>Ga0247719_1000249_pt1 | contig 37085 bp, 33 predicted proteins | sample 41E_DmetaG_FD_189046 | JGI IMG/M metagenome (GOLD analysis project Ga0247719, IMG submission 189046) | Soil microbial communities from hillslope of Landscape Evolution Observatory, University of Arizona, Oracle, AZ, United States - 4-1-E_D | ecosystem: Engineered > Artificial ecosystem >...
TCCGGATCCTCGTCGAAGACGGCTATGCCACCGACATCACCGGCGGCGCCGAGGCAGAGACGCTGCGGCAGCTGCTCGACGTCCACGGGCGCGACGCGCGCACCGTCGCGGAGTTCGGCATCGGCACTAACGACCGCGCCGTCCTCACCGGCGTCATCCTCGAGGACGAGAAGGTGATGGGCACGATCCACATCGCCTTCGGCGACAACAAGTCGATGGGGGGCAGCGTCCGCGTCGCGAGCCATCTCGACGGTCTCGTGACGCGGCCGACGGTCTGGTTCGACGACCGGCTCGTGATGGACGACGGGCGCCTGCTCGTCAGCCCGCCTGACGACGCAGTTCGGTGAAGAGGCGGCGCGGCAGGCGCCGGCCGGTGGCGACGCGCACGACGGGAATGTGCGCGGTCACGGGGCAGGTGGTGATCAGGCGGCCGGTTTCGGCGGCCTCGAGGTCGGGCAGCGTGTCGTCGATGAGGATCAGATCCGGCACGTGGCAGGTCGCCTTGACGATCGCCTCGAAGCCGGTGCGGGCCGCCGACACGCGGAAACCGGCGGCCCGCAGTTCCAGGATCCGGCGTTCCCGCGATTCGGCGTTGCCGTCGGCGACGAGCACGTGGCCCGCCTCCCCCGGAGGCACGACCTCTGTCGGCAGGTGGACAACCGCCCGGCTGGACGTCGGCGAATGAGACATCGGCGGCCCCTTTCGAAACATCGGCGCCCGCCTCAGCAAGAACGCTGCCCGCGTCAGGACCGGAACGCGCGATTGAGGCCGACGGCGACCAGCGCGCCGGCGACCGCCGAGATCGAGTCGAGGTCGGTGATCTGCCCGTGTGGATCGAAGAGGGCGACGAGCAGGATGCCGGCGAAGGCGCCGATCACGGCCCAGAGCACGACTTCAGCCGCTACGAAGATGGGACGCCGCGGGCATCTGTGATTTTCCGTCAGATGCCGCTTGCATCTGGGACAGGTGGCCATAGTGGGGCGCAGGAGACCGGCACACAATAGCACACGAATGCCGTATCATTACGCGCTGCACCGCATGCCTCGCCTCAAGCGCCTCGCATCGTCGCTGCTGTTCGCCGCCGGCATCGTCCTGGTGTTCGCCGGGTTGAGCGCCGCGCTCGGCTTCACGGCGCTCGGCATGCTCGCGAGCGTCGGCCTGATCGCCGCGCTGCTCTATGCCGGCGGCACGTGGTTCGGCGGGGCGCCGACGCGTCCCGGGGGCGGCCCGGTGCTCGTGTTCGACGCGACGCTCACGCTCGTCTCGGGCGCGCCGCTGCTGGCGCAGTTTCCGGCCGCGCTGCACGACACGCTCCGCGCGCATTGCGTTGCGGCGCTGGCGGGGGAGCGGACGCAGTTCGCCGCCGGCGGCCGCACCTTCGACGCGACGCCGATTGTTGCGGGCGACGGCCGCGTGCTCTACGCGGCGCTCATCGAACGGTCGCAGACCGCCGCCGCCGCGGGCGCCGCTGCGGTGCACGCGAACGTCATCGTCCGCTGACGGCCGTCAGCGGTTCAACCTTCCGCCGCAGGATTCGCAGGAGATACCGGAGAGTGGTGGGCCCCCTGGGGATCGAACCCAGGACACCCTGATTAAAAGTCAGGTGCTCTACCACTGAGCTAGGGGCCCGCAGGGCGCAGGACCTCCGATCCTACCATGCGGTCCCGTTCTTGCTGTGCGCGGTTTTCGGCACGTCTCGCAGCAAGGAGGAGAGATGCCACCGAAAGGCGTGAAGAGCGCGAAACGCAAGCGGCAGTACGAGCACATCAAGGAGTCGGCGAAGAAGCGCGGCCGCAGCACGAAGCGCGCGAAGGAGATCGCGGCCCGCACCGTCAACAAGCAGCGCCGCGAAGCCGGGCAGACGAAGAAGAAACGGTGAACTCAGGGTGCTGCGGGGTGCGGCAAGGTGCGGCGGGGTGCGGCAGGGTGCTGCAAGGTGCTGCAAGGTGCGGCAGGGTGCTGCAAGGTGCGGGCAGGGTGCTGCAAGGTGCAGCACCCGAGCACCTCGCAGCACCCCAGCACCTTGCCGCACCCCGCAGCACCCTGCCGCACCCTGCAGCACCTTGAATTTCCTAGATGATCTTCTGCCCCAGCGCCGAGCAGGCGAGTTCGACGCCGAGCGTCGCGGTGGTGTTGCGGTCGTCGAGGATCGGATTCGCTTCGACGAGATCGAGCGCGCGGAGCTGGCCGCAGTCGGCGAGCATCTCCATCACCATGTGCGCCTCCCGGTAGTCGAGCCCCCCCTTCACCGGGGTGCCGACGCCGGGCGCGATGGCCGGGTCGCACACGTCGAGATCGAACGAGACGTGCAGGCCCGCCGTGCCGCGCGACGCGAGCGCGATCGCCTGCTCCATCACCGAGGCGATCCCCCCGCGGTCGATGTCCTTCATCGTGAAGACGTGCACGCGCGAGTCGCGGACGATCTCCTTCTCCCGGTCGTCCAGGTTGCGGATTCCGATGAGCACGGTGTGCTCGGGACGCACCTTCGGCGAGAAGCCACCGATCCGGGAGAGCTCCGCCGGCTCCGGCCCCAGCAGCGCCGCGAGCGGCATGCCGTGCACGTTGCCGCTGCCGGAACTGGCGGGCGTGTTCATGTCGCCGTGCGCGTCCACCCAGATCAGTCCGATGGCCTGCCCGTCGCGACGCACGAAGTCGGCCGTCGCCGACACCGACCCGGCGGCAAGACTGTGATCCCCGCCCAGCACCAGCGGAAAGCCGCCGCCGTGCAGCGCACCGAGCGAGGTGCGGTACAGCCGGTCGCACACCCGGGCGATGTCGCGGATGTACTTCTTTCGCGGGTCGCCGGCAGACTTCGTTTCGGGGATCGGCGTCACGATATCGCCGTCGTCCACCACCGGCACGCCGAGGGCCGCGAGCCGCTCGGCCAGCCCGGCGATTCGAAAGGCCGAGGGGCCCATGTCGACGCCGCGGCGGTTACCGCCGAGGTCGAGCGGAACCCCGATGATGTGGACCGGCTTCATCCGGCGAAAAATGTACCATACCGGCCGCAGTTTGACGACGCCCCTAAGTATCAGATAGGATGAGGTTTCCGGCCACAGTGGCGGAAGCGTTCGGTGCAAGGAGCGGTTGATGAAGCGGTTTGAGGTGGGATCTCGGGTGGTGGAGCCGACCTACGGCTTCGGTTCGGTCGTGGCGGTCGAGGACAACTACACGCGCGTGCAGTTCGACGAGCACGGCGTCAAGAAATTCCTCACGTCGCTCTCGCGCCTCGAGCCGAGCAATGAGCCCGCCCCTCCGGGCATGAAGAACAAGGTGCGCAAGAAGCGCGCGCCGAAGAAGGCCGCTCAGGTGGCCGAGCCGGTGGAGACCGCCGAAGCGGCCGACGAATAGCCGCCCCGTCAGCGCTTCAGCGAGACCGACATCCCCTCGCCGGACGGCGACACGATCGTCGTCCAGAGCGTCGGGTGCTTCAGCACCGCGTCCAGGAAATCCCCCATCTCGTCGCGCTTGTTCACGACGTTGTGCGCGACGAAGAGTCCGCCCGCGTCGAGCCGCGGGTACACGAGATCGAAGAACTTCTTGTAATCCCGCTTCCACGCGTCGAGGAAGACGAAGTCGAACGTCCCGGTCAGCTTCGGGATCTGCTGAAACGCATCTCCCGACACCACCTGCACGATGTCGCTGAACCCGGCGCGGCGGATGTTCTCCGTCAGCTCGCGGGCGCGTGCGGGGTCGTATTCGATCGTCACGAGGCGTCCACCGGTCTGGCGCAGCCCCATCGCGATCCAGATGGCGCTGTACCCGCTGGCGCCGCCGATCTCGAGCGCGCGCTTCGAGCCGCTCGTCGCCACCATCACCCGTAGAAACCGGCCGTCCTCCTCGGACACGGCGAGCTGCTCGTGGTCCTTCGCCTTGATCTCGGCGAGTACCTTCGCGGGGTCGGGCGACTGCGCCTGCGCGACGACGGTGAGAACGGCGAGAACGGCGGCGACGGGAACGATCCTAGAGCGCATGGGTGAGGTGTCCTGCCTGCGCGGCGACGGCGCGGCCGTCGGCGATGCAATCGGGGATCCCGACGGCGCGGAATCCACTGCCTGTGACGAAGAGGCCGGGATGCGCGGCGAGCCGCGTCTCGAGCGCGGCGACGCGCGCCAGGTGCCCGACCTCGTGCTGTGCGCCGGCATCCCGCCAGCGATAGACGCGCGCCAGCTGCGGCGGCGCGCCGATCGACAGTATCTCCGAAAGTTCGCGTGTCGCGACATCGAGGATCGCCTCGTCGGAGAGCTCCACCGCCTGCGGATCGTGCGCCCCGCCCAGGTACGCGCGCAGCAGCACCTCGCCTGCAGGCGCGCGCGCCTCCCACTTCGATGAGACCCACGTGCACGCGGTGATCCGCCGGCGGCTGCCACGACGCGCAACGACGAAGCCACTGCCGGCGAGCGGATGCGCGACCGCGGCGCGCGGCCATCCGAGCGCGACGCTCACGGTCGATACGTACCGCACCGCGCGGCAGAGGTCGGCGGCGGCGCTGTCGACCGGCGCCAGCATCGGCGCGGCGGCGCGCGCCGGACACGCGAGGATCACCGCGCGCGCAGTGCACGTGCCCGACGGCGTGGTGACGCGCCAGCCGGAGTCGCTTCGTGCGAGCGCCAGCACGGGTGCTTCGAGACGGATCGCCTCAGGGGGCAGGCGCGCGTGAATCGTCTCGACGAGCTCCCCCATGCCGCCGGCGACCGACTGAAAGGCGCTCGTGCGCCCGTTGGCCGCGGTGGCACGGCGCACCCATCCGAGCACGCTGCCGCGGCGCTCGGCTTCCGCCAGCCGCGGAAAGAGCGCGCGCAGCGAGAGCGACTCGACGTCACCGGCATGGATGCCGCCGAGCAGCGGCTGCGCGAGCAGATCCACGGTGGCGGGACCGAAGCGCCGCCGGAAGAATGCGGCAATCGATTCGTCGTTCGTTCCCCGTTGCCGCACGAGCGGCTCCATGGCGAGGCGCAGCCGCGCGGCAGGCGAGAGCAACGCATACGTGGCCAGCCCGCGCGCGGTCGCGGGGATGCCGAGCAGCGAGGGGGAGGGCAGCGGGTACAGGCGATCCCGATGCAGCGCGAACGCGGTGCGCGGCCGTCGCATCTCGAGCAGCCGCGAGGTGAGCCCGAGCTCCGCGCAGAGATCCAGCGCGGCGCGCTTCTGCGCCAGCATCGAGTCGGCGCCTGCCTCGATCGTGAAGCCGTCGATGCGCTCGGTGCGGATCAGGCCGCCGATTCGGCCCGACGCTTCGAAGAGGGTAAACGGACGCCCGCGCGAGGCCAGTTCGTACGCCGCTGCCAGCCCCGCGATGCCGCCGCCGACGATGGCGATCATGTGGAACCGACCTACGAGATCGGCTGCGGGATGCGTGTCTGCTTGTGCACGTACCTGGCGAGCTCCTGCACGTTCTCGAGCGGCGTGGCAGGCACGACGCCGTGGCCGAGATTGAACACGTGACCCGGCCGTCCCCCCGCGCGCCGCAGCACATCGTCGGTCGCGGCGAAGAGACGCTCGCGCGGCGCAAGCAGCAGGAGCGGGTCGAGGTTCCCCTGCACGCCATGCTCCGGAAGACGCGCCCAGGCTTCGTCGAGCGGCTGGCGCCAGTCGAGCCCGATGACGTCTCCCCCCGCCTCCGCGATGTCCTCGAGGATCGCCGTCGCTCCGACGCCGAAGTGGATGAGCGGCACGCCGGCGCCGCGGACGCGGTCGAAGATCGAGCGCGTGTGCGGCAGCGCGAACTCGCGGTAGTCGTTGCGGCCGAGCGCGCCCGCCCACGAATCGAACACCTGCAGCGCCTGGGCGCCCGCCTGCACCTGGGCCACCAGGTACTCGGCCATGAAGTCGGCGAAGTATTCGCAGAGCCGATGCCACGCCTCCGGGCGCGAGTACATGAACGCCTTCGTGTGCTGGTAGGAGGTCGAGGGCCCTCCTTCGATGGCATACGCCGCGAGCGTGAACGGCGCCCCGCCGAAGCCGATCAGCGGCACGCGGCCGGCGAGCTCCTTCCGCAACAGGCCGATCGTTTCGAGCACGTGCCCGAGCACCTCGCGCGGCTCGACCCGGCGGAGGCGGCGCAGATCGTCCACATGCCGGATCGGGTGCTCGATCGAGGGCCCTTCGCCCTTGATGAAGTCGAACTTCAGCCCCATCGCGGTGAACGGGAGGAGGAGGTCGGAAAACAGAATCGCGGCGTCGACCTCGATGACCTCCACCGGCTGCAGGGTGACGGCGACCGACAACTCGGGGTTGTTGCAGATCTCGAGCAGGGAATACCGCTTGCGCAGCGCGCGGTACTCCGACATGTAGCGGCCCGCCTGGCGCATGAACCAGACGGGGGTGGCATCGACGGGTTCGCGCCGGCAGGCGCGCAGAAAACGATCGTTCACGGGTGTATGAGTGTACGGAGCAGAGCGACCAGCTCGTCGATCTGGATGGGCTTGAAGCGGATCTCGGCGCCGAGGGTCAGGAGTTCCCGCTCCATGTGATCGGCGACGAAGTAGTCGCCGGTGACGATCACCACCGGCACGTCCGCGAGGTGGGGCATCCGGCGTAGCTGACGCAGAAAATGCAGTCCGTTGACCAGCGGCATCCGGAGATCGAGCACGACGGCGTCGGGCCTGACGTTGTCGGCCAACGTCAGCCCGACCTCGGGATCGAGGGCGGTGGCAACAAGGAACCCGTCGTTCGTCAGCAGCCGGCCGAGCGTCTCGGTGACGGCGCGGTCGTCGTCGACGACCAGGATCGTTCGGGCCTGGGGTTCAGCCGAGGGGCTCCCGGCCGCGCAAATCACGCTAACATTCTGGGTCGTCAGCAGTAAGGCGTCAACCCCGAGCTCAGCCGCTATACACGTTATGGGCAAACGCGCTAGAATGCCGGGTTTCCACCAGGTTTCCTACGCTATTCTCCTGCGGGAGGTCCCGTGAGCCCGATTCTCGTCCGGCCCGTGCGCGAGCAGCTCGAACACGACCGGGTGATCCGCCTGCTGCAACTGCGACTCAAGCGCAAGCACGAGGTCGCCATCAACATCGGCCTCGATCAGACGGTGCCGGTCAAAATCGGCCAGGTTCAGATTTATCCGGACCTCGTGCTGACCACGGCCGATCGCGCGAAGAAGCTCGTCGGCACGGTTGAGGTCGAAACGGCCGAGTCGGTCAATCATCTGGAGGCGATGGCGCAGTGGGCGCACCTGGGCCGGGCGCGGGCCCCGTTTCACCTCTACGTGCCGGCCGGCTGCGTCGACATCGCCCGCCGGCTCGCCGCGGAGAATCAGTGCAACGTGGCCGAACTGTGGAGCTTCCACACGATCGGCGACCAGACGCGCTTCACGCTGGTCCACAAGGCCCCAACGGCCGAAGCCCGGAAGCCGGCCGTGAAGCCGGCGGCCGCGGCCGCGAAGAAGCCGGCGGCGGGGAAGACGAAGAAGGCCGCGGCGAAGCGCGTCACGTCGGCGCGGAAGTCGGCGAAGGCCGCACCGCGGGGGGCGGCGAAGCCGGCCGCGAAGAAGCCTGCGGGGGCCCGCAAGGGGAAGTAAGCTGCCTCACCTCAGGTTCAGCAAGGACAAGCGCGGCTACGAAAACACCTTCGTGGTTCACGCCGCGCGCCGCAAGGGGCGGGCGAAGCCGCGCATCCTGTACTGGTTCCGAACGCCCCCCGGTGTCCGCGTCGGCCGCGCCCCGCTCGACGAAGAAGCCATCCGGCAGATCGAAGCCGCGAATCCGGACGTCGAGTTCGACTGGACCCGCATCCTGAAAGGGCAGGGGGCCCAGCCGGAACCGCCGCCGGCCGAGCGCCGCGCGTCCGAGCGTCCACGGCAATCGAAGCGTGCCGCCGGCACTGACCTTCGCCCGCCGGCGCGGGAGGATGGCGAAGGCCGGGCCTCAGAGAATGGCGCCGCCGAAACCAGAGAGCGGCCTCAGGAGGCTGCGTCCACCGGGGCCGATGAGCCGCCGGTGCAGGAGGTGCCGCCCGTGTTCGAGGAGCCCACGACGGCGGCCCACGCGCGCCTTGGATCCGAGGGACTGGCGCGCCTGCGCGGCCGGTACGCCGAAATGCTCGCCCGGATCGACGAGCGTGTGAGCGAGCCGGACGCGCGCGACCGGCTGAAGGAGCTCGCCGAGCGTCTAAACCCCGACGCATGGGTAACCGACACCGACGTCGCCGAGGGGCTGGAAGCGTACGAGGCGGCGTTCGAGTCGCTGAGAACGGCGCTCGGACCCCGGCGGAAGGCGGCGGAGCCGCCGGCCGCCGATACATCAGGGTAAACCTCTGTATAATCACGATATGCAGCAATCTTCACTGCGGCGGATGCTCTATCTGTCTGCCGTGGCGCTGACGGCGCTCGGCGGCGCGGTCGGCGCGCAGGCGCCTGCGACACCGCCGGCGCAGACGCCGGCCGTCCAGCAGCCGGATCAGTCGCGCGAAGTCATCCGTCGGCGCCTCGACGTCGTCACGACCGACGTCATCGTGCGCGACAACCGGGGGCAGTTCGTCGCCGATCTCAAGAAAGAGGAGTTCGAGGTCTACGAGGACGGCGTGCCGCAGGAGGTCGTTTCGTTCGTGCTGACGCACGGCGGCCGTGTCTACAACCAGACCCTGCCGGCCCCGCCGCCGCCGATGGAGGGGATCGTGCTGCCACCCTCGCGGCCCGCCAACGACGCCGCCGGGCGGATCTTCGTCATCTTCGTCGACGACCTGCACCTCGATTTCCGCAATACGGGCCGCATCCGCAGCGTGTTCAAGCAAATCGCGACGGAACTGATCCACGAAGGGGACATGTTCGCCGTCGTCTCGAGCGGCCCCTCGTCGATCGAGATTCCGCTCACCTACGACCGGCGCCGGCTCGACGAGGCCATGAAGAAGATCACCGGCGCGGGGCTCAAGCCGTCGGAGATCCTCGACCAGCCCGACGGCGCGCAGGGGCCGCCCGAGATCCGCTACCGCGCGCACACGGCCATGTCGACCGTGTACGACATGCTGAAGGGGCTCGAGCAGGTCGCCTTCAGGCGGAAGGCGTTCATCTACATCAGCAACGGCTACGACTTCAATCCGTTCCTCGACAGCCGCAAGCGCGCGCTGTCGGAACGGTACGGACGGCTCATCCGCGGCGAGGAGGACGGCGTCGAGACGCAGGACACGAATCCCTTCGAGCTGCAGGGCAACCGCTTCGCCGAGGCGGACCTCGTCGCCGAGCTCGCCGAGCTCACGCGCCAGGCCAACCGGGCGAACGTCACCCTCTACACGATCGATCCCCGCGGCCTCGTCGGCGGTCCCGATCTCGACGAGAAGATCGACATGACCGAGTGGCAGAACTACGTGACCTCGTCGCAGAACAGCCTGCGGACGCTGGCGGAACTGACCGGCGGCATCGCCGTCATCAACCAGAACGACTTCCGCAAGGCGCTTCAGCGCATCGACGCCGAGACGAGCGACTATTACATCGTCGGCTTCTACTCGAACAACCCCGACCCCACGAAGCGGCGGCGAAACATCGAGGTGCGTGTGAAGCGGCCGGGGATGAATCTCTTCTACAAGACGTCGTACACGCTCCGGCCCGGGGAGCGGCAGCAGACGAAGTAACCGCAGGTGCCCTCCGCCAGAACGGCTGTCGCTTCGCAGCGGCGGCCGTTTTTCTGGTGCGACGGGGCGCGGCGGGCGGCGCGCAGATTTAACGCCCCGGCAACACACTATGTTGTGGGAGGCGGACGCGTCGGGGCGCAAAGTTGATATACTGCCCGGCGTCGCGCGCTCGCGACATCTTCACCCTCAGCTCAGTCAACCGTTATTGGGAGTATCTGCATGAAGCGCTTGCTCAATGCCACCCTGTGGCTCGGTAGCAGGACCCTCGTGTTGGGTGTGTTGTGCGTGCTGGCGCTGCCAGTGCTCGCGGCCGCCCAGGGGGTCACGACCGGGTCCTTGAGTGGAGTCGTGAAAGACGCGCAGGAGAAGCCGGTTGCCGGCGCAACCGTCCTTGCGCTGCACGTGCCGTCCGGCACCACCTATGAGGCGACGACGCGCCCCGACGGCCGCTATTCGATTCCGGGCATGCGCGTCGGCGGGCCGTACAGCGTCACCGTGGCGCCGGCGGCAGGCGCGGCAGGCTTCGAAGCGCAGACGCAGGACGACGTGATGATCAACCTCGGGGTCGGCACCGACCTCGACTTCATCGTCCGCTCGATCGCCGTCGAGGTCACCGTCACGGCGCCGACCTCCGACGCGGTCTTCAGCTCCGAGCGCACCGGCGCCGCCACGCAGATCTCGCGCGAAGCGCTCGCCACGCTGCCGACCTTCCAGGGACGGCTCCAGGACGTGACACGCCTGACGCCGCAGTCGGGCGGCGGGATGACGTTCGCCGGCCAGGACAACCGGTTGAACAACATTACCGTCGACGGCTCGTACTTCAACAACTCGTTCGGTCTCGGCGGCACGCCCGGCGATCGCACCGGCGTCGCGCCGATCTCGCTGGAAGCGGTCGAGCAGGTGCAGGTCAACATCGCGCCGTACGACGTGCGGCAGGGGAACTTCGTGGGTGCGTCGGTGAACACCGTCACGCGCAGCGGAACCAACCAGTACCGCGGCTCGCTGTATCACCAGTTCCGCGACGAGGGGCTCGTGGGCACCGAGGCGATGGGGGCGAGAGTGAACCCCGGCACGTTCAGCTTCCGGAACACGGGCGGCTGGGCCTCGGGGCCGATCGTGAAGAACCGCGCCTTCGTGTTCGTCAACTACGAGGACGAGACGTTCACGCAGCCGGGCACGACGTTCGTGGCGAACGCGGGCGGACAGCCCGTGGGCGGCAACGTGACGCGCGTGCTCGCCACCGACCTCAACCGGATCCAGTCGCGCCTGCAGTCGCAGTTCGGCTACGAGACGGGTCCCTACGAGGGCTACGAGCACCAGACGCCGGCGACGCGCTTCCTGCCGCGGCTCGACTGGAACATCAGCCAGCGCAACAAGCTGAGCTTCCGCTACACGCACCTGGACTCGTTCACGGACGTGCCGCTCTCGACGTCGAGCTCGCTCGGGTTCGGGCGCTCGCGCAACACGAACTTCCTGAACTTCCAGAACTCCAACTACCAGATCATGGAGAACATCCGGTCGGGGATCGGCGAGCTGAACTCGATCCTGTCGGACACGATGGCCAACAGCCTGATCATCGGGTACACGAAGCAGGACGAGAGCCGTGCGTCGCGCGGCACGATGTTCCCGTTCGTGGACATCCTCGAGGCGAGCACGACCTACACGTCCTTCGGTTTCGAGCCGTTCACGCCGAACAACGAGCTGCGCTACAACACGTTCCAGGTGCAGAACAACCTGAGCTGGTTCCGCGGCCGTCACAACATCGCCGCGGGCGTGAGCATCGAGCGCTACGAGTCGGAGAACGTGTTCTTCCCGGGCTCGCAGAGCGTCTACGTCTACAACTCGCTGAACGACTTCTTCGCCGACATCGACCACCTGCAGGCGAACCCCAACCGCACACAGTCGCCGATCACGCTGCGCCGCTTCCAGGTGCGGTGGGCCAACATCCCGGGCATGGAGAAGCCGGTTCAGCCGCTCGAGGTCCTGTACTGGGGCGCGTACGTTCAGGACAACTTCCGCGTGCGCGACAACCTGACGCTCAACGCCGGCATCCGCTTCGACGTGCCGAACTTCGGCGACACGGCGTTCGCCAACGCGAATGCCGACGCGCTGACGTTCCGTGACGAGGCGGGCAACCCGGTGCAGTACTCGACCGGCAAGCTGCCCGACGCGCGGCTGCACTGGTCGCCGCGGGTGGGCTTCAACTGGGACGTGTTCTCGAACCGCCAGACCCAGCTGCGGGGCGGCACCGGCGTGTTCACCGGCCGTCCGGCCTACGTCTGGATCTCGAACCAGATCGGCAACACGGGCGTGCTGACCGGCTTCGAGGAGATCAACAACACGCGCAACCGGCCGTTCCACCCGGATCCGAACCGCTACAAGCCCGCGAACGTGACCGGCGCACCCGCGTCGGCCTTCGAGCTCGCGCTGACGGATTCCGACTTCCAGTTCCCGCAGGTGTGGCGCAGCAACATCGCGGTGGACCACCGCCTGCCGTGGGGCTGGACGGGCACCGCGGAGTTCATGTACGGCCGCGACGTCAACGGCATCTACTACATCAACGCGAACCTGGCGCCGCCCAACAGCGCGTTCGTCGGCCCGGATGCGCGTCCGCGGTGGGTCGGCACGAACGCGAACCGCATCCACTCGCACGTGTCGAACGCCGTCGTCCTGAAGAACCAGGACGTGGGCCGCATGTGGGACGTGTCGGTGTCGGCCGAGAAGAACCTCGCGCGGGGCCTCTGGATGAAGACGGCGTACCGCTACGGCGAATCGAAGAACACCGTCGACCCGGGCTCCATCGCGTTCGGCTCGTGGAACAACAATCCGCACGCGGGTGACCCGAACAACCCGGGCCTGGCGTTCGCCAACGCGTCACCGGGCCACCGGTTCTTCGTGGTGGGCTCGTACACCGCCGAGTACTTCAGCTTCGGCAAGACCACGTTCTCGCTCTTCTTCGACTCGTTCACGCAGGGCAACACCAGCTACACGTTCAGCGGTGACCTGAACGGCGACGGGGGCACGAGCAACGACCTGATCTACGTCCCCCGCAACACGTCGGAGATGAACTTCCAGACGTTCACCGCGAGCGGACGCACCTTCACGGCCGCCGAGCAGGCGGCCGCGTGGGAGGCCTACATCGCGCAGGACCCGTACCTGAGCAAGCGCCGCGGCCAGTACGCCGAGCGCGGCGCGGTGTTCCTGCCGATGGTGCGCCGCGTGGACGCCAGCCTGATGCAGGACATCTTCAGGAACATGGGCGGACGGCGCCACTCGCTGCAGTTCCGCGCCGACATCCTGAACTTCGGGAACCTGCTGAACAGCGACTGGGGCGTCGGGCGCCGCCTGGTGAGCAACCAGCCGCTGCTCCCGCAGGCGCAGACCGCGACGTCGGGCGTGGCGCCGCTCTACCGGCTCCGCGTCGTCAACAACGAGCTGATGTCGACCACGTTCGAGCGGACGGCGTTCATCTCGGACGTCTGGCGCGTGCAGTTCGGCTTCCGCTACACGTTCAACTAGAACGCGGCGACCGACACGACGAGCCCGGGTCTCCTCACGGAGGGCCGGGCTCGTCGTGCTTTGGGGTAGTTCCTGCGCCTGGTTGACAATCCCGGATCGCTGATCCCTGATCCTTGGATCCCTAATCCTTGATCCCGGATCCCGGATCGTTGGATCCCTCATCCGGGATCCCCAAATCTCTCATCCCGGATCCTTATCCCGGATCCGTCCCGTCTCGCGCATCCCCGATCCTCGAGCGCGATTATTGGTCGCGAACCGTCGACGCGGACGACGGCTCCGGAAGCACCGCAGAGGATTCAAGGATTCAAGGATTCGCGATTCAAGGATTCGGGATTCAAGGATTCGGGATTCAAGGATTCGAGGATTCGACGATTCGGGATTCGAGGATTCGGGATACGCGATTCGGGATCAGGGATTCGAGGATGAGGGATCAGGGATCCGCGATTCCGATTGCGGCCTTGACCCTATCGATCGCCTCGGTCAGGTAGTGGGGATCGAGCTCGACGCCGATGAAGTCGAGGCCGAGCTGCGCGGCGGCGACAGCGCTGCTGCCCAGGCCGAGAAACGGGTCCAGCGCGAGCTGCACGCGGGAGAGGCCGTGCAGACGGAAGCAGTACTCCGGCAGGCGCGCGGGGAACGTGGCCGGATGCGGACGGTCCTTGTCGCGGCTCTGAATCGTCTCGTACGGAATGAACCACGTGTTGCCGCGGCAGCGGACGTTCGCGCCCCCCGCGCGCCACCGCGCGATGTTCGATGCGTCCTGGTACGGCACCCCGATCGCCGTGCGGTCGAGCGGCGTACGCCCTTCAGGCGTGAAGTGGAACACGAACTCGTGGCAATCGTTCACGAACCGTGGACTGTTGATCGGCTTGTAATGGCCGACCGACAGCGCCTCGCCGGCGCCGGACGCCCGCGCGTCGATCGCGATCGACTTCACCCAGTGGATCGTGTTCTGGAGGTGCAGGTGCGGCCGGGCCGCCTGCGCCACGTCGAGCGCCGTCCACGGATCGCTCGGCTTGGCGCCCACGTTGAGGAACAGCGACCCGCGTGCGTCGAGCGCCGTCGTCGCCGCCGCGATCCAGCGTCCGGACCAGTCGAGGTACTCCTGGCGCGGCATGGTGTCGTCGTAGGTGCGGTAGCCGATCCCCAGGTTGTAGGGGGGTGACGTCACGATGACCGAGACGCTGCCCGCCGGCAGCGCCGTGAGCACGTCGAGGCAGTCGGCCTGGTAGAACCTCAGGGTTGCCCGCCCGGCGCGGACGGACGCGCGAGGCCGGGCCAGGTCGAATCTTCTCGAGGACGCCATCGCGGGTGTGAGGGCAGTGTACAGAAAAACGGGCAGCGGAGGCGGAAGCCTCGCTGCCCGGTGGGGAGCTGACGGAACGACTCCGAACGACTACGACGCGCGCGCGACGAGCGCCGCGGCGCCCCGCACCGCACCCAGCGTGTGATTGCGCCGATGCCCCGCGCAGTCACAGGCGAGCCCTTTCTCTTCGACGTACGTGATCTCGCGGTTCGTCGCGACCTCGCGATACCGTCCCGTGACGCAGCCGCAGCCAAGCGTCGTGAACCCCAGCAGACGAACAAGACTCATCATGGCAGCCCCCCTGCCGCGCACTGAGCAATATACGTACCGCAGAGGTGCGCTCCTGAACCGCCGCCGGCCTCGGGCCCATTCGGATGAAATCTCACGGATTTCCAGGCTGAAGGGGCGCGTCCGTGCATCGAAACACACCGCGGGGTGTCAAGAACCACGCTGGTGTTGGATCGTTGACACCAAAAAGTTGAATGGGCGTCAGGGGTTCTGTCGAAGCTCGCCGAACCGCTGGAGATCGCTCGCCCGCTGGCGGGCCGCCGCGTTGCGCGCGGTCCGCATCCGGTAGATCACCGCCAGGTGGATGACGGCGAGCACGGCGATCTCGACCGGATCTCCTCCGAGCGCCACGGGCAGGAAATTGACCGACGCGCCGAAGACGAAGAGTTGCGCGAAGAGCGGATCCGGTCCCGTGGCGGGGAACCGGTGCGCATAGGCGGTCGCCACCTGCTCCCAGCCGCCGCGGTCCTCGTGAAAGACCTGGAGGTAGCGGCCGATCCGCTCGACGTTCATGTGCAGCGCGAAGACCGCCTCGAAGCCCGCGGCGAGCACGAGCAGCGGGACGACGGTGCTGATCGCGACCGTGATGACGGCCGCGGTCGCCACCGCGGTGGCGGCCCAGCCGATGAAGATCACCGGCACGAGCACCATGCGCGTCGTCCCCCGCTGGCGGATGGTGTCGCGCAGCGCCGCGTACTCGATCTGTTCCCGCGTGTCCAAGCCTCCGAAAAGTAACACAGGAGCCCGGCACCTGTCTTGAATGCCAACGCGGCAGCACGTCGGGGACGGCCCAGGTGTGGCGGCCGCGCCACACCGTGAGCAAAAGACTGGTGCAAGTGGTTGCAGCGATGGGACTTTGCTGCTAGACTCCGGGTGTCCCAATTTCACTGCACCGGTTGATCCCAGCAACCGCTGTCGCAACGGAGGACTCGTGCGCCTGATCCGCCCTCTGTTCGTTGTTCGCGTCGCGTCCCTGCTGCTGGGACTCTCGGTCGGTCTGCCGTCGGTCGTCGACGCACAAACCCGCAAGCCTGCGACCCGGACGCAGCAGAAGACCTCCACGCCCGCCAAGAAGCCTGCGGCGAAGAAGCCGGCGTCCACGACGTATTCGGCGCAGTCGGCGCAGGCGCGCAAGGCGCGGCTCGCCCGCGCCCGGGCGGCGGCGAAGGAACGTGAGGCGGCGCGCGTCCGCGCGGCGGCCGCCGCCCTGCGCGAGACGATGACGCCGCGCTACCGGACCGACGAAAACGGTCTCCTGGTGCCGGACCTTCGGGCGGCGGCAGCGATCGCGTTCAACCCGGAAACCGGCGAAGTCCTCTGGCAGGAGAACGCGCAGGCGAAGCGGCCGATCGCCAGCATCACCAAGGTGATGACGGCGCTGGTGTTCCTCGAGGACAATCCCGACCTGTCGCGCGAGGTCACGATCCAGAGCAGCGACGTGTACGCCGCCTCGGTCACCTACATCCGCGCGCACGAGCGCGTGTCGCTGAACAACCTGCTGAACCTCACGCTGATCGCCTCCGACAACGGCGCGGCGCGGGCACTGGCGCGCGTCTCGCACGGCGGCACCGCCTCGTTCGTCGAACGGATGAACGAGAAGGCGATCGAGCTCGGCCTCGAGAGCACCACGTTCGCCGATCCGTCGGGCCTCAACCCCGCCAACGTATCGAACGCGTACGATCTCTCGCGCCTGATCTCCTACGCCTCGGCCGACGAGCGGATCGCGTCGATCATGCGCACGCCCCAATACACCGCCACCATCGGCCGGCGGACCGTGACGATCAACAACACGAACAAGCTGCTGGCGGGCAGCGGTGTGGACGTCATGGGGGGGAAGACCGGCTTCATCAGCAAGGCGGGCTACTGTCTCGCAACGCTCCTGCGCATCCCGCAGACCAACCAGACGGTCGCGGTGGTCGTGCTGGGCGCCCAGTCGAACCCGGCCCGGTTCTGGGAGACGCGCCACCTGTTCAACTGGCTGTCGGCGCAGGCGACGACGCTGTTCGGCAAGGATCAGATCCAGTAGCGCCAGCCCCCGTCGGCCGGTCCGTCGGACGCAGAAACGCCAGCGGTTGCCGCTGGCGTTCTTTTTTTGTGTCCGCCGCCGAGGCCGATCGGTTGCCGGCGTCCGGTCAGTGGTAGCCGCGCTGCATCGCGGCGGCATCGAGCGGCAGGGTGGCGACCCCGTCTACCGCCGGCATCAACGGACGTGAGGCCCGCCTGGCGTCCAACGCCTTCAGATAGCGATGGCAGGCGTCGCAGCACGACAGCCGGTACCGGCCGTCGCGGCTCGCCAGCGACGTGATCCTGGATCGGTCTTCGTTCAGGCAGAAGGGGCAGGCGAGCTGATCGAACCGCCAGCGCGCGGCGCAGCGGCCGCAGATCAGCAGGCGCTCGGCCGCCGGCGTGATCACCGCGAAGTCCGGCTCTCCGCCGCACAGCGGACAGATGTGCAGCCGCCAGCCGGCGAGATCCGTCCTGGCGAGGATCGCGTCCGCGCAGCGGGTCAGGATCGGCCGCATCCCCTGTTGCAGCACCGTCTCGAGCCCCACCGCCTCAGGGTCGAGGCGGCTCCCTCCCGGCCGCACCGCGTCGTACCACGACCGCAGCACCACCGGCAGGCGCGAGGCGTCGCGGCACAGCGCATCGACCCGGCGGACCTCCTCGTCCTCGATCGCGTCGTGATTGCGCATGGCGGCAGCCGTCGCCCGCAGCAGAAACCGCACGTCGCTCCAGTCAATGGGCAGGTGCTCGAACTGCAGGATGGGCCCCTGCGGGAGGAGCGCATTCAGGTGGTCGGTGTCGAGGCGGATCGACGGCAGCGGAACGCGCGCCTGCACCCGGCGCTGCAACTGGAGCAGCTCGATCTGGAGGTCCACGGCCGACGCCAGGTCCGGCTGGTCTTCGCGCAGGCGCCGGAGTTCGGCGATTTCCCGCGGCTCCGGCCGCCGTGGGGGGAGGTCTGTCACGGCCGGAATTGTACTTGATGCTCGCGGCGCTTGACTTTCGTGCCCTCCGGGGAGTATTTCAGCGTGACCAATTGCGGGATCGACAACCAGTTCCGTCCAACAGGGAGGTGGAGGAATGGGGAATGGCCGACTCCGCGGTTTCCGGTGTGCGCTGGCGTTCGTCGTCGCGTTGTCGTGGACAGCGACGGCGTTCGGCCAGGCGGGAACCGCGACCCTCGTAGGGACCGTCACCGACGCGCAGGGGGCCGTGCTGCCCGGCGCAACCGTCACCGTCACGAACCGCGCCACCGGCACCACACGGTCCGTGGTCACGAACGAGAGCGGCAACTACAACGTCGCGGCGCTCGTGCCGGGCCGCTACCACGTGCAGGTGGAGATGAGCGGCTTCCGGCAGGCGCGCCTCGAGAACCTCGAGCTGCTCGTGGACACCACCGCCCGCCAGGACTTCAGACTGGATATCGGCTCCATCAACGAAACCGTCAGCGTCACGGCCGAATCGCCGATCCTGAACACCACCAACGCCAGCATCGGCCAGACGATGAACGAGCAGACGATCCGTGCGCTGCCGGTCGAAGGGCGCAACGTGGTGCACCTGCTGAGCCTGCAGCCCGGCGCGGTGTTCATCCCGACGACGAACCCGAATACGACCGACCCGCGCTACGGCGCGACGGCCGGCGCGCGCGCCGACCAGCAGAATGTCACCCTCGACGGGATCGACGTGAACGACCCGCAGCTCCAGGCGGCGTTCACCTCCGCCGTCCGGATGACGCAGGACGCGCTGCAGGAGTTCAAGGTCAGCACCACGAACTACGGCGCCGAAATGGGACGCTCGAGCGGCCCGCAGGTCTCGCTCGTCACCAAGAGCGGCACCAACGAGTTCAACGGCGCCGGCTACTGGTTCGCGCGCCGGACCGCCACGTCGAGCAACGAGTACTTCCTCAAGCTGTCGCAGGTGCTCGCCAACAAGCCCAGCGAAGCACCCAAACTCGACAAGGACATCGCGGGCGGTTCGCTCGGCGGGCCGATCCGCCGCGGCAAGGCCTTCTTCTTCGGGAACTTCGAGGCGCTGCGCGAGAAGAGCGAAACCCCGGTGCTCCGGTCGGTGCCGTCGAACTCCTTCCGCGACGGCGTGCTGATGTACCGCTGCGCGACGGCGGCCCAGTGTCCCGGCGGCACCGTGCGCGGCTTCAACAACAACCACACCGTGCCGGCCGGCTGGTACGGCCTGACGCCATCACAGATCGCGGCCATCGACCCGCTCGGCATCGGTCCGAGCCGCGCGGCGTCGCAGTACTTCAGCCAGTATCCGTCGCCGAACGAGCCGGGGCTCGACAACGCGAACATCATGGACTTCCGGTTCGCGGCGCCGATCAAGAACGACTTCAACACGTTCATCGGCCGGTTCGACTACAAGGTCAACGGCAACCAGAACCTGTTCGTCCGCGGCAACATGCAGGACGACACGATCAACTCGGCGCCGCAGTTCCCCGGACAGGAGCCGGCGAGCCAGCAGTTGTTCACCAACTCGGCGATCGCCATCGGCTACGACGCCGTGCTGACCCGGTCGCTCGTCAACAGCTTCCGGTACGGGATGACGAAGATCGACAGCACGAACCAGGGGCGGCTGAAGTCGAACTGGGTCAGCTTCCGCTTCATCTCGTCGTTCGATCCGCTCACCTCCACCTCGAGCCGTGAGACCCCCACGCACAACATCGTCAACGATCTGTCGTGGCTGAAGGGGAATCACACCTTCAAGGTCGGCACCAACCTGCGGTTCACCCGCATCCCGAGCACCCGTGACGGCGGCTCGTGGCTGAGCGCCACCGTGAACCCGTCGTGGGTCGCGGGGATCGGGCGCACGTACATGCCGGGCCGGCCGACCTGCACCACGCCCGGGTGCGCGGAGGTGCCCGCCGTGGCCTCGAACTTCGTCGCCGGCTATGCCGACGCCTGGTTGAACATCCTGGGCGTGCTCTCGCAGTCGACGCTGCGCGCCAACTACGACCGGCAGGGCAACATCCTGCCCGTGGGGCAGCCCGTGGAGCGCAAGTACGCCTCCGACGAGTACGAATTCTACGTGCAGGACAGCTGGCGGCTGCGGCCGAACCTCACCGTCCAGGCGGGCCTCCGCTACAGCCTGTTCTCGCCGCCGTACGAGGTGAACGGCCTCCAGGTGGCGCCGAACATCAGCATGGGCGAGTGGTTCAACCAGCGCGAGCAGAACATGAAGAACGGCGTGCCGTCGAGCGCGAGCCCCATCGTGAAGTTCGATCTCGCGGGGCCCAAGAACGGCGGCCGCGGGTTCTACGAGACCGACAAGAACAACTTCGCGCCGCGGTTCTCGATCGCGTGGACGCCGCAGGCCGAGCGCGGCTTCCTGGGATGGCTGACGGGCCGCGACAAGATGGTCATCCGCAGCGGCTACGCCAAGGTGTTCGACCGGATCGGCCAGGGCATCGCGCTGAACTTCGACCAGGGCTTCGCCTTCGGCATGTCGACCAACATCAGCAGCGCGTTCGGTCTTCCGTACGAGACGATGCCGAACGTCCGGTTCACGAACACGTCGACGCTGCCGCCGACCCTGCCGGCGGCCCCGCCGGGCGGCTTCCCGCAGACGCCGCCGATCCGGGCCGGGATCATCACCAGCAGCATCGACGACACGCTGGTGACCCCGTCGGCGCACACCGTCAACCTGATGGTGGGACGTGAGCTCCGCGGCAACTTCGCGATCGAGGCGGGCTACGTGGGCCGGTTCGGACGCGACCTGCTCGTACGGCGCGACCTGGCGATGCCGCTGAACCTGGTGGACACCATCTCGGGGATGGACTACTTCACCGCAGCGCAGGCGGTCATCAACGCCACGCGCGCGGCCGGGATCTCGCCGAGCGCGCCGCTCAGCGCCTACGCCGGCCTGCCGCGGGTGCCGTACTGGGAGAATCTCTTCCCCGGCGCCGCCAGCAGCACCGCCAGCGCCACGGCGGCGATCGCCCGGCGGTTCAACATCGACGGGCCCGACTACATCACCTCGCTGTGGCTGATGGACCAGTTCTGCGTCCCCGCCTGCAGCAAGTTCGGTCCCTTCGCGTACTTCGCCGAGCAGTACGACTCGCTCGCCGCGCTCAGCTCGATCGGCCGCTCGAACTACCACTCGATGGTCGTGACGCTGCGCAAGCGGTACTCGCAGGGGCTGCAGTTCGACCTGAACTACACCCTCTCGGAGTCGAAGGACATGGGGTCCAACGTGGAACGCGGCAGCGCGTTCGGCAACTACGGCGCCGGCGGCTACAGCGGCTTCCTCGTCAACTCGTGGGATCCGGAGCTGAACTACGGCATCTCGGACTTCGACATCCGTCACCAGGTCAACACGAACTGGATCTACGACCTGCCGTTCGGCCGCGGCCGGGCGCTCGGCGGCAACGCCGGCGGGTTCCTCAACCAGATCATCGGCGACTGGTCGGTCGCGGGCCTGATGCGCTGGACGAGCGGCTTCCCGTTCAGCGTGCTGAACTGCCGATCGTGCTGGCCGACCAACTGGAACCTCCAGGGGAACGCCAGCCTCGTGACCCCGGGCGTGCTGCCGGAGACGCAGACGACCAAGAACCGCGTCAACAACCGTCCGAGCCCGTTTGCGGATCCCGACGAAGCGCTGAAGTTCTTCCGCTTCTCGATGCCCGGCGAACAGGGGATGCGCAACGAACTGCGCGGCGACGGCTACTTCACGATCGACACCAGCGTGAGCAAGGCGTGGAACATCTTCGCGGACCACAAGCTGCGCTTCCGCTGGGACGTCTTCAACGTCACCAACACGCCCCGATTCGACGTCGGCAGCCTCACGGTGACGCCCGACCGCACTCCGTGGGGCATCTACAACAACACCCTCGCAAGCTGCGACGCGCAGGCAGGCCGCTGCATGCAGTTCGCGCTCCGCTGGGAGTTCTAACGGCGCGGGAACGCCCAGGAGCCGCCGGCTGACCGCCGGCAGCTTCTGGCGGACGACGAAAGGGCCGGCCCGAGCGATCGGGCCGGCCCTTTTTTTTCGCGCACCCCAAGCGTTCAGCGGCTGGCGGTCATCGCTTCTGCGTCACGAACAGCGTCCGTGTGAGGACCGGCCCCCCCGGGATCGTCACGGTGGCCACGTAGCGTCCCGTGGCGGCGCTCGCCAGGTCCACGCGGCAGTACCCCGCCCAATGAGCGCCGGCCTCGACCCAGCGCACTTCACACGGGTGACGCAGCGCCGGGGTGCTGCCGGAGGACACGAGTTCGAGCGCCAGCGCACCCGGCGTCCACTCGCGTGGCGCGTAGATCTCGAAGGAGGCGTTCATCGACGCCGCGTCGGTGCGGTCGATGACCGCGGCCGCGTCCACGCCGGACCCACGTGTGGTGAGTACCAGGTCGCTCGCGCGAATCGTCTCTCCCTGCAGCTGCACGTCCACCGTCCGCTCGACCGTGCCGGATTGTCCGCCGGGCTCCACCGCCGCCACGCGGAACAGGTAGCGGCCGGGAGCCACCGCGGCGCCGAATGAAAAGCGGCCGGTCGTGGTGCGGGACGTGGCGCTCGTCACGACGAGCCCCTTCGCGTCGACGACGACGGCCCCATACGTGGCGTCGGGCTGCGGCCCATCGAGCTCGACGTCCACGTGGACGTTGAGCGCATCTCCCTGGCCGCGGGCGCTCGTGACGCCCAGCCGCAGCGGCAGCGCCGTGGCCATCCGTCGCGACCGGAGCAGCTGGACGAGCTGATCCTCCACGGTCGTCGCCACGGTCGGCGGAGGCGGCACGGTGAACGCCGGGCGCGCGCGCACGGTCGCGCCGTCGCGGCGGACGCTCACCGCGATCCGGTGCGTCGCGCCGTCGCGGTCGCGCGGCGCCGGCTCGAAGGCGAGCAGATAGTGCCCGGAGGTCTCGCGCAGGATCCGCCTGAAGGGCGACGGATCGCTGCCTACGAGCTGCAGCAGCGCGCCGCCGGCCGCGCCGGCGAGCCGCGCCAGCCCGTCACCCCGCACCCGCACATCGTCAGCCGTCGTGGGCGAGATGAAGTCGTCGCCCGCTTCGACGATCGGCACGTCGACCTGCAGCACGTAAATGGTGGTGCGGGCCTGCTGCGCGAGCACCGACACCTCGGTCATGTCGACGAGGCGAGGCTCGGCGACGAGTCCCTCGGAGAGGAGCACGAGCGTCTTCGGGCCCTCGATGTCGTCGAGGCGGCGGAGCAGGCGTTTGATGGCGTCAACGGACTGTTCGCCCTGGCTCCGGGCGTTGTGCGCGAAGGCGCGCGCCTGCTGTTCCACGTGCGTGGGGCAGGGATCCCGCATGCCTTCCTCGAGCGCCATGCGCTCCATGCGCTGCACGCGCGCCAAGGGCTGGCCGCAGACGCGGGTTACGACGCGATCGAGCCAGCCGCGGCTGCCGTCGGCGATGCCGAGCGCCTCGGCGAGCCCCACCGGGAACTCCGTCGGCATCGACACGGCGCGCCCGAGCAGGCCCCCCAGAGTGCGCTTGACCCGCGCGTGGTCGGTGGTGAACTCGATCGCCTCGGTGCTGTCGACCGACACCGCTGCGATCCGGTCGGAGCTGGCCAGTGTGTCGATGAACGCGGCGCCCGCCCGCAGCGCCGCCCCGCCTTCGACCCGGCGGATGTTCCCCTGATCGACGGCGATCACGAGGACACGGCTGTCGAGGTGAACCACCGGCTGCGGCTGGCCGGCGGCAGGCGTCTCGGCGGCGGGGACGTCGTAGCTGACGTACTGGACGGACACGATCTTTCGCGGCTCGCCGTCCACCTGCAGCCGGAAATCATCCGGCCCGAGCCCCCGCAGCGGCCGTCCCTCGCGGTCGAGCACCGTCGCGTCGACGGTGATCAGATCGACGCGCGACCGGAACGTCGGCGGCTGCTGCGCCGCCACCGCGGACGCCAGCAGCACCGGAACGACGACGATCCCCGCCACCTGCCACATCCCGGCATGGATCTGCATGGGCCCTCCCGTGCGGCGCATCTTAGCCGAAAACTCCACGCGTCCTGCTGGCGAGCGTCGCGCGGCGCCGGTGCAGTCCGGCCGCCGCGGCGTGATAAACTCGCGATTTTCAACGACTCCCACGGTTCCCGGAGATAGATGCCCTCGAAGAAGCGTCCAGCGACACCAGAATCCACTCCCCGGTCCACCACGAAAGGTACCCGCACCGCAAAGACTCCCGCCGAGCCGCCAGCGGCTTCACGGGCGGCGGCGGTTCCAGCGGCGTCAGCGATGCGGCGAAAGTCGCCACGAGCCGCGAAACCCGCCGAGGCGCTCGCCGAGCCGCCAGCCGCAGAGCCACCCATGCGCGTGCCCGGCAGCAAGGCCGTCAGAGCCGCTTCACCGAAGACGGCGGCGGTGACGTCTGCACCGGAGGCGGCGGCGCCTGCACAACCGCAGGCGCGCGAGAAGAAGCCGGCAACTCCGCGACGGACGGCCGCACCGCGCAAGGCGCGCGGCGCGGAGCCGGCCGCGGCCGATGCACCGCAGGCGGGCGGGCAGCCTGCCGCGTCGCTGCGGATCCTGATGGTCACCTCCGAGGCGCACCCGTTCGCGAAGACCGGTGGTCTTGCCGAGGTGTCGGCGGCGCTTCCTGCGGCGCTCGCGCGGCTCGGACACGCCGTCACCCTCGTGCTGCCGCGCTATCAGGGCGTGGAGGCCACCGGAGACGTGCTCGGGTTCGAATTTTCGCTCGGCTCGCGCGCCGTCGCGGGGCAGTTCGTCGAGCGGCGGCTGCCGGAGGGCGTCCGTGCGGTGCTCGTCGACATTCCGGAGTTCTACGACCGCCCCGGCCTGTATGGCGCCGACGGGGTGGATTATCCCGACAACGCGATGCGTTTCGCGGCGCTCTCACGGGCCGCCCTCGAGTACGCGCGCCTGAAGGGGGAGCGTCCCGACATCATTCATGCGCACGACTGGCAGACCGGCCTCGTGCCCGTCTACCAGAAGATGCACTTCTCGAACGATCCGGTGGTCGGGCGGATACCGGTCGTCTTCACGATCCACAACCTCGCATTCCAGGGAGTCTTCGGCGCGGCGACGCTCGACGCCATCGGCCTCGGCTGGGACGTGTTCCACCCGAATGCGATGGAGTACTGGGGCAACATCAGCCTGCTGAAGGGGGGTGTGAACTTCAGCGAGAAGATCACCACCGTCAGCCCGACGTACGCACGCGAGATCCTCACGCCGGAGTTCGGCTTCGGTCTGGAGGGGGTGCTCGCACGGCGCGCGGCAGACCTCGCCGGCATCGTGAACGGCATCGACACGGAGCGGTGGAACCCCGCGGCGGATCCCTTCGTCCCCGCGACCTACTCGGCCGACGATCTGTCGGGGAAGCGCGACGCCAAGCGGGCGCTGCTCGCCGATGCCGGCCTGCCCTCGGACGACGCCGCACTGGAGCGGCCGGTGATCGGCATCATCTCGCGCCTGACGGATCAGAAGGGATTCGACCTGGTCGGCGCCGCCGCGCGCGAGCTGATGGAGCTCGACGCCGCCTGGGTGATGCTCGGCAGCGGCGAGCGGCACCACGAGGATCTGCTGCGCGCGATGGCGCAGCATCACCCGGACCGCGTGTCGGCCACGATCGGCTTCGACGAACGCCTCGCGCACCTGATCGAGGCGGGCGCCGACATGTTCCTGATGCCCTCGCGCTTCGAGCCCTGTGGCCTCAATCAGCTCTACAGCCTGCGCTACGGCACCATTCCGATCGTGCGGGCAACCGGCGGGCTCGAGGACACCGTCACCGACGCCGCGCAACCCGGCGGCAACGGGGTGAAGTTCTCCGACTACAGCCCCGCGGGGCTCCTCGCGGCGGTGCGGAGGGCGCTCGACCTCTACCGGGATCCCGTGCAGTGGCAGCAGTTGCAGCGCGCGGCGATGTCGGTCGATCCGTCCTGGGACGTTTCAGCCCGGGAGTATGTCAAAGTGTATGGAGAGCTTCAGAACCGCTGAGTTCTGAGGCGGCACCGCTGGTCCGCAGCGGATAAAGGCTGGATGGGGACATGGCTTCTGACAAGGTAACGATCCTGACCGATGGCACGTTCGAGCAGACGATCAACGGCGGCAAGCCGGTGCTCGTGGACTTCTGGGCCGAGTGGTGCGGTCCGTGCCGGCGCCTCGCGCCGACGGTCGACGAGCTGGCCAACGACTACGAGGGGCGGGTCGTCGTCGCGAAGATGAACGTCGACGAGAACCCCTCGACGCCGATGCGCTTCAGCATCCGCGGCATCCCCACGCTGCTCCTGTTCAAGGGGGGGCAGCTCGTGGAACAGGTCGTGGGGCTCGCCGACAAGGACTCGCTCAAGCGGATGCTCGACAAGCATGTCGCGTAACGTCATCGTCATCGGGTCGGGTCCGGCGGGGCTCACGGCGGCGCTGTATACCGCCCGCGCCAACCTGAAGCCGCTCGTCATCGAAGGGCTCGAGGCGGGCGGCCAGTTGATGCTCACGACGCTCGTGGAGAACTGGCCCGGGCACCGGGACGGCATCATGGGGCCCGAACTGATGGCCGAGATGCGGGCGCAGGCCGAGCGGTTCGGCGCCGAGATCATCCGCGGCCACGTGACCGCGGTCGACACGCGATCGAAGCCGTTCAAGGTAACGACGTCGGAGGCGGAGTACGAGTGCCGAGCGCTGATCATCGCGACCGGCGCGTCGGCGCGGCTGCTGGGGCTGCCGTCGGAGCGCGCGCTGATCGGGCACGGGGTCTCGACCTGCGCGACCTGCGACGGCTACTTCTTCCGCGGCAGGCCGATCGCCGTCGTCGGCGGCGGCGACTCCGCGATGGAGGAGGCGGTCTTCCTGACCCGCTTCGCTTCGCACGTCACCGTGATCCACCGCCGCGACACGCTGCGCGCCTCGAAGATCATGCAGGACAAGGCATTCGCGAACGAGAAGATCAGCTTCGAGTGGAATGCCGAAGTCGAGAGCATCGACGACACCGGCAAGGGGGAAGTGACGGCGATCAACATCCGCAATCGCCAGAGCGGCGAGCGGAAATCGATCCCGGTCGACGGCGTGTTCGTCGCCATCGGCCACACCCCGAATACGTCGCTGTTCACGGGACAGCTCGAGATGGATCCGAGCGGCTACATCATCACCCACGCGGGCTCGCGCACCAGCGTGCCGGGCGTCTTCGCCTGCGGCGACGTGCAGGATCACGTCTACCGCCAGGCGATCACCGCCGCCGGCTCGGGCTGCATGGCGGCCATCGACGCCGAGAAGTACCTGGAAGGCGTGCCGCAGCACATCGGCGAAGCGCAGGCGGTCTGACCCGGAGGGAGCGCTGGAGATCAGAGCCCTTGCGCGAGCGCGAGGCGCCCTGAACGCGGGCCGGCCGGCCTCTCGTCAGCCTTCGGCGCTTCCGCCATCGATCCACCCTCCACCAACCACCTCGTCGCCGTCGTACAGCACCAGCGCCTGACCCGGTGCGATGGCTGCCTGCGGCTCGTCGAAGACGACGCGGACGCCGTCCGCGCCCTGGGGTGTAATGGTGGCCGCCGCCTCGCGGTGGCGATAGCGGATCTGCGCCGTGACTCGCGAGCCGGTCGCCGGCACGACGCCCGCGATCCAGTTCACGCGCGATGCGCTCAGTTCGCGCCGCTCGAGGGCCGCGCGAGGCCCGACGGTGACGGTCTGCTGCGCGGCGTCGAGGCCGACGACGTAGAGCGGGATGGGGGAGGCGAGGCCGAGCCCCTTGCGCTGGCCCACCGTGTAGCGGTGCACGCCCTCGTGGGTCCCGAGCAGGCGGCCCTCGACGTCCCGGATCACCCCGCCGGCGCGGGGCACTCCGTGCGTCTCGAGGAACCCCGCATGATCCCCCGCCGGCACGAAGCAGATCTCGTGGCTGTCGCGCTTCTCCGCGACGGTCAGGCCGAGCGCGCGCGCCTGCTCGCGGACCGCCGGCTTGTCGAGCTCGCCGACCGGGAACACGGCATGCGCGAGCTGCGCCTGCGTCAGCGTGAAGAGGAAATACGACTGGTCCTTGTTGTGATCCACGCCGCGCAGCAGCCGGAAGCGCCCCGTTGACGGATCCTGCATCACGCGGGCGTAATGCCCGGTGGCGACGAAGGGCGCGCCGAACGCCGCCGCGCGCTCGACGAGGGTCGCGAACTTCAGGTCGCCATTGCAGTGCACGCACGGGATCGGGGTGCGGCCGGCGGCGTACTCCCGGATGAAATCCGACACCACGGTCTCGTTGAACTTGCGCTCGAAGTTCACGATGTAGTGGGGAATGCCGATCCGCGCGGCCACGCGCCGCGCATCGTGCAGGTCGTCGAGCGTGCAGCACGATCCGAACGTCGTGCGGCCGTCCGACTGGTCGTAGAGCTGCATCGACAGCCCGATGACCTCGTGCCCCTGCTGCGCCAGCAGCGCGGCCGCCACCGACGAATCCACGCCGCCCGACATGGCGACGACCACCCTCATCGGCGGACCCCCGTCACCGTCCGCAGCTTCGCCACCACCGCCGGGAGCTTCTCGAGAAAGTAGTCGACCTGGGCGTCGGTGTTCGCGCTGCCGAGGCTGATGCGGATCGAGTTCTGCGTGCGGTGCGCCGGCAGGCCCATGGCGCGCAGCACGTGCGAGGGCTCCAGCGTGCCCGACGAGCAGGCGGAGCCGGTCGACACGGCGATCCCCTCGAGGTCGAGGGCGATGAGGAGCGACTCCGCCTCGATCCCGTCGACGCTGATGTTCGTGGTGTTGGGCACCCGCGGCTCCCGCGCGCCGTTGATCGCGGTGCCGGGCACGCGCGCGAGCACCTCCGTCTCGAGCCGGTCGCGGAGGGCGCCGAGCCGCCGCGCCTCGTCGGCGAGCTTCGTCCGCGCGAGCTGCGCCGCGGCGCCGAGGCCGGCGATCCCCGGGACGTTCTCGGTGCCGGCCCGTCGGTTCCGCTCGTGCTTGCCGCCGGTCATGATCGACGCGACGCGCGTGCCGCGCCGAATCCACAGCGCGCCCGCCCCTTTCGGGCCGTAGAACTTGTGGGCGGAAATCGAGGCGAGGTCCACGCCGAGAGCGCGCACGTCGAGGGGAATCTTGCCGGCCGACTGGACCGCATCCGTATGGAACACCGCCCCCCGCTCCCGTGCGATCCTGGCGAGCTCGGCGATCGGCTGCACGGTGCCGATCTCGTTGTTCGCATGCATCACCGACACGAGTGCGGTGTCGTCGGCGATCGCCTCCCGGAGCGCCTCGGGTGAGACGATGCCGCCTGCATCGACGGGCAGCAGGGTGACCCGCCAGCCGCGGCGGGCGAGCGCCTTGAGCGTCACCAGCACGGCCTCGTGCTCGATCGAGGTCGCGATCAGGTGCCGCCGGCCGGTCGGCTCGAGCGCCTCGGCAACCCCGCGCAGCGCGAAGTTGTCGGCCTCGGTGCCGCCGCTGGTGAAGACCACCTCACCGGGCTCCCCGCCGATGAGCGCCGCCACCGCGCTTCGAGCGTCGTCGAGCACCGCCTTGGCACGCTGGCCGAAGTGGTGGACGCTCGAGGCGTTGCCGAACTCGTCGCGCAGCACGCGCACGACGGCGTCCAGGACGGCCGGGTCCACGGGCGTGGTGGCGTTGTGGTCGAAATAGATCCGCATCGAACTCCGCATCATAGCATTCGCCGTAAATACCTGCAAATGAAGGACTAGCGGCTCACTGGACAGCCATGGACACGTCTCGTATACTGGCGGACCTACTGCCCAGCCGCTCGAAAACAGAACACCCTGCGAGCACCTTTCGGATGTTGGAGAGTGTCCAATGTGGAAACGCGATGAACCGGCGAAGCCGGGCGCACCGGCCGCGCCAGACGCGCCGCAACAGGTGACGGCGACACCGTCGGCGCCGGCCGCAGCGGAACCGGTCTCGACACGGCCGGCTGTCAGCGATACTCAGCGTGGAATGGAGAAGACGCACGTGAACATTGGCAAATCCGTCGTGATCAAGGGAGAGCTGAGCGCCAGCGAGGATCTCACCATCGAAGGGCAGGTCGAGGGGAAGATCGAGCTCAAGCAGAACGTGCTGACGATCGGCGCGAACGGCCGGATCAAGGCGCAGATCTTCGCCAAGTCGGTGATCGTGCTGGGCGAGGTGAACGGCAACGTCACCGCGACCGAAAAGGTCGACATCCGCGACAACGGCTCGGTCGACGGCGACATCGCGGCACCCCGCGTGGCGATCGCCGAGGGTGCGCACTTCCGCGGCAGCATCGACATGCAGCGTGCCGGCGCCAAGCCGGCGGAGAAGTCCGAGGCGAAGCCTGGCGCGGCGGCCCCGGCCGCCGGCGCGGCGGTGTCGGCGGCCCGCTGACGCGTGAGAAGGGCGCCCCGGCGCCCTTCTCCTTCACCACCCCATGCTCTCCGACCTCCTGAAGTGGGGCAGCAGGCGCCCGTCCCGGTCTGACTCCGCGTCCGACCTGCCGCCGCCGAAGGGCGGCGAGCCGGTCGTGGCGTCGAAGGCCTTCCCGAAGTTCCTGTCGGCGCTCTCGCATCAGCCGGAGCCGCCGGTCGTGATCGACTTCGGACCGGTGATCGGTGGCAACGTGGCGTTCCTCGGCGAGCGGCTCGGCTGCAAGCTGTTCATCGAGGACCTGGTGAGCGAGCTCGATCGGCACCGCAAGGCGGGCACGATCGAGGCGCTGCCGGCGGCGATCGAGGCGCGTCTCAAGCAGGAGCCGGCGTCGGTCGACGGGATCCTCTGCTGGGACTTCTTCGACTATCTCGACAAGGCGACGGCGCAGGCGCTGGCCCGGCAGCTCGTGACGCTCCTGCGCCCGGGGGGCGCGGTGATGGGCTTCTTCTGCACGACGGCGGTCGAGCGGGCGCCGTTCACCAAGTTCGAGATGGTCGACGAGCACTCGCTCCGGCACCGTCATCACGCGGGCGCCGGCGGCGCGAAGCTCCCCCTCCTGAACCGGGACATCATCAAGATGTTCGACGGCCTCATCGTGTCCGATTCCTTCCTGCTGAAGAGCAACACGCGCGAGATCCTCCTGAGGAGGAGATAACGGGAAACTCCAAACCTCAAACTCCAAAGCTCAAACTCCCAACGTCAAACTCCAAACTCCAAACTCCAAACGTCAAACTCCAACGTCAGCACGCCAAGGCAAAGCTCCGTCCGAACGGACGTCACCTTTGAGTTTGGAAGTTGGAACTTTGGAAGTTGGAACTTTGGCGTTTGGAGTTCGGCGTTTGGAGTTTGGCGTTTGGAGTTTGGCGGCTGCGTTCAGCCAGCGCGCGAAACGTCGACGATGGCGCCTCTGGTCAACCCGAGGATGTCGGCGGCGCTGCCGCTGTTGGCGGCGAGCTCCAGGTGGTCGGTGCTGCCGAAGAGCGCGCAGACTTCGCCGCGCTGGATCTCCGCGTAGGTCGCGACGAGGCGCGCCACCGGCGCGCCGGCGGCGGCGATCTGGACGCCGGCGCCGGCGGCGAACTTCTCGAACGACTTGCGGTCGATGTTGGTGACGAGGTTGCCGAACCGATCGATCCGCAGCACGGCACCGCGGATCGCGTGTTCGTCGACGGCAGGCATGGGGATGTCGAGCCGCTGGTAGTCGGCGAGCGCGCGGCCGAGCGCCGGCAGCTGGATGCCTTTGGCGAGCCAGGCGGCAGCCGGCGCGAAGCGGTCGCGCCCCTCGAACGTCCGGCTGACCGTCGGCCGTCCGTACCGGCGCTCGGTCAGCTCCACGACCCGCTTGGGAGGCGTCTCGCGCAGAACGGCGGTCAGCAGGCCGTTGTCGGGGCTGACGAAGCGGTACTCGCCGACTTCGGCCGCCAGCCCCTTGCGCGCGGAGCCGACGCCGGGATCCACCACGGCGACGAAGATCGTGCCGGCGGGGAAATACCTGTACGCCGCCGCCAGCTGGAGCGCGCCGTCGAGCACGTCGTGCGGCGCGATGTCGTGCGTGATGTCGACGAGCGTCGCGTCCGGACAGATCCCGAGGATGACACCCTTCATGGTGCCGACGTAGTGGTCGCGGGAGCCGAAGTCGCTCAGGAGCGCAATCACGGGGCGCATTGGTCAAAGAATACTAGAATGTGGTGTTCGCCCAATAAAGGAACGCATTCATGATTGATTTCGATCTCACGGAAGAACAGCGGATCCTCGAGCAGTCGGTCCGCGAATGGGGTGCGCGCGAAGTGGCGCCGCGCATCAAGGAGCTCGATCGCGAGCACCGCTTCGACCGCAACGTCCTCGTGCACATGGCCGACATGGGGCTGCTCGGGTGCTCCGTGCCGACGGAGTACGGCGGCGCCGGCATGGACTACATCAGCCTCGGCATCGTCTCCGAGGAACTGGAGTACGTCGACACGTCGCTGCGCGTCATCATGTCGGTGCACGCCGGCCTCAATTGCCTGACGCTGCTCGCCTGGGGCACCGAGGACCAGAAGCAGCGCTACCTCGTGCCGCAGGCGCAGGGCAGCAAGATCGCGACCTACGGCCTCACCGAGCCGGCGGCCGGCAGCGACGTGCGCGGCATCCAGACGGTGGCCGTGAAGAAGGGAGACCGGTACTTCATCACCGGCGAGAAGATGTGGATCTCGCTCGCCGACGTCGCCGACAACTTCCTCGTCTTCGCCTGGACCGACCTCGAGAAGAAGAAGCAGCGCGACACCTCCGGCATCAGCGCCTTCATCGTCGAGCGCGCGTTCAAGGGGTTTTCGAGCGGCACGCTGAAGGAGAAGTGGGGCATCCTGGCGGGGAACACCGGCTACTTCAAGATGGAAGACATGGAAGTGCCGGCCGAGAATCTCGTGGGGCGCGAAGGAGAAGGCTTCAAGATCGCGATGTTCGCGCTCGACCAGGGCCGCTACACGGTCGCCGCGGGGGCGACGGGGCTGATCCGGGCATGCCGCGACGCCAGCGTGAAGTACGCGATGGAGCGCACCACGTTCGGGCAGCGCATCGCCGAGCACCAGCTCGTGAAGGAAATGATCGCGCAGATGGAGTCCGACTACCAGGCATCGCGCCTGCTGTGGCTCCGCGCGGGCGCGCTGAAGAACGCCGGCCGCCGCAACACGCGCGAGACGGGGCTCGCGAAGTGGTTCTCGACCGTCGCCTCGGAGCGCGCGGCCGGCGATGCCGTCCAGATCCACGGGGCGAACGGCTACTCCGACGAGTACCCCGTCGGCCGCTTCTACCGCAACTGCAAGGGAGCGGTCATCTACGAGGGCACTCGCGAGATACATAAGCTGATGCAGGCCGACTACGTGCTCGGGTTCCGGCAGGATCGCCCCACACGCTGCGAGCTGCCGGCCATCAAGTAGGGGCGCTTCGCGAAGCGCCCGGTGACAAGGGCCGCTCACGAGCGGCCCCTACAACGCAGGTACATATGGATTCAGATCTCTCGCTCGATTTCCTCTCGGTCGTCGAGCAGGCGGCCATCGCCTGCGCGCAGACGATGGGGCAGGGGGACCGCCACAAGTCCGACCAGGTGGCGGTCGAGGCGATGCGGAAATGCCTCGACTCGGTGCCGATCGACGGCACGATCGTCATCGGCGAAGGGGAGCGCGACGAGGCCCCGATGCTGTTCATCGGGGAAAAGGTCGGTCTTGCCCACCAGCCAGACGGCAAGGGGGTGCGGCTCCCGAAGGTGGACATCGCCGTCGACCCCCTCGAGGGCACCAACCTCTGCGCCACCGGCGCTCCGAACGCGCTCGCGGTGCTGGCGGCCTCGAACGAAGGGGGCCTGCTGCACGCGCCCGACCTGTACATGGAGAAGCTGGTCGTGGGCCCCAGCTCCAAGCACGCGGTCAGCCTCGACGCCCCGGTGGCCGAGAACCTCCGCGCCATCGCGCGGTGTCTCGACCGCGACGTGACGGACCTGGTGGTCGTCGTGCTCGAACGCGATCGGCACGTGAGGCTGATCGACGAGATCCGCGCGACGGGTGCCCGCATCCGTCTGATCAGCGACGGCGATCTGTCGGCCGGCATCGCCGCCGCCGTGGTCGGCAGCGGCGTGCACGCCGTGATGGGCACCGGCGGCGCCCCCGAGGGGGTGCTGACCGCCGCGGCCATGCGGTGTCTGAACGGGGAGATCTTCGCGCGGCTGGTCGTCAGCACGCCGGAACACGAGGCGCGCTGCCGCCAGATGGGCATCTCGGATCCGAAGCGGATCTACACGTCGAAGGACCTCGCGTCGGGGGAGAGCATCATCTTCGCGGCCACCGGCGTCACCGACGGCGCGCTCATGAAGGGCGTGCGCTTCTTCGGCGACGGCGTCCGCACGAGCTCGCTGATCATGCAGAGCAGCCCGGCGCGCGTCCGGTTCATCGACACGATCCACATCGCCCAGACGCGGATGGTCAAAGTCCGCTTTTAAGGTGCGCTGGCGGAGAAACCTCTACGCGGTCACCGCCGCGACGTTCATCGGGTTCACCGGCTTCACGCTGGTGATGCCGTTCCTTCCCCTTTACTTCGAACAGCTCGGTCTCACCGACGTCGGTGAGATCGCGCTGTGGTCCGGCCTGAGTCTCGGGGCCACCCCTGCCATCACCGCGCTGATGGCCCCATTCTGGGGCCGCCTCGCCGACCGCTACGGCCGCAAGATCATGGTCCAGCGGTCGCTCTTCAGCTTCGTGCTCGTCATGGGGGCGATGGCCTACGTCACCGAGCCGTGGCACGTGTTCGCGCTGCGCGTCTTCCAAGGCCTGTTCGCCGGCTACGGCGCGCTCGCGCTGACGATGGCCGCCGACTCGGCGCCGCGCGAACAGACGGCCTACGCCATCGGCGTCGTGCAGACGGCGCAGCGGCTCGGGCCGGCGCTCGGCCCGGTCATCGGCGGCGTCGTCGCCCAGGCGGTCGGGTTGCGCAACGCCTTCTTCGTCACCTCCGCCTTCTACCTCTTGGCCTTCGTGCTCGTGGCGGTCATGTACGACGAGCAGGGCGTGGTGGCGCGTGTCGGCAGGGACGAGCCGGCCCGGCGCGTCACCTTCCGCAACGTGCTCGCCTTCGAGAACTTCGTGCTGCTGATGGCGGTGATCTTCGGGCTGCAGTTCGTCGACCGGAGCTTCGGGCCGGTGCTGCCGCTGTTCGTGGGGGAACTCGGGGCGCCTGGATCGCAGGTGCCCCTGCTGGCCGGCATCATCTTCTCGACCGCGGCCGGGGCGGGGGCCCTCGGCAACCAGTTCTGCGGCCGGCTGATGGCGCGGCTGCCGGCGCGGCGCGTGATCGCCGGCGCGTGTGCGGCCGCGTCGGGAGGCGTGGCGGGGTATCTGCTCGCCGCCAATCCATGGTGGCTCATGCTGCCGACGTTCGTCTTCGGCGTGGCGATCGGCATGGCCACGACGGCGGCCTACACGGCGGCCAGCAGCGTGATCCCCGGCACGGCGCGGGGTACGGGATTCGGGCTCCTGACGACCGCGTCGCTCGTCGGGCTGGCGGTCAGCCCGATCGCCAACGGCATCCTCGCGACGACGAGCATCCGGGCGGTGTTCGTCGTCGACGCGATCATTCTCGCGGCGCTCGCCCTCATGGTCTCGCGCCTGATGATCACGGCGCCGCTGACGCCGGCGACGTCGCCGCCGACGGAAGAGATCTGACGCCAGCGTGACGGCGCAGCCATGGGGTGCACGATGGCGCGTGCTAGAATCCCTCGAGTGACGCGCGCTGCTTCACGCTCGACCGCGACCGGCCCGCGCGAGCGCGCCGCGCTCGTCGGCCTCTTCACCGGCTCCACCCGCCATTTCGATCCCGAACATTCGCTCGACGAGCTCGCGGGCCTGGCGGCAGCCGCCGGCGGCACGGTGGTGCTGCGCGTGCTGCAGAAGGCGGGGCGCCCCGACCCCGCCACGTTTCTCGGCAGCGGAAAGGTCGCGGCGCTCGCCGCCACCTGTGCCGAGATGCACGCCGACGTCGTCATTTTCGACAACGAGCTGAGCCCGGCGCAGCTGCGCAACCTCGAGGCGGCGCTCGACCGCAAGGTGCTCGATCGCACGCAGCTCATCCTCGACATCTTCGCCAGCCGCGCACGCACGCGGGAAGGGAAGCTGCAGGTGGAACTGGCGCAATTGAAGTACCTGATGCCGAGGCTCGTAGGCTCAGGCACGGCGCTGTCGCGGCTCGGCGGCGGCATTGGAACGCGCGGCCCCGGCGAGACGAAGCTCGAGACCGACCGCCGGCGGATCCGCCACCGGATCAGCATCCTCTCGCAGGAAATCGAAACCGTCCGCCGGCGGCGGTCGCAGTTGCGGGAGCGGCGGCAGAAGGCCGCCGTCCCTACCGTCGCGCTCGTCGGCTACACCAACGCCGGCAAGACCACGCTCTTCAACACGCTCACCGGTGACGCGGCCGTCGCGTCGGACGCGCTGTTCGTCACGCTCGATCCGCTCGTTCGCAAGGTGAAGCTGCCCGACCGCCGCGAATTGCTCGTCTCCGACACCGTCGGCTTCATCGACCGGCTGCCGCATTCGCTCGTCGCCGCCTTTCGCGCCACCCTCGAGGAGGTGGCTGCCGCCGACCTGCTGCTGCACGTGATCGATGCGTCGAATTCCGAGCGCGAACGGCACATGGAGGCGGTGCGCAAGGTGCTCGCGGAGGTCGGCGCCGAGCGGGTGCCGGCGATCGAGGTGTTCAACAAGTGCGATCGCCTCGACGAGGGGGAGCGGGCGAGGATCGCCGCCGTCAGCCCCGGGGCCCTCTGCGTGTCGGCGCTCACCGGCGAGGGCAAGCAGGAACTGATCGCGGTGGTCGAAGACCGCCTCGCGCTCGACACCTCCGTGTTCCGCTTCGATTTCCGCTCAGACGACGAGGACGACCGGGAGCGGATCTCGCATCTGTACCGGGTCGGACGGATCCTGAGCCACGTGACCACGAACGGCCGCGTCTCGATCGAAGCGGAGGTCCCCCGCCGGGTGGTCGAGCGGCTGCAGCCGCCGAGGAAACTGGAGCAGCACCGCGCATGAACGCACTCCGGCTCCAGATCGTGCCCGCGCTGCTGCTCGCGCTCCTGGCAGCCTGTGCGCCGAAGGCGCCGGCGCCGGTCACGGCCCCCGCGGTTCCCCGGTTTCCTGAGTTCGTCTTTCCGACCGTCGAGCCGCCGGCCGCCGAACGACTCCTCGAGGATCACCAGGCCGCCTGGTACCTGCTCCAGGGCGGCGACGCGCGCAACGCGGAGCGCCGCTACGCGGCCGTTCTGAAGCGGCGTGCCGACTTCCACCCTGCGCATGCGGGGCTCGGCTACGTGGCGCTGTCGCGCAAGGAGTACAAGGCGGCGCTGGAGCACTTCGAACGCGCACTGGCGCTGCGGCCCCGCTACGCGCCGGCGCTGGCAGGCCAGGGGCAGACCTACCTCGCGATGGGGGACCGTGCGCGGGCGCTCGCCAGCTTCGATGCGGCGCTCGCCGCCGATCCTGGGCTGGTCTCGGTGAGGAGCGCCGCCGACGTCCTGCGGTTCCAGGGGCTGCAGGGTGGGGTGGCCGGCGCGCGGAAGGCGGCGCTCCTCACCGAGAC
>Ga0247719_1000250_pt1 | contig 37009 bp, 36 predicted proteins | sample 41E_DmetaG_FD_189046 | JGI IMG/M metagenome (GOLD analysis project Ga0247719, IMG submission 189046) | Soil microbial communities from hillslope of Landscape Evolution Observatory, University of Arizona, Oracle, AZ, United States - 4-1-E_D | ecosystem: Engineered > Artificial ecosystem >...
GGCGCCCGAAGCCCGGTCCCGGTACCCGGTACCCGGCGCCCGACGCCCGGTCCCGGCCCCCGGCGCCCGGCGCCCGACGCCCGGTCCCGGTCCCGGCGCCCGGCGCCCGGGCCCGGTCCCGGCGCCCGACGCCCGACGCCCGGTCCCGGTCCCGGCGCCCGACGCCCGACGCCTGGTCCCGATCCCGATCCCCCGATCGCGCGCCCGCGCCGCCTGGAAACGTTCTTGCGGAAAGCGCGGGGTGCTTGGCCGCGTGCGCGCGGTCTCGCTCCTCTCGGGCGGCCTGGATTCGACGGTCTCGACGGCGATGGCGCTCGCGCGGGGCTTCGAGGTGGTGGCGTTGAGCTTCCGCTACGGCCAGCGCCACGCGCGGGAGCTGGATTCGGCGCGGGCGGTCGCGAAGCGGCTGGGTCTCGCGGGCCACGTCGTGGTGGACCTGGACCTGGGGCGCCTGGGGGGTTCGGCGCTCACGGACGCGGCGATCGCGGTGCCGACCGGCCGGGACGAGGCGCGGATGGCGGCGGACATCCCGGCGACGTACGTGCCGGCGCGCAACACGATCATGCTGAGCTACGGTCTCGCGGTGGCGGAGACGCGGGACGCGGATGCGATCTTCATCGGGGCGAACGCGCTCGACTACAGCGGGTATCCGGACTGCCGGCCGGAGTATTTCGAGGCCTTCGAGCGCCTCGCGAACCTCGCGACGAAGCGCGCGGTGGAGGGTCGCGGCGTCCGGGTCGAGGCGCCGCTCCTCCGGATGACGAAGGCCGACATCGTGCGGGAGGGCGTGCGCCTCGGGGCGCCCCTGGAGCTGACGTGGAGCTGCTACCAGGGCGGCGCTCGGGCGTGCGGCGCGTGCGATTCGTGCGCGCTGCGCCTCAAGGGCTTCCGCGAGGCGGGCCTCGAGGATCCGGTCTCGTACGAGCGTTGAAACGCGGCGGGGCGGCGCGAAGCCTCATATACGTCGCGGGGGTCATCGCCGCTTGACCATGTGGCCGTTCTCGCGCCGTCCGGAAGTCTCCGACGGTCCCGTGTCGACCGCGGGCCCCATCATCGTGGCCGAGGGCGTCGCAAAGACGTACGACACGGGCGCCCTCCGGGTGCCCGCCCTCGTGGACGTCCGGCTGTCCATCGCGCGCGGCGAGATGGTCGCTGTGATGGGTCCGTCGGGGTCGGGGAAGACGACGCTCCTCAACTGCCTCTCGGGCCTCGACGACGTGGACGGCGGACGCGTCCTCATCGAAGGGCGGGAGCTCCACGCGATGGCGGACGACGCGCGCACCCGCTACCGGGCGCTCCGGATGGGCTTCATCTTCCAGAGCTACAACCTGCTGCCCGTCCTCTCCGCGGCCGAGAACGTCGAGCTGCCCCTGCTCGTCGCGGGCGTCGAGCCGGAGGCGGCGCGCGCGCGGGCCCTCGAGGCGCTCGCGGTCGTCGGGCTCTCCGACCGGGCCGACCACAAGCCGGCCGAGTTGTCGGGCGGGCAGCAGCAGCGCGTGACCATCGCGCGGAGCCTCGTGAACGATCCCGCGATCGTGTGGGCCGACGAGCCGACGGGCAACCTCGACACCCGCACGGGGCTCGAGATCCTCTCGATCATGAAGCGGTTGAACGCCGAGCGCGGGCAGACGTACGTCATCGTGACGCACGACGAGAGCATCGCGCGGGCCTGCGATCGCATCCTCCGGATGGAGAACGGCCGCGTCGTGCGCGAGGAGCCCGTCGCCCGGGAGGGCCGATGAACCCGCTCGCGCTCGCGCGGTGGGCCCTCCGGAACGCCTTCCGCCGGCGCGCGCAGACGCTCGTCGTGGTCGCGGGGCTCATGGTCGGCACGGCGATCATCTCGGGGTCGCTCGTGTCGGGCGACTCCGTGACCTACGGCATCCGCAAGGGCACGCTCGACGCCTTCGGCCCCGCGGACTCCTTCGTCCTCATCGAGGGCAACCTGCATTTCCCCCGCTACGTGTACGACGAGCTCGCCGCGCACCCCGCGGTCCGGCGCGAGGCGCACGCGCTTTCGCCCGTGCTCATCGAGGACGGCGCGGTGTCGAACCCGCGCACGCGGCAAAGCGAGCCGCGCGTCACCGTCGTCGGGCTCGATCCCGTCCTCGACCGTCCGTTCGAGCCCTTCGTCTTCGCGGATGGACGGAGGACCGACGGGTCCGAGCTCCGCGCGGGGGAGGTCTACGTCTCGCGCGTCCTCGCCGAGCGCCTCGACGCGCGCGCGGGCGACCGCGTGAAGCTCAGCCACCTCGTTCCGCCCACGCCCCTCCTTCCGACGCTCACGGTGTTCGACGGCGCGATCGCGGCGGGCGCCGGCGCCTGTCCCGTCCCCGGCGTCCTCTGTCCTTATCCCTCCGCCCCGGGATCGACCGACACCTTCACCTTCGACGTCGGGCCCGCGACGACCCGCGCCGTCGTCGTCCTCGCGTGGTTCGGGCCGGCCGCCGACCGCGTCGATCTCGATCCCTTCGTCACGTCGCCCTCGGGCCGGGTCTTCGCGAACGTGAACGGCACGACGGGCGACCCGGACGGCCCGGCGTTCCTCAACGTCACGTCGCCCGACGAACGGCTCGAGAAGGGCACGTGGACGCTCCGCGTCGGCGCGAAGGCCGCCGCGAACCAGCCGTTCCGGGCTTTCGTCGTGACGCTCGCGGAGGAGTACGACCTCGGCAAGCTCCGCAACGCCTCGGCGGCGTTCGAGCGCGCGGGGTTCGAGATCCCCCCGGGCCTCGCCGACGGCGCTTTCGACGGCCGCGTGCGGACGGAGAACGTGACCCTCCGCGACGTCGTCGAGATGGAGGGCAAAGGCGACTCCTTCCTCGGTTCCGCGATGTTCATGCGCCTCGAGGAGGCGCAGCGCATCTACGGGCAGGAGGGTCGCATCAATGTCGTCAAGGTCTCGAACGACGGCAGCCTCGAGGGGGGGCTCGCCCGCGGCGCCGCGGTCGAGGCCGCGCTTCGCGAGGCCCTGCGCGACATCGCCGCGGCGCATCCCGACGAACCCTCCGTGAAGGCCGTCGCGCCGCGCAACGTGAAGGCCATCTTCCTGGAGCGCGCCGAGCGCGCGGGGACGATGCTCAAGGAGTTCCTCACGGTGATGGGCTCCTTCACGATCATCGCGGGCGTGCTCCTCATCGTCAACATCTTCGTCATGCTCGCGGAGGAGCGCCGGAGCGAGCTCGGAATGGCGCGCGCGGTGGGCCTGCCGCGGCGCGATCTTGTGTCGCTCTTCCTCATGGAGGGCGTCCTTTACGCGGTCGCGGCCGCGTTCATCGGCGTCCTCCTCGGGCTCGCGATCGCCTACGTGCTCATCCTGGGCATCAACGACCTCGTGCGCGCGACGCCCGACACGCTCATCTCGATCCCCTTCCACGTGGAGCCGTCGAGCCTCCTCGTCGCCTTCGCCCTCGGCTTCGCGCTCACGATGGCGACGGTCGCGGTCGCGAGCGCGAAGGTCTCGCGCCTCAACGTCGTCCGCGCGATCCGCCGCATCGAGGAGCCGAAGCGCAGGCTCCGGCGGTCGACCTTCGCGTGGTCGCTCGCGTTCCTCCTGCTTTCGGTGCTCGCCGTCCTCGGCGCATTCGTTTCGGACAACCACGTCCTCCAGGTCCTCGCGCCGCCGGTCGCGCTCGTCGCGTTGGCGTTCACGCTCCTGCGGTGGTTCCGGGCGGACCGCGTCTTCCCGTTGATCGGCGCCGCGATCGCGATCGAGAGCCTCGGGTCGTTCTTCTTCCTCGCGAGCCCCGAGGGCCTCGTCAACCGCGTCATGGTTCCGGTCCGCGGCGTGCTCGTCGTCCTCGCCGTCGTCCTCATCCTCGTGCATTCGCGCGCGCTCATGCGCTTCTCGAAAGCCGCGCTCATGCGCGTCCGGCGCCTGCGCGAGGCCGTCGTCCCCGCCGTCGCCTATCCGCTCGAGCGCAAGCTCCGCACGGGCCTCACAACGGGAATGTTCGCGCTCGTCGTGCTCGTCGTGGTCGTGTTCAGCGTGTTCGGGGCGACGTTCACCCTCGACCTCAAGGACCAGAGCGGCGGCTACGACGTCGAAGCCGAGACGACGCTCGCGGTCGACGACCTCGGCGCCTGGTTCGCCGCGAACAAGCCTGGCGAGCCCGATCCCTTCGTCGACGTCGAGCGCCACGACGACCTCGTGTACGCCTGGCGCTACGGCGGCGATTTCATCACCATCGACGGCGAGCGCATCCACTACCAGGGCCCGATCGTGGATTACGTGTACGCCTATGGCCCCGGCTTCGCCGCGAACAACGCCTACGCGCTCGACCAGCGCGCGCCGGAGTACGCGACCGACCGGGAGGCCTACGAAGCGGTGCTCAAGGACCCGGGCCTCGTCATCATCTCGCTCGTCTACACGTTCGACGAGACGGGGGAGCCGGGCCACCACTCGGTCGGCGCGACGCTCGTCATGAACACGACCTCGGGACCGGAGAGCTTCCGCGTGATCGGCATCCAGAAGCAGCTCTATCTGGGCGGCGTCTTCGCGCATCCCGACGTCGTCGAGACGAACTTCCAGCGCGTCCGCGGCGAATACCTCTTCAAGCTCAAGCCCGGCGCCGATCCCGTCGAGGTCGCGCGGACGCTTGAGGCGGCCTTCGAGGACCTCGGCATGAACGCGGTCGCGATCGAGGAGGAGGCGCAGAACGTCGTCGAGCAGTCGCGCCGCGTCGTCACCCTTTTCCAGCTCTTCCTCGGCTTCGGTCTCGTGGTCGGGATCGCGAGCCTCGGCATCGTGACGGCGCGCGCCGTGATCGAGCGCCGACAGGAGATCGGGATGCTCCGCGCGATCGGGTACCCGCGGCGCGCGATCCTCAAGATCTTCCTCCTCGAGATCCTGTTCACGGTCACCCTCGGCATCGCGGCCGGCGTCGCGATCGGGATCGCGGTGGCCTACGGGGTCACGGTCACGACCGAGTCGTTCACGCGCCTGGGGCTGGAGTTCCGCGTGCCGTGGCGCGGTATCGCGGAGATCCTCGTTCTCACCTACGCCGCCACCGTTCTCGCAACGTTCTATCCTTCGTGGCGCGCCGCGAACACGCCGCCAGCGGAGGCCGTGCGCTACCTCGAGTGAATCAGGCGAGGAAGGCGCCGAGGAGCTGGTTCATCGCCCGGGTCCCGGCGCGTCCGTCCGCGAAGAACGCGTGGTCGCCGTCGACCGTTTCGGTCTTCGCCTGCGGAAGGAGCCGTTGCCACTCGTCGAGGCTTCCCGGCTCGAGGAGATCGTCGTGGCGTCCCTGCAGGACGAGCGCCGGACCCTTGTACGCCGCCAGATCCTCCGCGGGCGCGAAGACCTCGGGACGCGACTTCGCGAAATACGCGAGCCCGTGGCGCGCGAGGTCCTTCCAGTACGGTTCGCCGTGCCAGAGCGCCATGAGCCGGCGGTCCGGCTCGGGGAGCGTGTCGGGCGTGTGCCGGGAGAACCAGCGCTCGAAGCGCTCCTGCGGGCCGGGGGGCGTCGAGACGAGCACGAGGCTCTTCACGCGGTCGGGCCGGCGCGCCGCGGCCCACGCGGCGACGATGCCGCCGAGCGAGGCGCCGACGAGCTCGACGGGGTCGTCGCGCGAGACGCGGTCGACGAAGGCGAGGAGATCGTCCGTGAAGAGGCCGACGTTCCACCGCTCCCACGGATTCCCCGCGACGCCGAACCGCGTCGTCTTTCCGTGCCCGCGGAGGTCCGGCGTCACGACGCGGCGCGAGCGCGCGAAGACGGGCACCTGCCCGATCCAGGCGCGATGGCTCGCGAGCGCGCCGTGGAGCATGACGAGGGCGGGGCCTTCGCCCCGGGTCTCGTAGTGGACGCGGATGCCTTTCAAGGGGACGGCGGGCACCAAGGGGGCGATGGGGCGCGCCTCTACTTGGTTCTGCTTCCTAGAGAAGGTCGGCGGGGTCGAACGCTTCCCGGCGGGGCCGGCGTTCGTACGAAGCCTGCGGCAGCCACGCCTTCCAGAACATCGCGCGGGTCGCCGAGAGCGACGGGTCGTCCTCGAAGTCCACAACGCGCGCCGGGCCCTTGTAGGTGGTCAGCGCCTCCATCGGCATGTCCCAGGCGGCAAGCGCCGGCTCGTCGGGGAGGACCGCGCGCCGGGTCTCCTCGGGCGTCGGGGGCGTGGCGAGGAGGGTCAACGCGGCAACGCGCGCGGGCGACTCGGCCGCGACCCAGCACGCGGCGACGCCGCCGACGCCGACGCCCGCGAGGCGCACGGGCCCGCTCGCCGCGGCGACGCGCCCTTCGACGCGCTCTCTGAAGGCCGCGAAATCGGGGCTCGCGCCGGGCGCGAGGGGCGCCGCGTCGGGGCGGGACGCCGCAAGGCGCGCCGCGAAGCCGCGGGAAGGCATGTCGTCCACGACGAGGAGGACCACGCGCCGTCATGTCCCGCGGGCGACATGAACGCGCGCCCCGAAGGGTTCATGCCCGAAGCCCCGCGTGGAGCCCCCGTGGCCGCGCCCGTCCAGATCACGGAGGTCTTCCATTCCGTCCAGGGCGAGGGCGCGCACGTGGGTCTTCCGACCACGTTCGTGCGCCTGACCGGGTGCAGCCTCCGCTGCGCGTGGTGCGACACGCAATATTCGTTCTACGGCGGCGAGGCGTCGGACGTCGACCGCGTGATGGACGAGGTGCGGAAGTTCCTCCCCGTGAAGCGCGTCTGCGTGACGGGCGGCGAGCCGATGGACCAACCGGACGCGTGCGTCGCCCTCATGGAGCGTCTTCTCGCGGAGGATTACGACGTCGTGCTCGAGACGTCGGGCGGCGTCCCCGTGGACCGGGCGGCCGCGCTTGCGCCGCGCGAGAGGCTCATCCTGAGCCTCGACGTGAAGTGCCCGGCAAGCAACATGCAGAAGCGCAACGTCTGGTCGAACCTCGCGCTCCTCCGTCCCCACGACCAGTTGAAGTTCGTCATCGCCGACGAGCGCGACTATCAATACATGCTGGACACGCTCGCGAAGCACCCGGTGCCGTGCCGCGTGCTCCTGCAGCCCATGTGGGACATTCCGAACCCGATGGGCCTCAAGCTCGCGGGCGCGCCCTGGGACCTCCGTACGCTCGCGGAGCGGGTCGTCGCCGACCGGCTCGACGTGCGCGTGGGGACGCAGCTCCACAAGCACATCTGGGGCCCGCAGCGCAAGGGCGTCTGATCACGGGGGCGAAAGCACGCGCACGCGCGCCGAGCGGAGCGCGTCCTCGAGCAGGATGATGCCTTCGAGACCCGCGACGACGCCCGCGTCGAGGCCGAGCCTCTCCGCCATGATCACCGCGCGCTCGCGCTCCGACCCGGCGAGGCCGTCCGCGCGCGCCGTGTGCATCGCTTCGTACAGGACGACCCGCGCGAGCGGCCGGAGGGTCGCGTCGAGCGCGTCCGCGACGTCGTGCGAGCCCGGGTCCTGGTTGAGGAGCTGCTCGATCGCGGGCGGGAGCATGCCGTACGCGCGAAGGGTGCTGCGGAACCAACCGCGCTCGCCGACGGAGAGCGCGCCGTCTGCGCTCGCGACCGCGAGGACGGCGCGGGCGAGCTTCTCGACGGTGGCTCGGGAGGGCTCTCCGCGCGTCCCGAAGCGCTCGCGCACGAACACGTTGGGCGTGCTCCGCGCGGCGGGCGATCCGAAATCGACGGGCTCGCCGGCCCCGAGCTGGACGGCGCGCGCCGCGCGCAGCGCGTCGTCCACCGCGAGGAGGCTCTCGATCGCGAGGACCACCTCCGCGTCGACGCCCACAAGGCGGGCCGCGCGCCGGGCGGCCTCCCGCTCGCGCCCCGCGAGGCCGTCCGCGCGCGCGACGCGGATCGCGTCGTGGACGACGAGCCGCGCGAAGGGCGCGACCTCCTCGTCGAGGATCTCCTTGAGGTCGGCCGAGCGCGGATCGAACTTAAGGAGCGCCTCTACGGCGTCATCGGGGGCGCCGAGGGCGCGGAAGGACCCGAAGAGCCAGGCCGTTTCCGCCTCGGTGACGTCCCCGTCCGCGGCCGCGACCGCGAGGATGGCCTTCGCGACCTTGACGCCGGTCTCCACGGGCACGGGACCGGTGACGCCATAGAGGTCGCGCAGGCGGATCGCATCCATGTACCGGGGTCGGGTGAGCGGCGTGGGGTTCGTCATGGGGAAGCCTCCGCGGCCGGACGGACCGCCCTCCCGCGACGGTCTCCGCGGTGCAAATACGCGCGGTCGCCCCGCGCATTCCTCCGGCGACCCAAATCGTTAAAAAGGGTCATGGATTAACGGAGCGTGCCCCCAGGTTCCCCCAGGGAATCCGAGGGGCGCGGGGACCCCTTTCATGCACGTCGTGGTTTGCCTCAAGCCCGTGCCGAACGCCCAGGACATCCGGATCAACCCGGAGACGAAGACGCTCGACCGCTCGAGCGCCCAGAATGTCATCAATCCCCCGGACCTGAACGCCCTCGAGCTCGCCCTCCAGCTCAAGGACAAGCACGGCGCGAAGGTCACGATCCTCTCGATGTCCCCTCCGTTCGCGGAGCCCTTCCTGCGCGAGTGCATCGCGATGGGCGCCGACGACGCCGTCCTCATCTCGGACCGCGCGTTCGCGGGCAGCGACACCTACCCGACGTCCTACACCCTCGCCGCGGGCATCCGGAAGCTGAACTCGGTGAAGCAGGGCGAGTACTACGGCCACGTGCCCCCGCCGAAGACGCAGCCCGACGGCAAGCCCACCCCGCCCAACGCCCCGTGGGTCCAGGCGGATCTCAAGACGTACCTCGGCGCCGTCGACCTCGTGATCTGCGGCGAGGAGACGACGGACTCGTCGACCGGCCAGACGGGCCCCGGCATCGCGGAGTGGCTCCGCTGGCCCCAGGTCACGTACATCAAGGACCTCGCCCTCGTCGACGCCTCGGGCAAGCCCGCGGGCAAGGTCGACGGCCCCGCGACGAACCTGCGCATCCACTGCACGCAGGACCTCGAAGGCGCCCGATCCACGTGGGAAGCCGAGCTCCCCGCGGTCGTCACGGTCAACCTCGGCATCAACGCCCCGCGCGCGCCCAACCTGATGCGGTCGATCATGGCGAAGCAGAAGTTCCAGCTCACCCTCTACACGTCGAACGACCTCGACGTGGACCGCACGAAGCTCGGCCTCAAGGGCTCGCCCACGGTCGTCGGCAAGATCATCACGATCGACGTCGGCGGCAAGAAGACCGAGTTCATCGAGGGCGCGACTCCGGAGGAGATCGCGAAGAAGGTCGTCGACCGTCTCGAGGAGAAGGGTCTCCTCAAGGGGGTGCTCTGAGATGCCCGCCGTCACCACGCCCGAGGAAGGCGCCGCGTACACCGGCGTCTGGATCTTCATCGAACAGCACCAGGGCGAGATGGCCAAGGTGTCGAAGGAGCTGCTCACGAAGGGCCGCGAGCTCGCGACCCAGCGCGGCACCACGCTCACCGCCATCCTGCTCGGCCACAACGTCGAGCACCTTGCGAAGGAATGCGTCTCCTACGGCGCCGACAAGGTCGTCCTCGCGGAGCACAAGGACCTCGAGAAGTACTCGACGGAGCCCTACGTGGAGGTCTGCGCGAAGCTCGTCGACGAGCGCAAGCCCGAAGTGTTCCTCATCGGCGCGACCCACACGGGCCGCGACTTCGGCAGCCGCATCGCCGTGCGCAACCACACGGGCTGCACGGCCGACGCGACGAAGCTCGAGTGGGACATGAAGAAGGTCGAGGAGAAGAACGAGTGGGAGCTCATCATGCTCCGCCCGGCCTTCGGCGGAAAGATCCTCGCCGGCATCGTGTGCCCGAAGCACCGCCCGTGGATCGCCTCCGCGCGCCCCAACACCTTCGAGGTCGGCACGCCCGACCCCGCGCGCAAGGGCGAGATCGAGAAGCTCACCCCGCAGCTTGCGGGCGGCTACAAGAGCCGCGTCATCCGGTTCGAGAAGATCCCCGAAGGCGGCGTCCACCTCGACAAGGCCGAGATCATCGTCGCGGGCGGCATGGGCCTCGCGCAGAAGGAGAACCTGAAGCACGTCGAAGAGGTCGCGAAAGCGATCGGCGGCGCCGTCGGCGCGAGCCGCAAGATCGTCGACCAGGGGTGGATCGGCCGCACGCACCAGGTCGGCCAGACGGGCATCACCGTCCGCCCGAAGCTCTACATCGCGGCCGGCATCTCGGGCGCGGTCCAGCACCTCGCGGGCATGCAGGAGGCGGGCTTCGTCGTCTCGATCAACAAGGACGCGAAGGCCCCCATCTTCGGGGTCAGCGACGTGGGCATCGTCGGGGATGCGACGAAGATCCTGCCCGCGATCGCGGCGGAGATCCGACGGCGGAAGGCGCACAAGTAGGGGGACATTCATGGGTGGGCCGGTCTCGGGTCCTTCAACCCGCCCCCGTCCTACGACCCTCAAGAGCGTCGGCGGTCCGTAACAATTTCCCTCCAATTGTGACTTAAGGCGACAAACTCTTACCGGCGACATGTCTCGTTCCAGGCCCACGTGTCCCGGGGATCAACGTTCTGAGCGCGGCGTCCTTCCGTTCCAGCTGGGGGGCTTGGCGCTTCTCCTGCTTCTCGCCGCAGTGTTCATTTCCCCCACGAGCGCGCGGCGCAGTCTTGCGGATCGACGATGACCCATGTGGGCGGATCCTTGCCCCCCACATATACGGGACAAACCACGATCGCCCTTTCCGCCGCGTTCCTCGACGAACCGGAGCACTGCGGCATCCAGGGCGGATACATGCTCGACAACGGCCAATTTTTCCCGACCCAGAAATGGCAGGACGGGAACAACTACGGGATCTCAGGCAGTCGTCAATTCAGCGCGGGCCACCACACCATCCACGTTCGCCTTGCCGAGAACGGCGGCGCCGTGGGCGAGCTGACGCATCACTTCTTCGTTCGCCTTTGCGGAACCGGGATGCTCGCCCCCTCGTCCATGACGCCCACGAGCGCCGCGCACGGCGTTCCAACGATCCGCGTCGTATTCAGGGACCCTGACGCTGCGTGCGGCATCGGCGCGCACCGGTTGCTCCTTGATGGCATCGAGGTTCCGGCGAAAGCCACCACGGTCGGCAAGGACTACGTGCTCACGTACACGCCCCCGGATCCCCTCCCCGATGGCGTGCACTTTGTCGAAGCCTGGGTCGAGGAGATCTGCTGCACGACCAACACCGTGGAGGATCGCAACTCGGGGTCCACGAGCTGGTCGTTCGAGGTGAAAACATGCGGTGGCGCGCCGCTCGTCCTCGACACGTGGGGCCCTCGCGAGTCGACGTCCCGCAGGCAGCCGACGATCCACGCCGCCTTCCACGATCGGGAAACGCCGTGTGGCGTCGCGGCGGCCACGATGCGGATCGACGACGTCGTCGTCCCTGCGACGGTGACGATCGAGGATCACGTCTACCGCGTCTCCTACATTCCGATCGAACCCCTCGCGCCAGGGCCCCATCGCGTCTCGGTCCGGGTGACGGAAACGTGCTGCGCTCCCGCCAACGTCCCGAACGAGGCCGTGCACGCGTGGACCTTCACGGTAAGCCCCTCCGGACCGGAGGGTGAACGCAGCCTCGGCAGGACGACCCTGAACGTCACGACGCCCGAGCGCGTCGAGGACCAAGGGTGTCATGCGGGCGTGTGCATCGAGGAATGGGTCGTACCCGTGCGCCTCGCGGCGCGGGCGGAGGTCGGCCCGGCGTGGGTCCACTACAACCTGGACCCGGACGATCGCACGCCGATCGGGCCGCTTTCGATCCCGGGGACCCCGATCAGCGTGTGCAACCAAGGCGTCTGCGACGTCCCAATCCCCCAGCTGACCGTCTGGACCCTGTTTCGGGGACGGGTCGAGGTGGACGGCTCACCGATCCACGACACGGGCGACCTGACCCTCCCCTGAGCTTGACGTTCATCAACCCAGAAAACGAGCGAATCAATTCCAAGGAGACGAGAACACCATGAAACCAATCGTGCAACGTGCCATGACGACCTTCGCGATCGCGGCCTTCGCGGCCTCCGGACTCCTCGCGCCTGCCGGCGCGAGCGCGCCGGGCGGCTGCGACGGAGCCGTGGAACAGTTGAAAACAACGCTTGAGGACTCGCCCGTCGGCGGCGCCATGCCGCCCGCGGTCGCGGCCGCGCTCGCCGAGGTCGCGGAGGCGTGCGATCCACAGCCTGGGACGAATGATTGTTGCTTCGAGCCGGCGCCGCTCCCCGAGGGGGTCTTCCAGGAGTGGTGGCTCGAGGATCCGCCGGCGCTCATGACGTCGGCGACCTCGGCGGTGTGTAGGCCGAGCAGGTATGAGAGGGAGCCTGGGACGGAGCTGAAGGTCATCGTTGCAATCGACGATTACGCGCCGTACACGTACGAGGAGGTTGCGTTCTCTTCATACGTGGACTTCAAGCCAACGCGCCCGTCGTTCACGACCGAGTTCTACGCGATGGCCGACACGTTCGGCATGCTCGCGCGCAACGTCCGCGACGACTCCCTCGTGCGCGGCTACATCTACATCAACACGGTGGATGCGACCGGTTACGGTCCCGTCGCCCTCCCCGCGACGTCGGCCGACGCCAAGGCCTGGTGCAAGAAGGAGAACACGGACGTTTGCGGCGGCTCTGGCACGGCGGGCTACGAAGCGTCGCGCCTCAAGGTGCTCGCGATCAGCCAGTTCGACCGGTGCAACCGCTGAGCGTCGGACGGGGGCGCCCTCGCCCCCGCCCGCGTTTCACAAGAATCGTCGAAGGTGACCTTAAGTGATGCCAGACCCACGCCCAAGCCGGAGGCGCGACCCCATGAACCCCCGCCGACCCTTCCTTCTCGCCCCGCTCGCCGTCGTCCTGACGCTCATGACCACGCTCCCGGGCCTCACCGCGGGTACGAGCGAAGAATACCCGGATTACACCGTGCACTTCCAACTCGCGGGGCTCGAACCTGAAGGCGCTGTCGTCCTCCACGTCCAAAACCCGGAGGGCCTGGCCTTCGCAAGCCGCACGCAACTCGTGAGCGATTCCAGTCATCATAATCCGTTTTATCGGACGACAATCTTTCCCGATGGCAGCGGATCACAATATTACTACTGGGGCAATTCGGGGTCAAACTGGGGTGTAGGGAGGGGAGTCGTGTACCTGGGGCTCAAGGATTCGCGGGCGGAGGTTTCCGGCCTTCCGACTCGGCGTATCGAACATTATCGAAGCGAGGAGTATGAGTGGCATCATCAGGAAGCCTGGATGACGTTCTATTGGAAGAACCAGACCGGCCCATGGTGGTTCAATTCCTCATGGTTGCCGGGAACAACCATCCGCGAAGTGGCTCGCGGAATCGCCGAAGCTTACGAATTGAAGGACTTCGAGCACGGTGCACGGGCGGGAGTTCCTGCTGCAGCGCGCGTCCACGTCCTCGACGGGCTCACCATCGACCCAGACGGCGGGCAGGTCCTGGCGTCGATCAGCATCACTCAAACGGACGCTTGGGGCTTCGGCCATTTCACGGTCGAGCGCGATGACGGTTTTCACAGGCGTCTCAATTTCGTCGGCGTTCACGATGTCGTTCACGAGCTTGAGAACGATCCGCTCAACAACTGTATCTGCTACAAGGATGAGGAGTGGATTTTCACGAGCACACTACTCCATCGCCTACGCCTGGATTACGTGGGGGATGGTAGATCGACGACCATTTTCGTGGTTCTCGCGAAATTCCATGAGACCGTTCTTCCGAACGAGCTCTGGCGGGAGCGAAACAAGCGGGAGCCGGGGACGTCCTTTTGACAAGCGCCCGAAAAACGCCGCCGCTCCCCACCGCGCGCCTTCGGACGCCTCACGCCTGTTGTCGCGAGCGCGCGGACGCGTGGCCCTGCCCGCGACGTCGGCTGATGCGAAGGCCTGGTGCAAGAAGGAGAACACGGACGTTTGCGGCGGTTGGGGCACCGCGGGCTACGAAGCCTCGCGCATCAAGGTGCTCGCGATCGGCCAATTCGACCGGTGCAACCCCTGAGAATCGGACGGGGGCGCCGAGGACGCCCCCGCCCGCGTTTCACAAGAATCGTCGAAGGTGACCTTAAGTGATGCCAGACCCACGCCCAAGCCGGAGGCGCGACACCATGAATCCCCGCCGACCCTTCCTTCTCGCCGCGCTCGCCGTCGTCCTGACGCTCATGACCACGCTCCCGGGCCTCACCGCGGGCGCGAGCGAAGAATGCCCGGATTACACGGTGGACTATTGTTGCGCGCGCCTCGAAACCGACGCGTCGCGGGCCCGGGCCAGACCGCTCGGAAACCCGTCCCCTTCATGACCCAGGCCGAGCATGCGCGCCGCATGGCCGCGCCGCGCTCGAACCGCGCCCTGCTCGCCGAGGTGCTCGCCCGCCCGCACTGGACGTGGCATCGGCTCGTCGGCAAGCTCGAAGGGCGCGACCCCCGCGCGGGGCGCCTCGCGGAGTACGAGCGCTTCACGGAGCCGCTCGAGAGCGCGGTCGCGCGCATGGCGGGGGCGCGCGCGGAGGACGTCGCGAAGACGCTCGCATCATTCGTGCCCGTTGACCGCGCGCAGGGCTCCGGTCCCATCCCGCGGTGGCAGGACGGCACGCTGGAGCTTTCGCGCGTCGCGTACGCGATCGTGCGGGCGCTCAAGCCCGAGGTCGTCGTCGAGACGGGCGTCGCGCGCGGCGTCACCTCGCACGCCATCCTCTCCGCGCTCGAGGACAACGGCCGCGGTCGCCTCGTGAGCGTCGATCTCCCCGGCCTCGAAGCGGGCGCGACGGAGGCCGTGGGCGAGCTTGTCCCGGAGGCGCTTCGCGCCCGCTGGGACCTGCGGCTCGGCCCGAGCGCCTCGCTCCTCCCGGGCATCCTTCGCGGCGTCGGACCCGTCGACCTCTTCATCCACGACTCGGCGCACACGTACCGCAACATGGCGCGCGAGTACGCGCTCGGCCTCGCGGCGCTCAAGCCGGAGGGCGTCCTCATGTCGGACGACGTGTGCAACGACGCGCTTCTCGAGATCGTCGAACGCGAGCGCCTCGATCTCGCGGTCGTGCGGCAGTCGAAGGCGCCGCCGTGGTCGTACATCGGCCTCGCCAAGCGCCGCGCTACCTGAGTCGCCGGACGGCGAGCAAGGCCGCGACGGCGAGGGCGCCCCCCAGCGGCGCGAGGCCGGGCGAGGGCACGCGCGATGGCGCGGCGGCGCCGTGCGCGTGAACGGTCATCGAGACGAACGCGCCTTCCCCCCAGAGCGTCGCGTCGAGCGCGAACTGCGTCGTCACGAGGAATCCGGCCTCGATCTCGCTTGGCGCGTCGCCCGCCGGGATCACGCCGATGGAGAGCCTCCCGGTCTCCCCGGGCTCGAGCACGATTGCGTGTGCGGGCGCGAGGCTCACGCCGCGAATCGACGAGGCCTGGTTGACGCCGATGCGAGAGATCGCGTTTCCCGTGTTCTTGACGGCGAGGACGGCTTCCGCGTAGCCGCCGCGGGGCGCCTCGACGTCGAGGCGCGCCGGCTTCGTCTCGACCGCGCCGCGGTAGCCGACCCGGAAGATGTGCTCCTGGTGGCCGTACGTCCACGACCCGTCGGCCTCGGCCGCCCGGATCGTCAGGTTGGAGATCGCGAGGCCGGGCGCGTCGTGGGAGACGTTCACGCGCAGGACGCCCGTCGCGCGACCGCACTGGTTGGGCAGCACGAGCGCGAACGGGTGGCGATCGGGCTCGAAGACCCCCTTGAGCCATGCCGGCGGATCGGCGAGGCTGAGCGTGACCTGCCGCGCACCGGGCGCGAGCGCCGTCGCGCACATGGTGACGTTGACGTCGAACGCGACCGCGCGGCCGGGCGGCAGGGTGGAGGGTCCGTTGATCTCGAGCATCACGACGTCCCCCGGCACCGCGTCCGCCGCGGGCGCGAGCTGGACGAGCGCGATGGCGACGAGAAGCGCGGGGAGGGCGCGCATCCGCCGCCCGTCCGGCGACGCGGGTTAAGCCTTTGTGGAGCGGAGCGTGAAAGTCCGGTCGCCTACACGGTGAAGACCGCGTATCCGCGTTCGAGCCCCGAGCGCTCCAGGACCGGCTTCGAGACATTGTAGACCGGCACGCCCCCGGGCGTCGCGCCCGAGAAGGCGCCGCCGTGGGCGTGGCCGTGGAGCGCGAGCTCGCAACCGGCCTCGTCGATCGCGGCGCCGAGGCGGCTCGTCCCCAGGAAAGGGACGATCTCGAGGGGCTCGCCGTCGAGGGTGGCCTGGACGGGGGCGTAGTGCAGGACGGCGACGCGCTTGCGTGTGCCGAGGGCCCGAAGCGCGTTGCGGAGCGCGTCGGCCTCGATGACGCTCTCGGCGACGAAGGCCTTGAGCGGCGTCTCCCCGAAGGCGCGGACGACGCGCTCGGCGAAACCGCCCGCGAAGCCTTTCGCGCCCGCGAACCCAACGCCGTCCACGACGGCGGAAGCGCGGTCGACGAGCTTCACGCCGCGACCCTCGAGCATGCGCACCACGTCGTCGAGGGCGCCGAACTCGTGATCGTGGTTGCCGAAGACCGCCACGATAGGGATCTCGACGCCGTCGAGCGCCGCAAGCAGCGCCTCGGCCTCCTCGGGGCGCCCGTGGTCGGTGAGGTCGCCCGGGAGGACGAGGACGTCGGCCTCGTCGTCGACCCCCTCGAAGGTCTTCGCGAGCCGCTCGGCGTCGTCGGCGCGCGCGTGCAGGTCGGCGACCGCGGCGATGCGCACGCTTCAACCCTCCTCGTGCGCCGCGCGGCGGGCCTCGGCGCGCGCGTCGGGGAGCCCCCATTCGCGCACGTCGACGAGGAAGCTCACGGGGTCGAGCATGGTGCCCCTGAACGCGAGCCCCGTCTGCCGCTCCCCGGCGTGCTCGCGGAAGCGCTCGACGAGCGTGTCGAACACCCAGGCCGGGACGCGGTCGACGTGACCCGGGTAGGCGTAGCCGAAAAGATGGAGGTACGACAGGAGAAGCTCCCAGTGCTCCCCCACCTTTTCGAGCACGCGCGCCCAGTCCATGACCCCGTTCGCGGCGAACATGATGTGCAGCACGTCGGCGCCGTCCCACCGGTCGCGCGTTCCCACGAACATCTTCGAGAGGAAGAGCTCCTCGACGGGGACGACGGGCACGACGCGGCCGAGCACCTCCATGCGCGGCGCGCGTTCGAACCAGCCGTCGTCGACGGGCCCCGTTCCGTTCGCGTTCCGGTGGATGACGTCGATGAAGAACTTCCCGAGCCAGGCTTTGGAGAGCCAGACGGGATCGACCGTCTCCACCTCGAAACCGCGGCGCTCGAAGGCCTCGAGCGTCTTCGCGACGTCGTCCGGGCGGACGAACACGTCGAGATCCTTCGTCTCGCGCCAGATGCCCGTGTGCGCATTCAGCGCGACCGCGCCCCCGAGCAGGTAATCCACCTTCGCCGCGGAAAGCACGTCGAGCGCCCTCGCATAGGCCTCGCGCTCGCGCGAATTGAAGCGCGGCGGCTCGAGCCGCGTCGGGAGGAGCTTCGTTCCGGTTTCCGGCCTGCGCGCGCCCATGAGAGGTCACTTATTCGTCGGCCGTCCCGTTTCAATCTTGCCGACGCGATCGGCCCTCCGCGCCCCGGGGAGGCGGGCGGGCAGGCGGGCCCTCAGGGCTTCCATCGGTCGCGGCGCGCGCGTGCCGCGCGGCATTCCGCGACGAGGCCGCCCACGCGCTCCGCGAGGGCGCGGGTCGCGGCGCGCGCAGGGTCGGCCTCGCGCACGACATCGAGGTCGCGCGCGGGCGTCCATGGCTCGCCGACCGCGATCCAGGCGCCGCGCCCGAACCGCGGGAACGTCCGGTCGTGGGGCCAGAAGCGGTAGAGGTCGAGGCCGACCGGGAGGATCGGGCATCCGGTCTCGAGCGCGAGGCGGGCGACGCCGGTTCGGAACTCGAGCAGGGCGTCGGGGCCCGCGCGTGTCGCTTCGGGGTAGACCATGACGGCGTGGCCCGATTCGAGCTTCTCGCGCGCGAACCGGACGGCGTCCGGGTTGCCCTCGCGCGCCCCCCGGAAGACGGGGACGGCCCCGTTCGAGCGGAAGAACCAGTTCGTGAAGCGGTTGCGGAAAAGCTCGGCCTTCGCGAGGAAGAAGGACGGACGAGGCATCACGGCCGCGACGAGGACCGGGTCCGCGTACGTCTGGTGGTTCGGCGCGATGATGACGCCGCCGGACCTCGGCATGTTCTCCGCGCCCTTCGCGAAGAGCGGCACGAGGGCGATGAGGGGCCGGCGACCGAGACGGTACGTCGCCCGGTAGAAGAGGGAGACGTCACGCCAATCCGGCCCGTCGTAGCGGAGCATCCGCGCCGCGAAGGCGGGACCGCGACATAAAGGCCGGCTATCGGAGGTCCGTCATCGCGGCTTCCCACGGGGTCGGCGTGATCCCGAGATCCTCCGCCCAACGCGCATCCGCGCAGGCATTGCCGGCGAAAAGCATCCGCAGCTGGTCGGGCGTCGCGGGGAAGCCTGGCAGCTTCGCCATGGCGAGGGCGAGACCTTCGGGCACGGGGGCGTAGGCGCGCTTCCGTCCCATGAGCTTCGCGAGCCGCTCGAGATACTGCCTGAACGTCAGCGTCTCGGGGCCCGCGACGCAGTAGGTCTTCCCCACGGCGACCGGCTCGTCGAGGGCCTTCGCGAATGCGAGGCCGACGTCGCCCGCGGCGACGGGTTGCATGACCGCGCTCCCGCCGCCGAGGACCGGCACCACGGGCGCGTACCGGATGACCGGCGCGAGCTTCGCGTGGAAGCCCTCGCCGGGACCGGCGATGAACGAGGGGCGGAAGATCGTCGCGTCGAGGCCTGCGTCCTTCACGACCTGCTCAGCCGCGAGTTTCGTGCGCTGGTAGGGGGTCAGCGCGAGGTCGGCGCCGTTCGCGCTCATGTGCAGGAAGCGGCGGATGCCCACCCGTTTCGCGGCTTCGACGACGTGGCGCGTCGCCTCGACGTGGAGGCGCTCGAACGTCAACCCCTTCGACGGTTTCTCGTCGATGATGCCTACGAGATGCACGACGGCGTCGTGCCCGGCGAGGTCCGGAAGCTCGCCGCGCGCGACGTCGCCTTTCGCGGTCGAGAGGCCGGGCCGGGCCGGCGGCGGTTGCCGATGCACGAGCGCGGTGACCCTGTGGCCGCGCGCCAGGATCGCGTCGAGGATCGAGGGTCCAACGAAGCCCGTCCCTCCGGTGACGAAGACGCGCACGCTGGACGCGAAGCCGCAAGAACGGAAAAGCCCTCCGCCATGCTTGCCGCAGCCGACGGGGCGGATCCCCTCACGCATCGGGGAGGAATGGCATCACGTCGGCACCAAGGGAGGGACGGATCTCGCCCCCCCGTTCGCGGAGCACGTCCGGCAAAGGTGTCCACCGCATGCCACGGAGTGTCGCTGTCACGACGCCGGCGCGAGCTCCACGTCCGCGAAGACGGGGAAGTGGTCGCTCGGAAGCATGCCCGCTTCCCGCTCCTTGACCGTCACGAGGCGCGGGACGCGGATGACCTGCTTCAGGAAGATGTAGTCGATGCGGTAGAGGCCGCGGCCTGTCCAGTGGTGGAAGGTCGCGCCCCAGCGCTCGGGCTTGCGCTCCTCCGCGAGACGGAGGGCGTCGACGAAGCCCGCGCGCTCGAGGATGCGGTACACGCGGCTCTTCGGAAGCGAATTGAAGTCGCCCGTGAGCACGACGGGCTCGTCGGCGCGCGGCATGCGGGCGTGGAGCAGCGCCGCGGACTTGCGTCGCGCGCCGGGGCTCGCGTGGTCGAGGTGCGTGTTGTAGACCGAGAAGCGTTCTCCGGATTCGCGGTCCGCGAAGCGCGCCCACGTCACCATGCGCGGGCAGTAGTTGCCCCACGACATCGATCCGGGGACGTCGGGGGTCTCGGAGAGCCAGAAGTTGCCGCGGTCGAGCACGTCGAAGCGCTCCTCGCGGTAGAGGATGGCGTTGAACTCGTCCTCGGCGCCGCCGAGGCGGCCCTCGCCGACCATCGCGTACCCCTCGCTCGCCGCGAGGAGATCGGCCATCTGGTCGCCCAGGCCCTCCTGGGTCCCGATGACGTCGGGGCGCCAACGCCGGATGACGCCCGCCGCGGCTTCGCGGCGCCGACCCCATTGGTGTTCCCCGTCGCTCCAGCGGCGGCGACGGAGGTTGAACGTCATGGCCCGGAGGGCGATCGATGACATGGCGACGGTGATAGAAGGTGCTCCTTCTCCCCTTATGAATATTGGGAGGGACGCAGGGGCGCAGTGCCCCCCGGGGCCGGCTTCAGCGCATCTTGGACTTCGTGAGGGCGTCCGCATGACGATTCAGGGACCGGGGGATCCACTCGAGGGTGCTTCCGGTCTCGCCGAGGAGCGTCTGGGCCTTGCGGCAGAGGGGCAGCAGGATGCCGGGCCTGCAGATCCACTCCCCGGTCACGCACCGCTTCACGTTCAGGGAATCTGTGTAGAGGATCCCGGAGAGGCCGTGCGACTTCAGGAACTTGAGCGCCTTGAGCACGGCGACGTACTCGGCCACGTTGTTCGTCGCGCCCCGCTCGCGCGCGGCGCGGCCCCGCTCCTCGTGGAGGACGCCGCCCTCGTGGCTCATCACGACGAACGCGTAGCGCGCCTCGATGCCGCGGTCGGCGGAGCCGTCCGCGTACACGACGACGGAGTGCCCGGGCGCGGGCAGCGGGAAGTCTTCCTTCTCGTCGGGCAGCGGGCAGAACGGGAAGGTCATCCGCGCTCACCCCTGAGCGCGCGGACGACGAGGCTCGATCGCTTGGCGGGAACTCCTCCTTTCCACGGGAGATTTGGGCGTCGGATCGAGATAAGAGTTCCGATTCCCTCTCGGGGGCACCCGCTCGGGCCCGTCCGTTCGTCAGCGCATGCCCGCGAGCTTCTCGAGGCGCGCGATGCGCTCCTCGGTGTGCGGGTGCGTGCGGAAGAGGCCCGAGACGAACCCCGCGCGGAACGGATTCACGATGTAGAGGTGGGACTGCGAGGGCGAGCCCGTCTGCATCGGGATGCGCGAGGCTCCGGTCTCGAGCATGCGGAGGGCGCGGGCAAGCTCGAGCGGGCGGCCCGTGATCTCCGCGGCGCCGCGGTCCGCCATGAACTCGCGGCTCCTGCTGATCGCAAGCTGCACCATGATGGCGGCCAGCGGGGCGAGGATCGCAAGGAGGATCATGCCGAAGATGTTGCCGCCGCCCTCGCCGTCGCGCGAGCCGCCGAAGAGCGCGCTCCAGAAGAAGGCGCGGGCCGCGAAGGTGATCGCGCCGGCGACCGTCGCCGCGGCGCTCATGACGAGGACGTCGCGGTTGCGGACGTGGGCCATCTCGTGGGCCATCACGGCCTCGACCGCGTCGTCGTCCATCATCTTGAGGAGGCCCGCGGTCGCCGCGACGACCGCGTTCTGCGGGTTGCGGCCCGTCGCGAACGCGTTCGGCTGGTCCGTGGGGATGATCGCGACGCGCGGCATCGGAAGCCCCGACTTCTGGGAAAGGCTCCGGACGATGCCGTGGAGGCGCGGCGCCTGCTCGGGGGTCACGAGCTTCGCGCCCGTGGACCAGAGGACGATGCGGTCCGACCAGAAGTAGGAGACGAAGTTGATCGCCGCGGCGATGACGAGGAAGACCACGCTCCCGAGGAGCGGGGCGTTCGCGAAGTACGCGCCCACGACGAAGCCCACGGCCATGAAAAGCGCCGTGAGGGCGGCGAAGAGCCCGAGGGTGCGCCAGGTGGAAGCCATCGGGCCGGAAGGAATCCGCCGAGTTCTTGAGCCTTACCCTCCCGTCCGGTTCGTAAACCGGCTCAGCGGAGACGGTACACGTCCAGTCCCCGGCCGCCGTCGCCCGTGTAGACCGCGCCCTCGTGCCAGTAAGCCGCCCAGGCGCTCCCGTCCGGCGGGGCGACCTGGGAGACGAGCTTCGGGTTCGCGGGGTCCTTGAAGTCGACGAGCATCGTGCCGCCCGAGTAGAAGCCCGCGACGACGAGGGGCCGGTCCGCGACGACGTTGAAGTTGTGCGCCGTGCAGACGTTGCCGTTGCCGCGGGGCGGCGAGAAGTATCCCTTGAGCTGCACGTCGCCGTTCGGCGCGAGCGTGTAGAACCAGAGGGCCCCGGTCGGCGTCCTCCCGTGGGCCGGGCAGGCGGGCGCAAGGGCCCCGCCGGACTCGTCCCCGATGATGAGAAGGGTCCCGTTCAGGGCCGTCGCCGCGCTGTGGTGGATATTGATCGCCGGGTTCGTGAGCGTCGCGATCACGCGCGGCTTCATCGGGTCCTTCATGTCCCAGATCATCGTCTCGTGGATGCCTCCGCAGATCGCGCGCGAACGCTCGGGCTCCGCGAGGATGTCGTGGCACCCGGGAGCCTTGCTCGTCGCCGGGAACTCGAACGCGCCGACGACCTTCGGCGCGGTCGGGTCCGAAACGTCGACGATCTCGCTCTTGTGGTGAGCCATCACGTTCACGAGGTCGTAGGCCGAATTGTAGACGAGTCCCGTGTCGCCCCAGGGCGTGTGCGTGTGGCTGCCGTACTTCAGCGGAACCTGCGAAAGCGCGACGGGGTTCGCGGGATCGGTCACGTCGACGAGGCGGATGCCGCCCGAGGGCGCCGCGCCGGGACACCCGTCGTCGCCCTGGTACGAGATCGTCGCGATGCGGCCCTTCGTCGTCTCGACGACGCCGACGTCGATGCCGCGACACGGGACGGAGCCCACCTCGGTCGCGTTTTCGGGGTCCCTGATGTCCACGACGTGCAGCCCCGACCGCGACGAAACGTAGGCGTAGCCTCCCTTGAAGGCGATGTCGTTGCCGCCGCCGAAGTCGACCCTCCGCACGGGGTCGAGCTTCGTGACGACGTCCGGGAGGACGTACGGCGCGCGCGGCGCCTCGAGGCGGGGGTCCCCGCCGTCGCCCGCGCCCGGCGTCGAGACGCATCCCGCAAGCGCGGGGAGGACGAGGAGCGCGAAGGCGGCGAGGAGGCGGGAGGCCATGGGTCGCGGACGCGTCCCCCGGAGCATGATCCTTTCCCGTTGGGCGTTCGGCGGGCTTGGAGACACGTTCATGGGGCCGACCGCGCTCGACCGGTCGTGGAGCCGGCCGTCGTCGCCCGAGGACTCGCGAAGCGCTTCGGCGCCCACGAGGCCGTGAAGAACGTCGATTTCGACATTCCCGCGGGAAGCACGTTCGCGTTCCTCGGCCCGAACGGCGCGGGGAAAACCTCCACCATGCGGATGATCTACGGCCTGTCGCCCGTCTCCGCGGGGACGCTCACGGTCCTCGGGCACGACGTTGCGACCGAATCGCGGGCCCTCAAGCGTCTCATCGGGGTCGTGCCCCAGGAAGCGAACCTCGACATGGACATGACGGCGCTCGACAACGTCGTGACGTTCGCGCGCTTCTTCGACATCACGGGCGCGCCGGCGAGGTCCCGCGCGAAGGAGCTTCTCGCGTCCGTCCAGCTCGAGGAGAAGGCGGACGCGCGCGTCGCGACGCTCTCCGGGGGCATGAAGCGGCGGCTCCTCATCGCGCGCGCCCTCGTGAACGACCCCGCGCTCCTCGTGCTCGACGAGCCCACGACGGGCCTCGATCCGCAGTCGCGCGCGCTCCTCTGGGAGCGCATCCGCGACATGCGCCGGGCCGGAAAGACGGTCATCCTCACGACGCACTACATGGAGGAGGCCGAGCGGCTCTCGGACGAGCTCGTCCTCATGGACGGCGGCCGCATCATCGAGCGCGGGACGCCCCGCGAGCTTGTGCTCCGCCACATCGGTCGGGAGGTGCTCGAGCTCGAGCTCCCCCGGGCCGAGCAGGAGCGCGCGCTCAAGGCGCTCGCGGACCGGGCGCGAGGCTCCGACCGGTCGCGCGACTTCGTCCTCTTCCACACGGACGACGCCGAGGCGCTTTTGCGCGAGGCCGAATCCGAGGGTCTTGAACCCGCCTCCGCCGTGCTGCGCCGCGCGAGCCTGGAGGACGTCTTCCTGAAGCTCACCGGCAGGACGCTCCTTGAGTAAGGCTAAATCGTCCCTCGGGGATGACGGACGCATGGCGGAGACCCCGATGGACCAGGCGATGGAGCGCGCGAAGGCGGCGGCGGACGAGGCGGCGCGGATGGCCAAGCAGGCCGCCGCGGACGCGAAGGCCAAGGCGGCCGAGGCGAAGCAGACGGCCGTCGGCGCCGCCGAATCGCTCCTCGACAAGGTCGCGGCCACCGCGAAGGCCGTCGGGAACAAGGCCCGCGCCGCGAAGCGCCGCGTCACGAAGGCGAAGAAGCCCGCGAAGAAGGCCCCCAAGCGCGCGAAGGCCTCGAAGGCGAAGCGCGCGGCGCCGCGCAAGGCCGCGAAGAAGAAGGCGAAGAAGGCCCGCCGCCGCTGAAGCCGAAGATTACTTCCCCGGCGCGGCCGCTCGCGCGGCCATGGTCGCGCTCCCGTTCTCGCCGAGGCTCGCCTTCCGCGTGTGGCAGCGCGAGGCGACGCTCTACCGGAAGCTCTGGGCCTCCACCATCCTCTCGAATCTCTTCGACCCGTTCATCTACCTCGTCGCGATGGGCTACGGCCTCGGCGCGTATCTGACCGAGGGCTTCGAAGGCGTCTCCTATCTGCAATGGATCGCGCCGGGCCTCGTCGCGTCGAGCGTCATGATGGCCGCCGCGTACGAGGTCGCGTGGAACGCGTACGTGCGCATCCACATCGAGCGGACGTACGAGGCGATGATGACCACGCCCGCCGCCCTCGAGGACGTCGTCGTGGGCGAGATCGCCTGGGCGACGACGCGCGCCGTCATCTACGCGGCCGTCATGCTTGTCGTCCTCCTCGCGCTCGGCCTCGTGCGCTCGCCCTGGGCGCTCCTCGTGCCCGCGATCGCGGCGCTCGGCGGCGCGACGTTCGCGGTCCTCGGGCTCACGTACACCGTCCTCGTGAAGCACATGGAGCAGCTCACCTTCTACTTCACCCTCGTCGTGACGCCGATGTTCCTCTTCTCCGGCGTCTTCTTCCCGCTCGACGAGCTGCCGGCCTTCGCGCAGGTCGTCGCCCAGTTCTCGCCGCTCTACCATCTCGTCGAGGTCGTGCGGGCCCTCGTGCTCGGCACCGTGCACGCGGGGCTCTTTGTCCACACGGCCGTGCTCGCCGGTGTCGTCGTCGCGTTGGGATTCCTGCCCGTGAGGCTTCTGCGGCGGAAGCTCCTGATCTGACGCCTACAAGGCCTCGTTCCAGGTTCTTCATGTCCCGCGCGTTCATCCAAGGCGCATGCAGGCACGCCCGTTCGTCGCGCCCTTGCTCGTGATCGCCCTCCTCGCCACACCGGTCGTCGCGGGTCAGGTGACCTACTCCTTCAACGGGGGGACGACGAACGCGATCCAAGGCCTCGACATCGACCCGAAGACGCCCATCCTCGTCGTGCGGCCGAACACGACCGTGGAGACGACGTTCGCTCTCAAGAACACCGGAAACCGGACGCTCAACGTCACGCTGTCGACGATGTCGATGTCGACGAGCGGCGGCGCGACGTACACGGTCACGCGCCCGGACGGCGGCGGAAGCGGGAGTTCGCAATCTAACGCGCAACCGGCCGGCAGCGGCAATGCGACCCTTGATGATCGGCGCGGCGACAACGCCACAGTCTTCACGACACCCGCAGGCGGCGGGAACGGGACAGCGAGCGGGAGCGGCCAGTCGGTCGCATACTCGCGTGGCGCCTTCGCGCCCGCCCTCGACGTGAGCGTATCGCCGCGCAACGTGACGGTCCCCGCGGGAGAGACCGTCGAGGTCAGCGTGCGCCTGAAGGCGAACGCAAACGCGACGGGCGACCACCAGGTCATGCTCATGGCCAACGAGATGGAGGATCCGCGCCGGTCGGCTTCGGGAAGCGTGAGCGTCAGGATCCCGAAGCCATCCGCTCCGAGGGGCGGCGCCAACGACTCGCGGTCGTCATCGCTTCTCGACGTCGAGCCCGTCGAGACGCCGTTCGCCGGGGCCGCCGCTCTCGCCGGAGCGAGTCTCGTCGCGATTGCGCTGCGACGCGCCGGGGGGCGCCGATGAATCGCGTGTCCGCCGTGGTCCTCGCGACGCTCCTCCTTGCCTCGGCCGTGGGCCTCGCGGAAGGACAGCGCTCGCGTACCTTCGTGGTTTCCGACGTCGCGCGCGATGGAAACGACGTCTCCGTCTCGCTTCGAAACGTCGCGTCGTTCGCGCGGATCCATTTCGCGTCGCTTACGGACGACGGCGTCCTCGTCGCTTCGGAATTCAGCGGCGAGGCGTGGAGCCAAGGCCACGTGACGCTTCCGTTTCGGCTCTTTCGCGATGCGCGCGTCGTGACGCTCACCATCTCGTTCGAGCGGGGCAACGGCGAGGAGCGCGAGACGTTCGCCATAGAAATCCCGAGACCCCCGGCCGACGCCGGTCTCTACAAGGTGATCGTTGAAGACGCGACGACGGACGGCGAACGCGCGCGGGTCACGCTCCGCAACGCCGGCAACCGCACGGTGGCCTCCGTCGTCTTAAGCCTCGAGGATCTCGCCGGAATCAAGATCGGAACGCCCTACTTCCGCACGATCGAACGGCTCGCGCCCGGCGATTCCGCCGTTGCGGAATTCGGTCTCGTGAAGGATGCCGCCGACGTTGCCGTCGCCCTCGAATACGACAACCGCACGACGACGACCAAGGTGCGCCTTCGCGAAACGGAAGGCGCGTCGGGAGGAGCGCCCGGGCGGCTCGGCCTCAAGACGGACTTCCCGATCCGCGAGCAGGAGCCGGGGCGCTCAGCCGACTACTCGGTCAAGGTCGAGAACCCTGGCCGCGAGCGGCTCGTGGAACTTGCGACGCGCGGGCTCCCGGAAGGATACGTTGCTCGGTTCTTCGTCGGGAATGCCCCGGCGCCGAGCGTGCGGCTCGCCGCGGGGGGGTCGCGGGACGTTGTGGTCTCTCTCTCGCTTCCCGCGGGAGCGACGAAGGACGTGGGGCGCACACTCGCCTTCGAACTCGTCGCGACTTCGGAGGGCGTCGAGACCGTTCTTCCCCTGCAAGTGACCGTACTTGGGGCCGGCCGACTCGAACTCGAGGGCGAGAACTGGTTCGCGAATCTGGCGCCGGGCGAGACGCGCGAGGTGAACGTGACGGTTCGAAACTCGGGCACGGCCGCGCTGCGCGATGTCGTCCTCGGCGCCTCGAAGCCCACGGGTTGGCGGACGGCCTTCGATCCGCCCCGCCTCGCGAAGCTCGATCCCGGCGAGCGGAGGGAGGTCACGATGCGCGTCTCTGCGCCGGAGGACGTCGGGACAGGCAAGTACGTCCTCGACGTCGGCGCGAGCGCGGGGGACGTGAACGCGCGCACGCGCACGTTGAGCCTCGACGTCGCGGCGCCTCCGTCCTCCGACCTCGGCTGGATCGCGGCGGCAGCGGTCGCCGCAGTCGTCGCCGTCTTCGTCATCGTCAAGGCCAAGCGAAGGTGATCGTCATGATCGTCGCAGAACACCTCCACAAGCGATTCGATGACGGCGACGTCGCCGTCAAGGAAGCGCACTTCGACGTCGCACCCGGGGAGATCTTCGGGCTTCTTGGGTCGAACGGCGCGGGCAAGACCACGACCGTCCACATGATTCTCGGCCACGTCGAGCCCACCTCGGGCCGCGCCCTCGTGAACGGGATCGACGTCACGAAGGATCCCCTCGCGGCCAAGCGGCACGTCGGGTACGTGAGCGAGAACGTCCTGCTCTACGGCACGCTCACCGCCGAACAGAATTTCCGCTTCTTTGCGCGCATCTCCGGCGCCGACGTCCCAGCCGCGCGCGAGCGGGAGCTGCTCGCGAAGGTCGGCCTCGGCGGCGCAGCGAAGCGCCGCGTCGAGACGTTCTCGAAGGGCATGCGCCAGCGCCTCGGAATCGCGATTGCGGTTGCGAAGGATCCCGCCGCGATCGTGATGGACGAGCCGACGACGGGCCTCGATCCGGTCGGCGCGCGAGAGCTTTCGATGCTCATGGGCGAGCTTCGAAGCGCCGGCAAGGCCATCCTCCTCGTGACGCACGACATCTACCGGCTGAAGGAGCTCGCCGACCGGATCGCGGTGATGCGCGACGGCGAACTCCTTGCGCCGGTCGCGACGTCCGCGATCCGCGATCTCGAAGCGCTCTACCACGAAGCCATGGGCGCCCCTCTCGTGCGGGAGGTGGGACGCGTTGCCTAACCCGACGATCGAGATCGCGAAGAAGGAGTTTCTTGAGAACGTCTTGAGCATGCGGTTCCTGATCGCGCTCGGGTTGTCGCTCCTCATCCTGACGACGAGCGTGCTGGTCCTCGCGGCCAACCACCGCGACGACCAGGGTTCGTTCGCGACGAACCAGGCGAGCATGGAGCAGATGTCCGAAAACGACTTCGTGAAGGTGTCGCTGCAGATCAGCCGTGTCATCGCGAAGCCGAACCTCCTCAGCATCTTCACGGGGGGCCCCGGCGACGAGTTCCGCAAGTCGACGGACGCGATGCCGTTCCGGATGTCGTCGGCCGAGACGAGCGGCGGAAGCTCCTCGCCCACGAACAAGCGATTCGACCCCCTGGACCTCGGATTCGTCGCGGCCGTCGTCATGACGTTCATGGCCGTCGTGTTCTCGTACGACGCGGTGAGCGGCGAGCGCGAGCGCGGCACGCTCAAGCTCATGCTTGCGAATCCGGTGCCGAAGGACGCCGTCCTCTTCGGGAAGTACCTCGGCGGGATGGCGAGCATCCTGCTCCCGTTCGCGCTGAGCGTTGTCGTCGCGCTCGCCGCGCTTTCGCTGACGGGTGTCAGACTCAACGGCGACGAATGGGGTCGGCTCGGCCTCATTCTGCTCCTCTTCGTGCCTCTCGCGAGCGCGTTCTATCTCCTCGGGCTCCTCGTGTCGAGCCTCTCGCGCAAGTCCTCAACGAGCCTTCTCGCGCTCACGCTCGTGTGGCTCGTGCTCGTTTTCGGCGCGGGCAACGTCGCGGCCGTCGTTGCGAAGGAAACCGTTGCCACGGCCACCGAGGGCGACATGCAGCAGGCCTTTGCGGAGGTCAATGAGCGGGCGAATGCGAAGTCGTCGTCAATCGGCGACGAGCTCTTGGCGCTCTACGAGCTGCGCCAGGCGCAGAACGGCACGCTCTCGGCCGAGGACGAGGCGCGCCTCAAGGCCCTCGAAGCCGCGCAATCCGAAGTCTGGAAAAGCGCGGACGCCGAGCGCTCGGCCATCGTCGCGAACGCGCGCCGGAAGCTCGATAATCAGCTCGCGCGCGCGGAGACGATCGCTTCCGTGAGTCCGGCCGAGGCATTTCGAGGTCTGAGCACGGCGCTTGCCCGGTCAGACTATTGGACGTACAAGGACATGAGCGCCGCCGTCGAGGAATACCGCAAGGAGGTCGAAAAGGCGCGCGCGGAATGGCTCGCCGACAACCCGCCGCCAAAGGGCGTTGGCCCGGGCGGCGCTGTGGCGTACACCATCACGATCGGCGGGCCCGCCTTCTCCACCAACGGCCCCCGGTTCGATCCGCCGCTCTTCCGCTACGAAGCCCAGAGCGTCGAGGAGCAACTATCGAGCCCGTCGGGCGCACGCAACCTTGCGGTGCTCGTCGCCTACAACGTCCTCGCTTTCCTGGGCGCGTACGCGGCGTTCCTCCGCTACGACGTGCGGTGACCGCGGCTCTCCCCGCGGGGACACCCCCCGCGGGAATCTTTTTATATTGCACAAGGGAGCGTTCCAGGGTGGCTATCTCCCGCCGCCGCGGTCGGGGATGCACCGGGTCGACCTTCGCATGGCCTTGCGCTCGCGCTTCCTGCTCGTTGCCTTCGCCACGCTCTTCGCGACGGCCTCCGCCTCCGCCGCCGAGGAGGCGCCGGAACTCGTCCCGTCAACCGCGAATGTCACGTTTTTCTTTCTCCGCGTGCCCGCCATCACTCCGCTCGACGAGCGGTTCACGATCGCGCCCGGCGGGGAGCGACTCTTGACCGCCATCGTCGAGAATCCGCTCGACACCGAGCAGGCCGTGGTCCTCGAGCCGGTCGTCTACCGGGTCACGGGCAAGGGCGAAACCCTCGTGCCGGATCCGGACCGCGTGCGCGCAACGGCTTGGCCCACCGCCCTCACACTCGCCCCGCGGGAGCGGGTCCTCGTCCAGATCCACGTCTCGGTCTCGAAGGACCTCCCCGTGGGAGAAGCGATTTTCGCCGGCCTCATGAGCGGTCAACCCGGGGGCGCGTCGAGCTTCATGCAGGTGGTGAGCCACGGCGAGGTCGTCGCCCCCGCCGCGGGCGGCGCGGACGCCCACGATCCGCTCCTTGCCGCGCTCGTCGCAGGCGCAGGCCTCGCCGTCGCAGGCGGCGCCGTCATCGGAATTGCCGCGCGCCGCGACCCCGCGATTCTTACGCCCTTGCTCGCCCTCTACTCGCGGCTCAAGCGCGCGGACGTGCTCGACCAAAAGACGCGCGAGCGCGTCCATCGCCTCGTCGCCGAGCAGCCCGGCATCCGCTGGGCCGACCTGAAGCGCCTCTCCGGTCTCGGCACGGGCGCGCTCCTGCATCATCTCGCGCTGCTCGAACGCCACGAGTTCGTCTCCGGCCGCAGGGAAGGACGTCATCGCCGATACTACCCCGCGGGGGCGCGAATGCCCACGCCCGAGCCGTTTCCCCTCACGCCCAGCCAGGCGCGCGTCGTGGCCGCGCTCGCCGACGGGGGCCTGACGCAACGCGCGCTTGCCGACCGGCTTGGCATCACGCAGCAGGGCGCGAGCTACCACCTCAAGGCGCTTGAGCGGCGCGGTTACGTTGTCGTCGAACGCCGCGGCGTCGAGTGGACCTGGAGCGTGACGGAGGCCGGCGCGGCGAAAGGCTCGCCCGCGTGGGCCGAAGCCACGCGTCCGACGCCTCAAGGCGGTTGCCCGTAGCCGGCGCTCGCCGGGGCGGGCCCGGCGCAAACGCTATTCCCGCCGAGACGATTCGTCCGAGGATGACGCGGAGCGGGATGATCGAGGGCCGGGCCGACGACGCCGCCACCGAGGCCTATGCGACATCGAGCGGCGCGGCGCCCGCGCACTTCCGCCGCGCGCTCGGCGTCACGCTCTCCTCCATCGGGCTCGGGACCTACCTCGGGCGCGACACGGACGAGGACGACGCCCGCGTCGAGGCGGCCGTCGCCGCCGCCTACGAGCGCGGCGTGAACGTGTTCGACACGGCGATCAACTATCGGCTCATGCGCGCCGAGCGCAGCGTCGGCCGCGCGCTCGCGAAGCTTGCGAAACGCGATCCCTCCGCGCGGTCCCGCGTGTTCGTCGCCACGAAGGGCGGCTTCCTCGTGCACGACGGCGAGTCCGCCCTCCCGGCTCGGCGCTGGTACGAGGAGAATCTCATCCGGACCGGCGTCCTGAGGAGCGGAGACGTCGCGGCGGGCTGCCACGCGATGTCGCCTCGCTTCGTCGAGGCGATGCTCGAGCGCAGCCGCGCGAACCTCGGCCTCGCGACCCTCGACCTCTACTATCTCCACAATCCCGAGACGCAGCTCGAGGACACGCCCATCGACGTCGTCCACGACCGGCTGCGCGCCGCGTTCACCACGCTCGAGAAGGCCGTCGACGACGGCCGCGTGGCGCGGTACGGGGTCGCCACGTGGGCCGGGTTCCGCTCCCGCCGCGCCGAGCCGGGTCACCTGGAGGTCGAGACGCTCGTCGACCTCGCGACCGAGGCCCGCCGGGACGCGGGCGGCGGCGGCCGCCACCATTTCGCGGCCGTCCAGGCGCCGCTCAACCTCGCCATGCGCGAGTCCCTCGAGGCCGAGACGCAGACGGTCGACGGGAAGCCCGCGACCCTCCTTGACGCGTGCGCGCGGTTGGGGCTTACGGCATTCGCGAGCGCGAGCCTCGGCCAGGGTCGCTTCCTCCATCTTATCCCGAAGGACGTCGAGCTCGCCTTCCCCGAGGCCCGGACGCCCGCGCAGCGCGCCCTCCAGTTCACGCGCAGCGCGCCGGGGCTCGCGTGCGCCCTCGTGGGCGCGAAGGCCGCCGCTCACGTCGAGGACAATTTCGCGCTCGCGAAGGTCCCCCCCGCGGACGCGGACGTGGTGCGCCGGCTCCTGGTGCCCCGGGCCGAGGCGCGGTGATCAGAGGTTCGCGGTGTCCTGCCGCGCCGCGGCGAGGAGCTTCGCGCGCTCGCCGACCGGGACCGCCTTGAGGCCGCGCATGCGCTGCGGCGACTCCGGGTCGGCCGCGATGGCGCGCAGCCATTCGCCGATCTGGTCCTTCGAGGGCGCGGTCATGAAGCCGCGGCCGGCCTCGGTGATGAGCGGCTCGAGCGTCTCCACCACGACCTCCTCGTCGTGCCGGTCGTACACGAGGCCGTTCGCGAGGCTGTCCATGTGATACTGGCGGATCGCGTCCTGCGCCTCGCGGCGGTAGGCCACGCGCAGGGTCACGAGCGTCTCCGGCGTGATGGTGACGCCTTCGAGGCTCGCGAGGAGGCGGAACACCGTCGAGGCGATGTCCATGCTCATGCGCTGCAGACCCTCGCTCGCGCCGCCGCCGACAGACTGGTGCTTGTGGCTGTAGAGGCCGAGATCCACCTGGCAGATGCGCTTCATCGTCGCGTTGCGGTACACCTCGCCCATGACGCCGAGCTCGAGGCCCCAATCGGTGGGAATGCGGATGTTGCGGGCGAGGTCGCTCGTCATCGCCATCTCGCCCGAGAGCGGATAGCGGAACGACCGCATGTAGCGGAGGAGCGGAGAAGGTTTCGGGATGACCGTTTGGAGCGCGTCGAGGAACGGCCAGAGGAAGAGTCGCACGACGCGACCGAACATCCGCTCGCCCGTGAGCCGGGCGTAGTAGCCCTTCGCGAAGTAGAAGTCCATCTCGGGCACGACGATCGGAAGGAGGATGCGGTGCACGATCTTGGGATCGTAGTGCTCGATGTCGGCGTCGTGAAGCGCGATCGCGTAGTTGTCCTCGCTCGCGGCGCCGAGCCCGAGCCAGACGGCGAGACCCTTGCCGCTGTAGCCGCGCAGGTCGAAGCCGCGCTCGGCGAGGCGCTCCATGCCCTCGCGGACGGTCGGGCCTTCGCACCAGAGCACGGTGACGGGCGCCGGCAGGTCCTGGAAGAAGTCGCGGACGTTCTCGACCTCGTTCGAGTTCTCGCACGTGAGCGCGATCACGATCTCGTTCAGGAAGTCCGCCTTGCGGAGACCCTGACGGATCCCGAGGAGCGCCGGCCGCTCCATCTCGCTGTAGAGCATCGGCAGGAGGAGGGCCGCGGGGCGAGCGGCCACATGTTTGCGCACGAGCGCCCGGGCGTGGCCGCGACGCTCCGGTTGAAGGTCGTGCAGCGTCGCGGGGCCGTTCTGGTAGAAGTCCATGAGAATCGCTCCGGGCCGCGCGCTGAGCCTGCGCTGCCGGACCCCAGTCGCGCTCGGACTTCAAGTCGCTTTCGGCCACACCATCGACGCGGGGGGTCGCCGCGCGTCCGCGGAATCGGGGATCGCCGAAGGGCTCATGGCGGCGTCCGCGGTTGGCCGCGCATGCCCCGGCGATACTGGCTCGCGAAAACCGAGCCGGACGTGTATTCCATCGACGACCTCGCGAAGGCTCCCGAGGGCACGACGTTCTGGGACGGCGTGCGCAACCACCAGGCCCGGAACAACCTCCGCGCGATGGCCCCCGGAGACGGGCTCCTGATCTACCATTCGAACGCCAAGCCCTCCGCCATCGTCGGCGCGGCCGAGGTCGCGGAAGCCGCGACCCCGGACCCCACCCAGTTCGACCCGAAAAGCGATCATCACGATCCGAAGTCGAAGCGAGAGGACCCGACCTGGTGGGGCGTCCGGGTCAGGCTCGTCGAGCGCTTTCCGAGACCCGTGACGCTCGAGGACGCGAAGGCGTCGAAGGCGCTCTCCTCGATGGTCCTCGTGAAGAACAGCCGGTTGAGCGTGCAGCCCGTCTCGGCCGCCGAATGGCGCGCGGTGATCGCGATGGCTCGACGCGGGCCGTGATCACGGCGGCGAGACCTTGCGCCGGTCCTCGAGCGCGAAGAGCGCGAGGAGGAACTCGGCGTGGCTCCAGAGCAGAGGCGTCGCGAACCGGATGAGCGGGTCGTCCGTCGCGAGGACGTGCGACCGGATGCGCTCGTACTCGGCCCGCATGTGGTTCAGCTCCTCCACGATGCGGCTGAAACGGACGTCGGGCAGGAGGATCTCCTTCGCGAACTCCTTCTGGAAGTCGATGCCCGTCTGCCACTCGCGCTCCCAGAAGTCGAGAAACCGCTCGCGCGTCGAAAGGTGCTCCGGGAGCGCGCCCTCGTGCGTCGCGTAGGCGGCGATGTCGCGGAGCGTCCGCTCGGCCTTCTCGACGTCGCCGTGCCGCGCGAGATAACCCGCGTAGATGGCCGTGTACGCGAGCCAGGGGCCGTTACCGGCGTGGAGGTGCAGCTCGAGGTCCTCCGCGAACGGCAGATAGCGCTGCAGGAGCCCGAGGTCGGGATCCCAGAGGTCGTTCTCGATCTTGCGGGCGCTCGCCTCGAGGGCGCGCGCGTCGAGCTCGGGGAAGTTGAAGTAGTGCGGCGAGAGGAGCGTGATGTCGCTCCTCGTGTCGATGCGGCCCTGCGGCGTGATGCGGCGGACGAACCGGCCGTCCTGCACGAAGTGCCGGTGCATGTTCACGGCGTGCATTGCGCAGAAGGACTGCGCCCGCTCCCGGCGCGCGTCGTCGGGCCGGTACGCCTCGAGGACCCGCGCGAGCTGCTCGAATGCGCGGTGGTAGGCCATGTTGTTCCAGAGCGTGTACCCGGATTCGATCGGCGACTCGTGGACCGTCGTCGTGCTGTAGAACAGGTTGATGCCTTTGCGGTACACGCGGCGCGTCGAGTCGTCGAACGCGGCGACGAGCGCCTCGACCAGCTCCTTCCCTCGCTCGGGCTCCCGGCCCTGCCGCCTGCACTCGAGCAGGTAGAGCGCGATCACGCGCATCGCATGCGCGACGTTGTCCTCCTGGACGTAGATGGAACGGTCCCGGCCTTCGAGGTCGTACCGCTGCCCCCAGGTACCCTCCCGGCCCGCCTCGAGGAGGAAGAGCGCGCCCGATTCGAGGTGGCGGAAGGCATCCTCCGCGTGGAAGTCGCGCGCGATCATCTCGCGCAGGACGCGCGCGGTCCCGGCGAGGTCCCGCGGATAGACGTACGGGTATCGGGACCCCTCCGGCGTCGCGAGAAGCACCTCGCCGGCCCTGGATTTGCGGGCGCAGCGGCTCATCCAGCGGAAGTGCAGCTCGGGATCGAAGAGGTCGGCCGAAGCCATCGCCGAACCACGTGGCTCATCACCCATAACGCCTTCGCGTTGCCCGGCCGGCCTCGTCGGAGCGCGCGTCGCCCTCCCGTCATCCTTTTATGCGGAAGCCGGAATGCGACAGGCCATGGTGCGCGTCCTGGACCTCGGCGTCAGGCGCCTCACCGTCGCGGAGGCGTTACCCTACGCCCAGGGCGAGTCGCTGCGCCTCGCGCGCGCCGTCGCCGAGGTGGAGCCCGCCACGATCGCGCTCGACCTCTCGCTCGCCGATCTGCTCCGCGTCCGGGAGGCCCTCGCGGACAAGCACGCGCGCAACCGGGGCTTCGTGGACGAGGTCCTGCTCGAGGCGCGAAGGGAGCGCTTCCCCTGCGAGGAGGTCCACCCCTTCCTCGAGACGGTCCGCTACGCCCGAGCCCGTGACGTCACGGTCGTCCCGCTCCTCGAGGACGCGAAGGAGCCCGGCCCGTTCACGCGCCGGCGCCTTGCGGGCGAGATCCGGCATTTCCTCGAGGCCGCCGACGCCCAATCCAAGGATCCGCGCGAGTTCGCTCGCGCCTTCGACGACGCCCTCAGGGGCGTTCCCCGCTTCGCCTCCGACTCGGCGGCCGTCGAGGCCGACGCCGCCCGTCGGCTCGCGGACCTCCTGTTCAAGGCGCAATCGCCGCGTCTCGTCGCGGTCCTCTCGTACCCGCGCTCGGAGCGGCTTCTCGCGAAGCTCATGACGCTCCGCCCGAAGACGCTCAACGAGCCCGCCGTCGAGGAGGTCGCCGCGATCGATTCCCGCCCGCGCCGCTCGGAGGTTCCCCCATGAAATCCAAGTTCGCGCTCGTCGAGATCGCGAAGCTTCGCATCCACGAGGAGATCGAGGAGGATCGCGTGCGCGCGCTCGCGGAGGCCATCGCCCGCGACGGCCTTGTCGAGCGCGCGATCATCGCGGACCGCGCCACGCTCGTCGTCATCGACGGGCACCACCGCCACGCCGCCCTCACGCGCCTCGGTTGCCTGCGCGCGCCCGTCGTCCTCGTGGACTACATGGACCCCGCGATCGTCGTCGAGAACTGGCGCGCCGGCGAGCCCGCCCCGACGAAGGAGGAGGTCCTCGAGCGCGCCGCGCGCGGGAAGCCGTTTCCGCCGAAGACGACGCGGCACCCCGGTCTCTACGACCTTACCGAGGTCCGCGTTCCCCTCGCGGACCTGCGCTGACGGGCCTCCGGGACAACCCTTTTCACGGCCGACGCGCCATCCCCCGGCGTGTCTCCCATCGCGACGGCGCGCGCGAAGCTCGCGCGGCGGTATCCAGGCATGGCGTTCGACGCCGCCCTCGACGAGCGCCGCGTCGCCTACGGCGGCCTGCTCGACGACGAGGCGCTCGCGCTGCTCCTCCTCGACGAGGAGGGCCTGAACGAGGGCGCGCTCGTCACGCTCGCCGAGGCGCGCGGCCGCGCCGAGGCGACGGTGCGGGTCGAGGTCGTTCGCGCGCTTCCCGTCAAGGCGTTCGAGCGGGAAGGCGGGGTCGGCCGCGTCGCGAACGTCGTCGTGCGCGACGCGACGGGGGAGGCCTCGCTCGTCCTCTGGGACCGCGACGTCGAGAAGGTCGACGACGGCACGCTCGCGCCGGGCGCGATGGTCCGCGTCGTGAACGCGCGCGTGAAGGACGCGCGCTACGGGCTCGAGCTCGTGGTCGGCGCATGGACGGCCCTCGAAGTCGAGGGCGCGCCCGACCCCGCGAAGCGCAAGCTCCTCCTCGACGCCGCGGGCGCGGACCCGACGGCGCTCGGACCCGGACCCGCCCCCACGCCCGAACCCGCCGCGCCCGCGCGGCGGGTTCGGGCGTGGGGGCGGGTCCGGGTC
>Ga0247719_1000251_pt1 | contig 36973 bp, 38 predicted proteins | sample 41E_DmetaG_FD_189046 | JGI IMG/M metagenome (GOLD analysis project Ga0247719, IMG submission 189046) | Soil microbial communities from hillslope of Landscape Evolution Observatory, University of Arizona, Oracle, AZ, United States - 4-1-E_D | ecosystem: Engineered > Artificial ecosystem >...
CACCGCCCTCGTGCGTTCCTTGGGCCGCCCCCCGATCGACCACCCCGGCGGCGACCGCTACATGGCCAGCGTGGCGCAGCGGGCCGCCGGCCTGGCCACCGCCCTGGCGGTGGCGGCCGACATCCTCGCCACGCCCGACGACGAGTAGCGACGTGACCGCCCCGCCGCTCGTCGACGTCGTGGTGGTCGGCGGGGGGCCGGCCGGGCTGAGCGCGGCCACATGGGCGGCGCGTTACCGCCGCTCCGTCCTGGTGGTCGACAGCGGCGAGTACCGCAACCGGTGGGCGGCGAAGTCCCATGGCTACCTCGGTTCCGACCCCGGCGATCCCGTGGGCCTGCTCGAGCGGGCTCATGCCGACCTCCGCCACTACCCCGAGGTCGCCTTCTGCGCCGGCCGGGCCACGGCCGCCCGCCGGGACGACGAGGGCCGCTTCGTGGTGACCGTCGACGGCGACGACTACGCCGGGCTGCGTCTCATCCTGGCCATGGGCGTCGTCGACGAGTTCCCGGAGGTCGTGGGGTTCTCCGACCACTACGGCAAGAGCATCTTCCACTGCGCCACCTGCGACGGCTACGAGGCCCGGGACCGCGCCGTCGTCATCCTCGGCTGGGGAGCACAGGTGGTGGCCTTCGCCGTCGGGCTGCTCGACTGGGCCGACACCCTGACCGTCGTCACCGAGGGCCGGCCGCTGGAGGGTGACGAGCGCCACCGCGAGGTGCTGGCCCGCCACGGCATCGGACTCGTGGAAGACGACGCGGTCGAGCTCGTCGGCGAGCCCGGCGCGCTCCGCGGGGTGCGCCTCGCCGGCGGTGACACCATCGACGCCGATCTGGCCTTCTTCAGCATCGCCCACCGGCCCCGCCTGGAGCTGGCCCACCAGCTGGGCTGTGCCACCGACGAGTCGGACTGCCTGAGCGTGGACCGTGACGGCCGCACCTCGGTGGACGGCTGCTACGCGGCGGGCGACATCACGCCCGGCTTCCAGCTGGTGCCCGTCGCCGTGGGCAAAGGCGCGGCCGCCGGCGTGGCCGCCGCCATCTCGTTGCAGGGTGAGGAGGGTGCGCCGACGTCGCCGCCGCCGGCACCGAACGCGCCGTCGGAGCTGGGGGAGGGCTAGCTAGCCCGCCGCCATGTCGGCGAAGGCCCGCGACGACGTCCGCAGCCGCAGCTTGGCCAGCGCCCGCCGCTCCACCTGGCGCACGCCCTCGGCGCTCAGGTTGCAGATCCGCCCGACCTCGGCCAGGGTGCGGGGCTGGCCCCGGTCGAACCCGTAGCGCAGGCTCACGACGTTGCGCTCGTCCTCGCCGAGGGTGTTCAGGAGCCGGGCGACGTGCATCGGCAGCGAGGCGGCGATGATCTGGTCGATCGCGGGGACGGCCTCGGGGTCCTGCACCACGTCGGCAAGGGTGAACTCGGCGTCGCCGGCCAGCGGCTCGAAGATCGACGTGGGATGCGGCGCCAGGCGCAGGGCCTCGGTCACCCGCTCGCAGTTGAGGTCGCACTCCTCGGCCAGCTCCTCGACCCGGGGCGCCCGCCCGAGCTCGGACTCGAGCTGGACCTTGGCCCGCTGCACCCGACTGACCGTCTCGCCCGCGTGAACGGGGAGCCGGATCGTGCGGCTGGTGTTGGCGATGGCGCGGGTGATGGCCTGGCGGATCCACCACGTCGCGTAGGTCGAGAACTTGAAGCCCCGGCTGAAGTCGAACTTCTCGAGGGCGTGGATCAGCCCCATGTTCCCCTCCTGCACGAGGTCGAGGAGGGGTATGCCGGAGGACTGGTAGCGCTTGGCGATCGAGACGACCAGGCGCAGGTTGGCCTCGACGAACGCCTTGGCTGCCTGCTCGCCGGCGGCCACTGCGGCCCTCAGCTCGGACAGCCTCGTCTCCGGCAGGCTGTCGGCCCCCTTCTCCTCCAGGGTGGCCGCCGCCCGTCGCCCGGCGTCGATGACCCGGCCGATGCGCTGCTCGTCGTCGCGCGACAGCAGCTCGTGCTGTCCGATCTCGTTGAGGTACATCCGCAGCAGATCTGCGTCGGCGCCGCCTTCACGAGCGGTCGACGTCGAACTCCCCTTCGTCGGCATGGTCGTGCTCCATCGCTCGTCGTGATCCGGACAATGTTCCAACCACGTGAGGGGTTGAATTGTTCCGGTTCAGCGGCAGTCGACGCAGAGGTCGGACCCGGGCACGAACTGGGCGACGGACCTCACCAGCCGGCACGACGCACAGAGCCGGGTGGTGGGCGCCGGCACCGGTTTCGGCTCAGCCGCGGCCCGGGGTGTGGCCGCACGCGGCGCCCGGGGCGCCGGCGCGGCCCGGAGGCGGGGCTCGGGCGCAGGCGGTCGCGGCGGGGGTGCCGGGACAGCGAACGGGGGGTCGTCGAGGAGCACGCCGGCGTCCAGGAACGCCTCCTCCACGGCGGCCGGGACCGGCCCGTACCAGTTGTCGGTCTCGAGGCGCGTCGGGATGCGGCCCTCGATGCGGACGTAGTCGTTGGGCTTGGCCCCGCCGGGGAGCCGGTAGCCGACCACCCACCGCTTCCCGTTGGTCCAGCGTGCGAGGTACAGCTCAGGCGCCCGCCACACGCCGACGGCGAGCTTGCCCGGGGCGTGCGACGCCACACCGACGGGGGAGGCGGCCTGGGCGGTGCCCAGCACCCTCAGGACGGCCGACCCCGGGTCACCGCTCACGGGATCCAGCAGGCGAATGGTGCGGTCCTCGACGTCGACGGCGATCTTGCGTTCGTGGCGCAGTTGTTCGACGGCGTCGGCGATATCGGGTTCCACGTGCCCATCCTGCCGTTCTGTCCGGGAGTTGACGAAACGGCGATGAATCGCCGGCAGCTTCGACGTCGACACCCGTGTGGACACCTCGCCGGCCCAGGTCCTGAGCACCGTCGTAGACTCCTCGGCGATGGCCGTCAGTGCCGATTTCCGGGTCGAAGACCTGGAGCAGTACCGCCGGGAGCTCACCGGCTACTGCTACCGGATGATGGGCTCGGTCTTCGAGGCCGACGACGCCGTTCAGGAGACGATGGTCCGGGCGTGGAAGGCGATGGACAGCTTCGAGGGCCGCTCCGCGGTCCGGTCGTGGCTCTACCGGATCGCCACCAACGCCTGCCTGGACATGCTGCGGGGGCGCCAGCGCCGGGCGCTGGCCATGGACCTCGGGCCGGCGGGCAGGTCCGACGCCTTCCACTGGAGGACCCGGGAGGAGAACGCCTGGGTCACGCCGATCCCCGACTCGCGGGTCCTCCCTGAGGCCGGCGACCCTGCCCAGCTTGTCGAGTCTCGTGAGACGGTCCGGCTGGCGTTCGTCACCGCCCTCCAGCACCTGCCCGCCCGCCAGCGCGCCGTGCTGATCCTGCGCGAGGTCCTGCGCTGGCAGGCCACCGAGGTGGCCGAGCTGCTCGACACCACCGTGGCGTCGGTGAACAGCGCGCTGCAGCGAGCCCGAGCCACCCTGGGCACCCTCGACACCGGCGCCGACCACTCCACTCCGGTCACCGAGGACCAGAAGGCACTCCTCGAGCGGTACGTCGACGCCTTCGAGCGCTACGACATCTCCTCGCTCGTGTCGCTCCTGCGTGACGACGTGGTGATGTCCATGCCCCCGTTCGACTTCTGGCTGAGCGGTCCCGACGAGATGGCCAAGTGGTTCGTCGGAGAGGGCAAGGGCTGCGAGGGCTCGCGGCTGGTCGCCGTGCAGGCCAACGGCATGGCCGCCTTCGCCTCGTACAAGCGCGACCCCGGTGGTGGCCACACCGCGTGGTCGATCCAGCTGATCGAGATCTCAGGCGACCGGATCGTCGGGCACCACAACTTCCTCGACACCGCCCTCTTCGAGGCCTTCGGGCTTCCTCGCCACCTTTAGGGGCCCGACCGGGATCACGTCGGCCAGGCCGACGACCTGGAGGACGGCGACCAGGTCGGGGCAGGCGTGGTGCAGCCACACGGTGCAGCCCTGCCGCCCGGCCTCCAGCTGGAGGCGGGCCACCTCGTCCACCGCCCGGAGGTGGGCGCCGTCCTCGCACGCGAGCGGCCAGCGGGCCACCTCTTCCCCGCCGCAGAGCAGCACGACCTCGGCGCGGGCGTCGCCTGGGACCATGCCGGTACGACGTGCCGGGCCGGCGGAATTCAGCGACGTCTGGGATCGTCGGTGTATGCCTCGTACCAACATCGACATCGATGAGGACGCATGCCGCGCCGTCATGGACCGGTACCACCTGTCGACCAAGCGTGCGGCCGTGAACTTCGCCCCCCGCTGCTGAGGTGCTGAACCGCTGCCGATAGCTCACTGGCCTCGGCCCAGTCCAGCGTCACGGGCGGCCACGATGGCTCCGGCCCGATCAGCCACCTGCAGCTTCGTGAAGATGTTACTGACGTGATTCCGCGCCGTGCGGTGGCTGATTGACAGTCGGCGGCCGATCTCCTGGTTTCCGAGCCCGCGCGCCACGAGGTCCAGGACTTCCCGTTCCCTCGCCGTCAGCTCCGGAAACGGGATCGAGGAGCTGGGAGTGACCTGGGAGAAGTGAGCCAGCACCCTCTTGGCCACGGCGGGGCCGAGGATGGTTTCACCCTGACCCACGGCCTCGACGGCACGGCGAATGGCGGCGTGCTCCGCTCCCTTGACGAGGTATCCCCGGGCCCCGGCGCGCATGGCGGCGAACACGGAATCGTCGTCCTCGAACATGGTGAGCACGAGTACGGCGATATGGGGGCTGGCTCCGACGATTCGGCGCGTTGCCTCGATTCCATGCAGTTCGGGAAGCTGGAGATCCATGACGACGACGTCCGGCTGCTCGGCCTCGGCGACCGCGACCGCTTCCTCGCCGGTTCCGACACTGCCGACCAGGGCGAACCGACCGTCGCTCATGAGTAGCTGCTCCAGGCCATCGCGATAGAGCGGATGGTCGTCGACGATGACGACGCGGATGGCATCGCCGCTCCTCCCGCGTGCGTCCGCGTCCCTGGTCGTCATGCCAACGGCAGGCTGGCCAAGACCCGAGTACCCCGAGCGGGACCGGAGTCGACGACGATCTCGCCCCCGAGTTCCTCGGCGCGCTCGCGCAGGGAAACCAGCCCGACCCCGTTGCCGGGCCCGTCCTGCATACCTTGGCCGTCGTCGCGGACCTCCACCTCGAAGGCGTCACAGCGACGAAGCTCGACGTTGCAGGTTCGAGCGCCCGAGTGGCGGACCGCGTTCGTGACCGCCTCAGTCGCAATACGGAACGCCGCCACCTCGACCGCCGCCGGTAACGGCCCCAGATCGTCGGCGGCGTCGACACTGATCCGCAGACCCCCCAGCGCGCTCGTGTCCAACAGACCCACCTGCTGGCGGATGGCGCCCACCAGCCCCAGTTCGTCGAGTGCCGGGGGCCGGAGGCCGTCGACCACCCGCCGGACGTCGAGGATCGCGTCGGACAGCTCGTCCTTTGCTCGGGCCAGGAGCGGCTCGAGGCGAGCAGGATCGTTCTTCAGGGCCTCCCGGGCGAGGTCCAGCTGCAGGCCGATCCCGGCCAGTTGAGGACCGAGACTGTCATGCAGGTCGTGGCGGATGCGCCGCCGCTCCTCTTCACGTGCCATGACGAGCTGTTCCCGACTCCGCCGGAGGTCCGACGCCAGCTGGATGGCGTGGGCCGTTGCCGCGAGTCGGCGGGAGAGGTCGTCGAGCAGTCCCTGCTCCTCGCGACTAAAGGGCTCTGTTTCGCTCCGGTGACCGAGCATCAGCGATCCAACCGCTAGCCCGTTGTGCGCCAGCGCGATGGCGGTGACCTCAGCCTGGGGCTCCCCGACTCGCACCTCCTCCAGTCCATCGATCTCGATGGCGACGTACGGAAGCCGCAGCGACTCGGCAAGAGAGTGAGCGACTCGTTGGAACAGGATCTCCGGGGTGACCGCCGCGTCGAGCTCTGCCCCGAGGCGCGCGAGCACCTGGAAAGGCTGGGAGCGCTGTCCGTAGAGAAGCCGCTCCACCACCTGGTTCAGCGCTCGCCAAGCTGGAAGGGCGGCCAGGGCGACCACGCTGACCGCGACCACCGAGGTGCCGAAGTCGTGCTGGCGGCCGACAAGGCGCTCGGCGAGCAACACTGTCCCCGCGTAGAGGATGCCGACCACGGCGGCGAACAGCGCAGCCAGGATGCCCCGGTGGACGACTCGGTCAACGTCCAGGAGCCTGTAGCGCAGGATGCCGATGGCGGCGCCCAACGGCGGAAACGTCAGGAAGATGGCATCCAGCAGCGGTCCGATGTTCGACAGGCTCAGAATCGAATCGAGGACCACGAAGCCGAGCCAGACGACCGATCCCAGGGCGAACCAGGCGAGCTGGCGTCGAGACCGCGGATCTGCCCGCGCTAGGCGGGTCACGAGGGCGGCGAGCGACCCGAGCAAGAGCACGAGCCAGAGCAGACCCCAGTACGGAAACAGGTCCTCCAGCCTGGGAGGCTCGCCGGTCAAACCGAGTGGATGGTCGAGGCCGGCAACTTCGGGCGGTCCGTACGCGGAGAACGGCGTCAGCGCGAACCAGGCCATGTCTACGGCAACGAAGGCCAGGATGGCGATCACCAGTGGCCACCAACGCGGCGAGGGCGGTCGACCGTCGGGGAAGATGACCAGCAACAGCGTGGTCACCAGCGCGTACGCCGGGTACCAGAGAAAGCTGGCCAGCCAGTAGGCCCATGCGGCAGCGGGTGGAGCGGACCCGTCGGCACCGAGCCCCACGTAGGCCCGCCCGAAGCCCGAAAGCCCGGTCGTAAGTCCCAGCACCAGGAGCAACAGCCCGATCGGGTGATGGTGATGGCGGCGCAGGATGACGGCGCCCAGGACCGAGAGCGCCGCACAGCTGATCGCTGAGTTGGGGACGAACTGCGTGAGATCGTCCGAGGGGCGGTCCCCATTGAGAACAAGGAGAGCCAGCGCGCCAACGGCGAGGACGACCCCGGCGCCTCCGAGAACCCACGCCGTCCGTCGTTGTCGCCTCGCTGCTGAGCCAGCGCCGGTCACGGCCCAATTCTGGCTGACGACCGGTACCGAGGGCCATGGGTCCGGTGTCACGTTCGGCCCTGGTACTACGTCGTGACACCACGCCGATGTCAGTTCCGCACCCAGTCCTTCATACTCCGCTCATCAACTTCCGTCCGCTATGGGAGGCCGTGATGCTGGAACGACCGAGTCGTGTGTACCGGGTGGTGTTGCCGCTGCTGGTGGTGGCCTTCGCCCTGTCCTTCGTCGGAAAGGAAAACACCCCGAGCGATGGAGGCACCTACTGGATAGGCGCCTCTGGATGGTTCGCCTTCGGGGTACTGCTGCTCGTCACCGTCGTCTTCACCGCGGCCGTCGCCGTTCGCGCTGTTGCCCGGCGAGGCAAGAGATCGGAGGTCCTCAACTGATCAAGAGGGTGTCGGTGTAAGCGAACAGCTGAGAGAAAGGAGCACTCATGAAGATTCGGAAGTTGTTGTTATTCCTGGTCGCGCTGGTGCTTATCCCGCTGGGGCTCGAGGGGACAGCCGCGGCCGAGACGGGACGACAGACGTTCGTGCTTTCGCAGTTGCCAGGTGACGAGCACATCAGAGTCACGGCTGCCGGCCCCATCCGCGGTGTGGGCGTCGACGAAGTCATTAGCGAGGAAGAGGACGAGGCCACGGGACAGATCATCGGCAGGGACGTCTTCCGGTTCAGCCCGAATGACGCCGTCTTCGTCACGTTCTACGTCACCGTCACCCAGCCGTTCACCGTCGATCCCCGCACCTGCATCGGTCGAGTCAGTGGAAACCTCTCCTGGGAGATCACAGGAGGGAAGGGCCGCTACGAGGAGGCCACGGGAAGCGGAACCGGCACCTTCGGTGTGACCGCCGTGTTGGGTCGGAACCCCGACGGCACCTGTTCGGAGAGCCAAGACGACGAGCTGGCACACATCTTCATCGCTCGGCTGGCGGGGACCGCGACGGTGTAGTGAGGGAAGCGGCGGTCTGCCGGGCGGCAGGCTCCCCGGAGTGGCAACGTTCTAGGGCCGAGACGCCGGTCGCTCCATCAACGGGCAGCCGGCGAACCGTCGGCCGAGGGACTAGCTCGCCTCGGTAGGCTCACCGTCATGAGCCGCGCGCTGGTGCACCTCAACCTTTGGGTGCTCGGTGCGCTGGTGGTCGTCGGCATCCCGCTGATGACGGTCGTCGTGCAGGCCGTCATCCGTCGCCTGGCACCTGGCATCGTCGAGGGTGAGCACAACGAGGTGGCCGGGTTCCTGATCGCCGTCGTGGGCGTCGTGTACGCCGTCACCCTGGCATTCATCGTGATCGTCACCTGGGAGGAGCACCGCGAGGCCCGCGACACCGTGAACCGGGAGGCGGGCGGGCTGCGCAGCCTCTACCTGGGCAGTCAGGCGCTGCCGGACCCCTCCCGGGCCCGGATGAGCGAGCTCGTGATCCAGTACGGCCAGGAGATCGTGGACGAGGAGTGGGCCGCCATGGACGACGGCGGGAGCAGCCGGGCTGCGTCCGACCTCATCGGGGAGATGTTCGCCACCCTTCGCGGCGTCGCCACCACCACTCCCACCCAGGAGACGTTCCTGGCCGACGCCCTCGTTCGACTCAACGAGGTGGCCGACGACCGCGCCCTGCGCATCACCATGGCCGAAGAGGGCCAGGTGTCCATCCTCTGGGCGGCGATCATCCTCGGTGGCATCCTCACCGTGGGCTTCGCCCTGTTGTTCGGGGTGGCGAACGAGAGGCTGCATTACCTCATGGTGGGTGGCTTCGCCGCGGTGCTGGCGCTGCAGATCCTCGTGATCCTCGTGCTGAGCCACCCGTTCTCGGGTGACGCCCGGGTGACGCCCCGGCCGTTGGAGGACGTCGTGCGCGACTTCGGCAGGTGACCCCCGGCCACCTCGCATCCGGATCCCATCTCCCCACTCGAAGGCGTAGGCCCACCCCCATGTGCGGTACACGGGCCGGTTCGGCGATTCGCTTCAGACTTCGGATGCTGGTAGCGGCCTCCGGCGGTCTTATCGTTTCGCCGCCGCGGCGTTGATCAACTCGGCAAGGTGGTCGGTGGCATCCTGCATCAACTCGACGAACTGGATGAGATTTCCGTCGCAGTCCTGCACGAACTGAAAACTTATTCTGATGTCGTCTCCTTCGAGCTTGATCCATACGGGCTCGACGCCCTTGCGCTTCATCTCAGCGATCGTGGCGTCGAGATCATCGACAAGGAACGCCATCTGCGAGTATCCGTGGATGTTGGTGTGGTGAGGTGGCCCACCGCGGGCGGGCAGCGCTGGGACAGAACCATCCTGCTGGATCAACTCGAGCCGGAAGCTGTCCTGCTCGAGAATTGCAAGCCGGGTTCCGTAGTCGGGCAGCTCCTTTCGGGCGTACAGTTGGAACCCGAGCTTCTCTTTGTACCACGCAATTGCCCGATCGAGGTCGGGGGTCGACAGGGTTACGTAGAAGAGTCTCATCGATCCCAAGGTAGCTGTTCCGGCCACGCCGCCCACTTGCGCGGCGTGGGTATCGAGGTCCTCCGGGCGAACGGGGACTTGGCCGAGCCGTCCCCCGGCGACGTCGCACCGGATCCCCTCTCCCCACTCAGGCGCGTAGGCCAGCCGAATCACGGCTGGCGTCCGTCTGTTTGAGCGCTCGGTGCCCCGTGGGAGGTGGAGGCAGCCCAATCGCTTCAGTCCGGGCCGTTCTGTGCCGATGTGTCGGAAGCCGGGGTCGAGAGAAACTCGTCGATCGTCCGCCGGGCTTGAATGCAAGTTCGCGACGAAATCGATGCGGGTCCGGGAGAATTCACTGTGAATCAAGACGTAGCTGCCGGGGACCCATCGCCGACCGTGCGAAAAAGCCGCTGGTGGACATTGGCGTCTGAGGAGTGTAGCCTTCCCAAATGTCGGTCCCGTTTCCGCCCTTCTTGCGGGAGATCGATTCAGCAATCGCTGCCCCGGACCCCGGCATCGTCCCACCTTGGAGGTCAGCGTGGCAGGCAGTGATTCGTCTTTGTGGATGAGACGACCGATCGAAAAGGCATGGCCGGCAACGTGAAATATTCGACGCGCGGCTCCTCAAACAAGGAAGAAAGCAGGGATCTGATGGATCTCATGAATTTTACCTTTACCGATCTCATCGCCGGTTATGTCACCTCGTTTGACGCCGAGGCCCAGACCTTCGGACTGAAGACCAGCGACGACCGCGAATTCACCGTCCAGATCACCGACGCCACCTACGCCGAGCTGATGCGGAACCTCGACGAACCCTGGCAGGACCCAGGTGGGCCTCTCGAGGCCGTCATCACGCCCGGGAAGTACGTCTACGCCTATGGGATCTTCTATCCCGAAGCAGGGGCCTACAAGTTCGAGACCCAGCACATCATGCTGGTCGGTGATTCACCCGATAAGTGGCGATTCGAGGAACCCGATTGGTGGGTGCGCCAGATCCGCTCACTGGCGGACTTCTACTACCGGGCGCAGTTCGGCGACGGCACGCCCGACTACAGCCGTTACCGCACCCAGATCACGCTGGAGGGTCAGGCGATCGAGGGAACTCGGCAGGAGACAGACACGATCTCCCGCATGGTCTACGGGTTTGCCAGCGCCTACCTCCTCACTGGGGAGGACCGCTACCTCGATGCGGCCGAGCAGGGCACGGAGTACCTGCGTGACCACATGAGGGCGGTGGACGAGGTGGAGAACGTCGTCTACTGGTACCACGCCAACGACGTTAAGGGCGGCCGCGAACGCAAGATCCTGGCCTCGGAGTTCGGTGACGACTTCGAAGCCATTCCCGCGTACGAGCAGATCTACGCCCTCGCCGGGCCGGTGCAGACGTACCGGGTGACGGGGGATCCGCTGATCCTCAGCGATGCTGAGCGGACAGTGAGGTTGTTCAAACGGTTCTTCAGAGACGATGAGAAGGGCGGGTACTTCTCCCATATCGATCCCGTGAGCTTTGACCCGCGAGACCAGTCCCTGGGCCACAACCGCGCTCGGAAGAACTGGAACTCGATCGGCGACCACGCTCCTGCCTACCTGATCAACCTGTGGCTGGCGACCGGCGTCGACGAGTACGCCGACATGCTGCAGGAAACCGCTGACCTCATCGTCGAGCACTTTCCCGACTACGAGAACAGCCCCTTCGTCAACGAGAAGTTCCACGAGGACTGGTCACACGACCTCGAAGCGCCTCTCCAGAAGAACCGTTCGATCATCGGTCACAATCTCAAGATCGCATGGAACCTCATGCGCATCCAGCACATGCGTCCCGACAAGCGATATGAGGAACTCGCACGCCAGATCGGCGAGGTGGTGCCGAAGTTCGGTATGGACAAGCAACGCGGCGGTTGGTACGACATGATCCAACGGGAGCGCTCCGAGGGGCAGGAGTGGAACCGACTGGTGTGGCACGACCGCAAGGCGTGGTGGCAGCAGGAGCAGGGAATCCTGGCGTACATGATGCTCGCCGGTTCGTTCGGCGAGGACGAACACGTGCGCTTCGCTCGGGAGTCGGCGGCGTTTTACAACGCCTGGTTCCCCGACCACGACTCGGGCGGCGTCTACTTCAACGTCCTGGCAACGGGCGTGCCCTTCCTGACCGGTACGGAACGGCTGAAGGGCAGCCATTCCATGTCGGGCTACCACTCGTTCGAGCTGTGCTACCTGGCGGCGGTCTACACCAACCTGCTGCGGCGCAACCAGCCGATGGACTTCTACTTCAAGCCGCAGCCCGGGGCGCTGAAGGACAACCTGCTGCGTGTGCAACCCGACATCCTCCCACCGGGCAGCGTCCGCATCGACGGCGTCTGGCTGAACGGTCGGGAATACACCGACTTCGACGCCGAGGCGATGACGGTCCACCTGCCCGAGCCCTCCGATGGGCATCCGCTGGCGCAACGGCCGGCCTATGCCGGAAGTCCCAAGCTCCTACCGCCGACGAGCAACGAGGAGCTGCGGATACGGGTGAGGCTGGTGCCCACGCGGATGCCGTACGACGTCGAAGTCACCTTCGTCGACGGAACCGCCGAGGTGTTGTTCCGGGGCGTGCTCGGCGACGACGCCGAGCTGGCGCTCCGGCAGGTCCTCGGCGAGGTGCACGCCGCCAGGCCGGACCGGCTGTCGATCGAGGTCTCGGGTCTGCGCGAGCTCTCGCCTCGCATGGCGCGGGTGCTCGCCTTCTACCGGTCGAGCATGCCCCTCGAGATGCCATTTGAGATCAGGGGCATCACCGATCCAGTTCGTCAGGTGCTCGGCGATGTCGGCGTCCTCGACGAGCTCGACCTCCTGTAGGCCCCTGACTGCCCAAGCGGTCCGGCCGGTCTCCCGCCGGACCGCCTGATGAAGAGGTGATGCGCGATCGCTGCCAAAGCAATGTCCTATCCTGTGGAGTTCGGCCGGCCCCATCCACTCGGTGCCACCGTCCAAGAAGGCGGCGTCAACTTCTCCCTGTTCTCCCACCACGCGGAGAGCGTCGAGCTGCTGCTGTTCGCCCATCACGACTCTGTCGAGCCGTACCAGACCGTCCCCCTCCACCCTGTCGACAACCGGACGTTCCGGTCGTGGCACGCCTTCGTTCGCGGTCTTCCCGCCGGCAGCTACTACGCCTATCGCGTCGACGGCCCGTCTCATGCCGCCTCCCCCGGCTCCCGCTTCGATGGCGAGAAGGTGCTCGTCGATCCCTACGCCAGGGCGAACAGCGCGTTCCTCTGGCAACGCGGCTCGGCATGCGGTCCGGGCGACAACACGGCGACGTCGATGCGGAGCGTGGTCGTCGACCCGCAGGGCTACGACTGGGAGGGCGACCTCCCGCTCAACCGGCCCTCGGCCGAGTCGGTGATCTATGAGATGCACGTCGCCGGGTTCACCAAGTCGCCGACCTCGAGCGTCGCCGAACCGGGCACCTTCGCCGGACTGATCGAGAAGATCCCCTACCTGCAGGAGCTGGGGGTCACGGCTGTCGAGCTTCTCCCCGTGTTCCAGTTCGACGACCAGGAGAACGACCGGACCAGCCCCTACGACGGACGGCGACTCTCCAACTACTGGGGCTACAGCACGGTCGCGTTCTTCGCTCCCCACAGCGACTACTGCGTCGCCCCGGAGCCGGGCGGCCACCTCGACGAGTTCCGCGACATGGTGAAGGCGCTCCACAAGGCAGGGATCGAGGTCATCCTCGACGTGGTGTTCAACCACACGAGCGAAGGCAACCACGAAGGGCCGACGATCGGCTTCAAGGGTATCGACAACGCCGACTACTACTTCACCGTCCCGGGTGCCCGCCAGTACTACATGGACTACTCAGGGTGCGGGAACACGCTGAACTGCAACCACCCGATCGTCGGGAAGATGATCGTCGACGCTCTCACGTACTGGGTGACCGAGGCGCACGTCGACGGCTTCCGCTTCGACGAGGGTTCGATCTTGTCACGGGGCGAGGACGGGGCCCCGGTCAAGCACCCACCCGTGCTGTGGGACATCGAGTTGTCGGGCGTACTGGCCGACACCAAGGTCATCGCCGAGGCATGGGACGCGGCCGGTCTCTATCAGGTGGGCTACTTCCCCGGTTCCCGCTGGGCCGAGTGGAACGGTCGGTACCGTGACGACGTGCGCCGGTTCGTGCGCGGCGATCCTGGGATCGTCGGCTCGGTGGCGTCGCGGATCGCCGGGAGCGCGGACATGTACCAGGCCTCCGGGCGCTCGCCGATCAGCAGCGTCAACTTCGTCAACTGCCACGACGGCTTCACCCTCAGCGACCTGGTGTCCTACGACGGCAAGCACAACGACGCCAACGGTGAGGACAACCGCGACGGCAACGACGACAACATGAGCTGGAACTGCGGCGTCGAGGGCGATACGTCGGACAGCGGTGTCGAGGAGCTGCGGCGCCGTCAGGTCAGGAACTTCTGCGCCATCCTGATGCTGTCCCAGGGCGTGCCCATGTTCGTCGGTGGCGACGAGGTCCGGCGGACCCAGCAGGGCAACAACAACGCCTACTGCCAGGACAACGAGCTGAGCTGGTTCGACTGGTCGCTCGTCGAACGCAACCATGACCTGTTTCGCTTCTTCAAGATGATGATCGCCTTCCGCAAGGACCATCCATCCCTGCACCGGAGGTCGTTCTTCACCGGACAAGCCAATGCTCGCGGGCTGGCCGACATCTCCTGGCACGGCTGCCAGCTCCTCGCTCCGGGTTGGTCCGATCCCGCGTCGAGGGTCTTGGCCTTCACGTTGGGCGGCCGTGACGCCGAAGCCGACATTCACGCAATTCTCAACATGGACTCACAGGATCTGCGGTTCGCCGTCCCGCGGGCGCCGGGCCGCCAGTGGGTGAAGGTGGTGGATACGGCCGCACCGTCACCGCTGGACATCGTTGCGGCCGACGAGGCCAAGCCGATCGACGGCGACGACCTCCTGGTGGGGAGCCGCTCAGTGTCGGTACTCATCTCGCGTGACTGACCAACCCGGTCCCCTAGAAGGAGCAGAACCAATGGCAAGAAAGATCCTCGTCATCGTGTCGGAGTACGGCTACTGGGGGGAAGAGCTGGTCGCCCCCCTCGAGAAGTTCGACGAGGCCGGCTACGAAGTCACGATCGCCAGCCCGACCGGCAAGCGGCCGGTGGCCCTCACCCCGAGCATGGATCCCAATTTCATAGATCCGCCTCTCGGGCGCTCCGTGACCACCCCCGAGATGGCGGCCAAGACCCGGGCCCTCGAAGAGTCCGACCGCCTGGACAGCCCCCTCAACATCGCCGAGCTCATGCCCGAACGGCCCCAGTACAGCTCGCACGATCTGGTACGGGCGCTCGAGCAGTACTTCAGGGAGCTGGAAGCGGTCCAGCCCGTGCTGGACCAGTTCGACACCGTCCTGGTCGTCGGCGGGAGCGGGCCCATCGTCGACATGGCCAACAACCAACGCGTCCACGACATCATCCTCAGCTTCCTGCACAAGGGGAAGCCGATCGGGGCCGAGTGCTACGGCGTGGCGTGCCTGGCCTTCGCCCGCGACTGGGAGGACCGCAAGAGCATCATCTGGGGCAAGCACGTCACCGGGCACTGCAAGGAGTACGACTACCACGACGGCACCGGGTTCATGGGCGTCAACTTCAACATGGGCCCGCCGCCGTACCCTCTGGAGTACATCCTGCGCGACGCCACTGGTGCCGACGGCCGCTACCACGGCAACTTCGGCAAGGAGACGTCCGTCATCGTCGACTACCCGTTCGTGACCGGTCGCTCCACCCCAGACGCCTATCTGACCGGCCAGTGCATGGTCGACGTGCTCGAGAACGGCCTTACCCGGTATGGCTGGTAGACCCGCGGTCGAGTGGCCCCGTCCGCGAGCGTCGGCCCATGGCTGAGAAGACAGGGCACTTCGCCATCATCGAGCAGTTCCTCGCCGAGGGCATGAACTACATGTTCGGGAACCCGGGCACTGTGGAGCAGGGCTTCCTCGACAGCATGGCCGAGTACCCCGAACTGAAGTATTTCCTCACGCTGCAGGAGTCGGTGGCGGTGTTGGTGGCCGACGGCTACGCCCGGGCGTCGGGCAAGCCCGCGCTCGTGCAGATCCACAGCAGCCCGGGGCTCGGCAACGCCATCGGCGCCCTGTACCAGGCCAAGCGGGGACACTCGCCACTCGTCGTGGTAAGCGGCGACGCCGGCGTGAAGTACCAGGCGCTCGACGCCCAGATGGCGGCGGACCTGGTGGCCATGGCCGAGCCGGTCACCAAGTGGGCGACGATGGTGACCGACCCGTCGTCGCTGCTGCGCGTGTTGCGGCGGGCCGTGAAGGTGGCCCTCACGCCCCCCCGGGGCCCCGTGTACGTGTGCCTGCCCCAGGACATGCTCGACGCGCCGGCGGTCGAGGACGTTCAACCCGCCAGCATGCCCTCGACTCGTGTCGTCCCCGACGGGGCATGGCTGCGCACCGCCGCCGAGCTCCTCGCCGCCGCCCGCACGCCCATGATCCTGGTGGGCGACGGCATTGCCGCTTCGGGCGCCCAGGGCGAGCTCACCCGGGTGGCCGAGCTACTGGGCGCGGAGGTGTGGGAGGCCGACGCCGGCGAGGTCAACATGAGCCGGGCCCACCCGCTGTACCAGGGCGCCACGGGCCACATGTTCGCGTCCCAGAGCCGGCCCATCACCACGAAAGGTGACGCGTACCTGGTGTGCGGCACCTACCTCCTGCCTGAGGTCTTCCCGGAGTTGGGCCCGATCTTCGCTCCCGGGGCGAAGGTGGTCCACGTCGACCTCGACCCCTCCGCGATCGCCAAGAACCATCCGGTCGACCTCGGCGCGGTGAGCGACCCCAAGCTGACGCTCGACTCGCTGGCGTCGACACTCGACCACATCCTGTCGCCTGAGCAAAGGCAGGCTGCCGCAACCCGGGCCGGCGAGATCGGAGCGGCCAAGGCGACCCGGGAGGCGAGCGCGGCGGCTGGGTTCGCCAGCCAGCGCGACCGGGTGCCGATGCATTTCTCCCAGTTCATGGAGGAGCTCTCGGGCCGGCTGCCGAACGACGCGGTGATCTTCGACGAGGCGCTCACCAACTCGCCGGCCATCGGCCATTTCCGCCCGGCCGAGCCCGGGAACCACCTCCTGACCCGCGGGGGCTCCCTCGGCGTCGGCATCCCCGGTGCCATCGGCGTGAAGGTCGCCCACCCGGAGCGGGAGGTCTGGGGCTTCACCGGCGACGGCGGGGCCATGTACACGATTCAGGCGCTCTGGTCGGCAGCCCGCCACGGCGTCGGTGCCAAGTTCGTCGTCTGCAACAACCGCTCCTACCGCCTCTTGCAGGCCAACATCTCGGCCTACTGGGCCGAGCGGGACGTCGCTCCGCACCCCTTCCCCCTCAGCTTCGACCTGTCCAATCCCGCCATCCGCTTCGACGAGCTGGCCCGGTCGATGGGCGTCGAAGCCGCCCGGGTCGAGCACCCCGACGAGATCGGCACCGCCATCGACAAGGCTCTCTCTCACGACGGCCCCTTCCTGCTCGACGTCGTCGTCGAGGGCGACGTGCATCCCGACCTGATCGGTGTGCGATGCGGCCAGTAGACCCCCTCGATCTGTGTGCAAGGCACCGCCGGGCGGTGCCGGGGTCCGCACCGCCGGACGCGACCGATGTCGATGACGTGAGTGACGACGCGGCATTGTCGACGGCCGACCGTCTCGCCATCGACCAGCTCAACGCCACGTACTTCCACGCCATCGACGGGCTGCTGGGCGCCGACTCCGACGCCCGCTGGGCCGGCACCTTCACGCCCGACGGGACGTTCACACTCGTCGACGCCACGGGCGCTCTGGTGGCTGAGGCGGCCGGAACGGATGCCCTCGTCGAGGCGTGGTCGACGTTCCCGGCGGTGGCGACCACGCGCCACTGGTCCGACAACCACCTCGTCAGTCGCGACGGCCACGGCGTGTCGGCCAGCTGCTACATCGTGGCTCTGGAGGTCGGCGTATCGCCGGCGACCATCAGCCGCACCGGGGTCTACACCGACCAGCTCGTCGAGGTCGGCGGTCGTTGGCTGTACCAGCACCGCACGCTCACCCTCGACCCCAACAGCCCCCGCCCGACGTAGACGGAGCCGCCGTGATCCACCAGCTGATCTTCGCCCACCCCAAGCCGGGGATGAGCGAGAAGGAGTTCCAGACGTACTGGAAGGACGTCCACGCCGTCCGGTACGCCAGCAAGATCCCCCAGATCAGGCGTTACATGATCGACTGCCGGATCTCGACCGAGCCGGAACCGGACGACCCGCTCTGGAGCGGCGTGGCCGAGATCTGGTTCGACAACGAGCAGGACCAGCTGGCGTCGCTGCAGACGCCGGAGTTCCTGGAGGGCGCCCGCCTCGACGAGCCCAACTGGGCCGCGTTCTGGCGCAGCGTGGTCCTCGACACCGACACCCATGTGCTCATGGAAGGGCCGCCCGAGACACCGCAGTCGTCGATGGTGAAGATCCTCGCCATGGTCAAGCGCAAGGCGGGGATGCCGCTCGAGGAGTTCCGCCGCCACAGCCTCGACGTGCACGGGCCACTCGACCTCAAGCTGCCCGGGCTCCGCCGCTACCACCAGTGCCACGTGCGTGACTCTGCCTACACCGTCGGTGAGTCGCTGCTCGACGCGGTGTCCATGCTGTGGTTCGACGACATCGCCGCCATGGAGGCGGCCCTGGCGTCGCCGGAGAGCAAGGCCTCGGCCGACGACCTCGCCAACTTCATCGAACCGAAGTACGCGCACGTCATGGTCACCGACGAGACGTGGATCATCGGCCCCGAGCCGAGGTACTAGGCCGTCATGGAGGAAGTGCGAGCGGTCGTCATCGGGAGCGGTTTCGGAGGGGCCGTCGCCGCCCTGCGCCTGGGCGAGGCGGGGGTCGACACTGTCGTGCTCGAGCGGGGCAGGCGTTGGACGATCGAGGATCCGACCACCGACGCCACTTACGCCACCTTCGAGCGCCCTGACGGCCGGGCGGAGTGGCTGAGCTCCGTGACGAAGACGCCGGCCTACGAGGGCACGCCCATCGACGTGTACACGGGGGTCCTCGACGTCGTCACCAAGGGCGGCTGCACCTTCATGAGCGGCGCCGGCGTGGGCGGAGGCTCCCAGGTCTACGGCGGGATCCTGATCCAGCCGCCCGGAGAGCTCTTCCGCAGGGATTTCCCGTCGTCCATCGACTACGACGAGATGGACGAGGTGTACTTCCCGCGGGTGCGGTCGGTGTACCCGGCGGCGCCGATCCCGGACGACATCCTCGCCAGCGAACAGTTCACGGGCTTGCGGGTGTTCATGGAGCACGCCCGCAAGGCGGGTTTCGTCGAGCGTGACTCGACCGCCGACCATCAGAGCGGGATGGTGCGCTTTCCGATGGCCGTCGACTGGGACGCCGTCCGCGATGAGATCGACGGAAAACGGGTGCCCTCGTTCATCGCGGCCGAGTTCTGGTACGGCAACAACAGTGGGGCCAAGCCGTCGCTCGACACAAACTACCTCCGCCAGGCGGAGGACACGGGAGAGGTGGAGATCCGTCCGCTCCACGTGGTGACCGACATCAGCCAGGACGGCGACGGCTTCCTCGTGACGGCGGACCGCATAGACGAGACGGGTGTCACCCAGGAGCGGGTGGTGCTGAAGTGCGAGCACCTGTTCCTGGCCGCGGGCACGTTCGGGACCACCGAGCTGCTGTTCCGGGCCAGGGCCAAAGGAGGCCTCACCCGCATCGACGACTCGCTCGGCGAGGGCTTCGGGAACATCGGTGACATCTTCATGATCCGCGGCGAACTGGCGGAGATGACCAACCCCCACCTCGGAGGACCGGGCTGCGTGGTCGTTCTCGACCTCGACAACCCCGTGGCTCCACTGAGCATGATGCGGGCGCCGCTGCCGCGATTCGCCCAGGACTTCCCGGACAAGAACGTGATAGGCGCCTTCTACTTCTCCCAGACACCCAACCGTGGCCGGCTGTATTACGACCACGACGCCGACTCCGTCGAGCTCGAGTTCACGCCGGATTCCGACGAGGCCGCCCGGGACCTGGCGGCCCGCCTCAACCGGGCCAACGGCGGTTCCGTGGTCGCGAGCTCCGACAACGTCACCGGACACCAGCTGGGCGGCGCCTGCATGGGCCGAACATGTGACACCGAGGGCCGGGTGCTCGGACACCCCGGCCTCTATGTCGTCGACGGCGCGCTGCTCCCCGGGTCGTCGACGTGTGTCAACCCGGCTTTCACCATTGCCGCCATAGCCGAGCGGTGCATGGACCACATCCTCGCCGACAACATCGGCCACTCACAGACAGAGGGAACACGATGAGCCAGGCAGAGACCGAGCAGGTAGTGAAGGTGTGGTTCGACGCCTTGGACAGGGCCGACTACGCCACCGCGATGGGATGTCTCGCCGAGGACGTGTACTGGGTGAACCTGCCGAAGATTCCCGGCGTGAGCGACATCATCCCGTGGTTGGGCACATGCCACGGTGTCGCCGAGGTCGCCAACTCGTTCGCGGTTCGCGACACGGTGTGCGAGGTCAAGGCGTTCAAGCCGGTCGAGACCGTCGTCCAAGGCGACCTGGCCTACGGGACCGTCCGCGATTACTCGACGATCAAGCCGACCGGGATCGACTTCGACATCGAGTTCGCGACCCGCATCCGGGTCACGGGCGGCAAGATCGTCGAGTGGAAGTCCTACTGCGACCCCTCTGCGATCATCTTCGCCCTCCGCGGCGACCTCCGGGGCCGCCTACTCGAGGCCGTCGCGGATGACGACGTCGACAAGGTCGACTACCTGCTGGAGCACGGCGCCGACCCCGACGCCCGTGATCCGGTCACCGGGCTCACGGCGCTCATGACGGCCGCGTGCCACGCGAATGCCGGCATTGTCAAGCGACTGCTCGATGCCGGCGCCGACGTGTTCACGACCGATCCCCACACGGGCGCCACCGCACTCCACAAGGCATGCCAAGGCGGGAGCGCCGACGTGGCTGCGCTGCTGGTCGACAGCGGCGCCTTCGTCGACGCCGTCACCCCGACCATGGGGCATACGCCGATCATGGACGCCCTCTGGTACAAGTTCCCCGAGGTGGTGCGGTTCCTGGTCGACAAGGGGGCGAACCTCAACCTCGGGACCCATTACGGGTTCACGCTGTGGGAGCACCTGGCCTTCGAGCTGAACGCCAATGCGCTCGGCAAGGACAAGCTCCAGGAGATCGAACGGGTCCTCCGGTCGCGGGAGACAGCCGACAACGAGGCGGTCGAGCGCCAGACGATCATGGCCGCGCTCCGCAATGGCGACCCCGGGGGCGCCACGAAGGCGATAGCCGCGGGGGCGGACGTCAACGCGGTCTATCCGCGGGTCAACTCGTTCTACGACGGCAACACGCCGCTGCTCGTGGCCGCTCGGGATGGGCGCACCGAGATCGTACGGGAGCTCCTGCGGGCGGGGGCCGACGTGAACGTCGTCGACTGGCAGTTCAAGGGAGCCCCGGTCCACAAGGCGACCTACAACGGCAACCCCGAGATCCTCGGGATGCTGGCGGCCCACCCAGGCATTGATCTCGACGTCCAAGGGCAGATCAACGGCTACACGCCGATACACGACGCCCTGTGGCACGGCTACACCGAGTGTGCCGAGATGCTGGTCGAGACCGGCGTCCGGCTGGATCTCCGGGGCCACGACGGCAAGCGGCCTGTCGACGTGGCGGCGGACGTGTACGGGGACGACGCCACCCTGGTCGACCGGCTCCGGAAGGCCACCGACTCGTCGGCGCAGACGGCCGCGGGAGCCGGCGCATGAACCTCAAAGACGCCAAGGTCGGCATCTTGATGGAGGCGGACTTCTATGAGAAGGAGATCTTCTACTACGAGCACCGGTTCCCCGAGGACGGCGTCGAGCTGCACTTCCTCACCCGTCTCTGGGGACAGCCGTCGCTGTCGTTCAGAGGGCACGAGGAGCACTATCCCTTCGAGTGCCACGAGAGCTTCGAGGACATGTCCGATGACGAGCTGCGCTCCTACTCCGCCATCATCGTGCCGTCGGGAATCGTCTCCGACCGGCTCCGCTACACCGAAGACGTGAACAAGCTGGCGCCGGCCACGGAGTTTCTGAAGCGGGCGTTCGCCGAACCGGACATCATCAAAGGCATCATCTGCCACGGCCTGTGGCTCCTGGCCACCGTGCCCGAACTGGTGAAGGGCCGCCCCCTGGTGTGTCACAACAACCTGGTGGGCGACGCCGAGAACATGGGTGCCATCTACACCGACGAGGACGTCGTGGTCGACGGCGACCTCATCACGGCGCGCACCGGTGCCCACTGCCACCTCCTCGCCCGCACGATCCTCGACACCCTCGCCGCCCGATGAGCCGCCGGGTACGCCGTCGCGCCGACCGCACGCCTACGGCACCATTCCGGCGTGCGATAGCGCGCGGAACTCCGGCCGTCGCCAACTAGCCGGCCCGTGTTAGAACCGTGTTGGCGAAGTGGTTCCCCAAAGACAGCCCCTAGACTATGTTCCGTGTCATTTGGGAACGGCGCAGCAAACTCCGATAATGTGCCGCCGGAGATAGAAGTCGTTGAACACATCCGTGACGCTAGCGTCGTCGATCTCTCAACAGAGCTGCTAGAGATCCCGATTGCGATCGGATGTGCGAGATGACGACGGCTGCGCATCTTGACGATCTCCGCTACTTCGCTCGAACCGACCCGTCCGACATCGGTGAGACGGGCGATGAGGTGGAACATCTGCTTTCGCCGGGCTTCTATATGCGGGAGCCGAAAAGGTTCGGAGACACAGTCATTCTTGAGGGCCGCGTTGTTGCACAACTGGTGATGGACATCACGCCTACGCCTGGGCCTCGTCGTCTAACCCGTCGCCACGGTTCAGGCTCGCACCCACCAGGCGAGCAGGTAGCCGACGTCATTGAAGGCCACGTGGAGCATCGCCGGGGCGAGGACGTGGCGACCACGTATCCGTAGGGCGCAGAACACGACGCCGCCCACCGCGGTGGCCAGAACCGAGCCCGCCACCAGGCTGACTCGGACGAGCCCTTCGATCCCATTCGCGGCCGCCGTGCTCAATGTGGGAACGATGTGCCACAGGCCGAACAGTGCGCTGTTCACGGCGACGGCGGCTCTCAACGGGAGCCGCCGGCACAGAACGGCAAGAAGGACACCCCGAAAGGCAAGCTCCTCGAAGACGACGGTTCCGACGGGGATGCGGATCACGGTCTGGTACAGCCGCTCCCAGCCAGGTGCGTCTGCGGGCACTCGAGTGTCGTTGAAGAAGCCACGTGTCATCGGCATGGCGGCAGCGAGGAGCATCACCACGATTGCGGCGGAACCAGCTACCGCGCCTACCCTGAACCCCCGACGGGCGTGCCGGCTACCAAGCCCGAGGTCCTCCCACGAGCACCCGCTACGTCGAGCCATCACCAGCAAGAGAGCTCCGACAGCCACGTTGGCCGGAACGTACGCCACCGCCGGCAGCACGATCCCGCCCACGTTGCGGACGGCCAGTAGGGCCGCGACCAAGCCCCCGCAGCGCAGGTGGCGGGATCGCGAGCAAAGCCGGAAAGAGGATCGCATGGAACCATGCTGGTGGAGCCGGTGCGCCCTCGGCATGCGAGCGAGTCAACGACCGTTCTTGTCGGAGGTGGGCGACGACCGACTGGTGCTGCGGCATCGATTTCTGTGAGGGGCAGCGGTCCCACCCACCGGCCGAGAACGGCACCAGCGCAGCGCGAGGTATGAGCTAGCTGGGATGGGTAGGCGAGAGTCGTGGACCGCCGACCCCGCCTGCTCACCGCCGTCGCACTCGGGGTCATGGCAGCGTGCGGCTCCGCGTGTGCAGGCGACAACGGAGGCTCATCCAGCACGCCCGCCCAAACCACCGCAATTCATGCTGTACCGCCAACCAGCCCGTCCTCGACGGCCACCTCAGAGACGGTCCTCACACCGACAACCGTTGCTGTCGCGCCTGTGGCGGCCGACAGCCCTGCTGGTCTCGCGGCCCAGATCACTGAGGCCGAGCGCGCCATCCGCAACCCGTCCACCGCCGCTGCCGACCTGGCCCGCGCCGGACAGACCCAGCAGCTCGTGTACGGGAGGCTGTCAGTACGGGAGGAGTGGCAAACCGAGGTGCGGGCGCTCGTTCCGTCCGACGTCCAGCCCCTCGTCGAGGCAAACCTCCGCGCGGTGACCGACTTGGCCCGCCAGGCGGCGGCTGACGTCGCGGCTCATGGCGGGGCATCCACGGAGCCGCCCGACTGGCGGATTGTGGCGCCGCCGCCCCCGACGGAGCTCCTGGCGGAATACCGGGCGGCGGAAGCCGCCACCGGCGTGCCATGGCAGTACCTTGCCGCAATTCATTTCGTGGAGACCCGCATGGGGCGCATCCAGGGCAACAGCATCGCTGGCGCGCAGGGCCCGATGCAGTTCATCCCGTCGACGTGGGAGATATACGGTGAAGGAGGCGACATCAACAACACCCACGATGCGATCCTGGCGGCAGCGCGACTTCTCCGAACGAATGGAGCACCATCCGACATGGCCTCGGCGCTGTACTCGTACAACCCCAGCAATCGCTACGTGCGGGCCGTCAGCGTCTATGCCGAACAGATCATGGCCGACGAGCGCGCCTACCTCGGCTATTACCACTGGCAGGTGTACTTCGGGAGCCGGCTGCTGCCCGAGGGCTACGGCACCTGACAGCTCCACAGAAACAGCGCGGAACCGCGATGAGGATGGCGCCAGCGACTCCCGAGCTGCCGCCTTCGGTACGACAAGGTCCTGGGCGGCGATGTTGGGCGGCACCTCCTTCGACGCCACGGCCGCCCGAGTACGGCAGGAGCTGCGCACCCCATAAAGGGTCTCCCGTGTCCTCGGCTCGACAACCATGGAGGGCGCTCATCGGGGGCGGCCCCCTGTAGACGACCACGAGCGCCGAGGGGTGTCGCCAGCACCGTGAACAGGGCTGAGCCGTGGTCAAGAGGCAGGCACTCGGAACACACCGGCCTCAGGTTCTGACTGCGGCGAGGAGTGCGGACCCCATGGCCGTCTGGCGCCACTCCAGGAACGTGTTGCGCATGAGGCGGGGTCCGGGACGGGAAGGCTTCTCTGCGCAGTTCGTATGCGGCGATATTCATTCCTGGGGGAGTGCGTACCCGGTCCCAGTCGTGTGCGCACAGGACGCCTTGTTCTCCCTTCCCGCTCCCTACGCCGTTCACGCGGCTCGCGCTTCGTCGAGCCGCTCGGCGTAGGGTGATCGGAGCGCTCTCCAGTACTGGAGGACTTTGATGGTCATCCGCATCGATCAGCCGCGTGCCTTCGACCTGGTCGGCAACCCGATCCTCGTTGGCGGCATCGGAACCGGCTTGGAGGCGACACTCAACTACCGAGTGCACGAGGGCCATGACGAGGTGACGGGCTTTTTCACCGTCGGTGGGCGGCACCGGCGAGCACGGCCAGTACCAGCTCCAGGTCGATGTCGCCGGCGCTTCTTTCACCCTCGACCGGGTCTTCGTCGAGATATTCGAGCTCAGCGCGGCCGACGGCTCGGAGATCAACAAAGTCATCGTTCCCGTGATCCTCGGTCCTCGGATCGTGACCAACTACATCGGCTACCGAGAGCACCTGGTGCGGCCACGCGACACCTTGTGGGCCATCGCTGAGGTGAACTACGGCAACGGGAGCGAATTTCACAACATCGTGCGGGCCAATCCCAGCCAGATCACTGATCCAGACCTGATCTTTCGCGGCCAATTGCTGAAGATTCCGATCGGCGCCTGAGAGTGACAGCCGATCGCTGATCTCGAACCGGCCTTCAACCGCTCGCATCGGCGGGATATCGGGGCGATCGCTCGACGGCGGGTATCGACTGGTCCTGGCATCGACATCGGTCGAAGCCATGCTCGCACGACGGGGCGGAATCGAGTCCCGTCCAATCCGCGAGCGCACGACTACGGCACGGGTGCAGCGCGAGGTAATGGGCCCTGCGCCTCGGGACGCCTGGGCGGCGAATACGACGCGAACCGCCAGGCAGCGAGGTGGCGCTCATGTCGAACTCTGCTCTGCGCCAGTACCCGTCTTGCTTTCTGGAGTCCCCACTGGCTTTGGCGTGTGCACGGCGCCGGTTACCGATCCGTAACCTCACAGAGGGCCAACCGTTACCCATAGGCGCGACGATGGCCGAGATGAAACGACTCCTCGCGGGCACCTTCGCAGCTGCGCTACTGCTCATCGGCTGCGGAGAGCGCTCGCCGGGCACCACCGAGACCGGCACCGGTCTCGTCCCCACGCTGCCGCCGGTGGAGGCCACGGTCGAGGCGACCACGACGACCGCCGCAGCGCCGGTCCCCACCACGACCGTTACGACCCCTGCGAACCTCTCCGCCCCCACCACTACGGCCGCTCCGTCCACGACCACCACGATTGGAAGCTCGGCCCCAGGTTGGGCTGTGTGCACCAACGCCGAGCGGGGCTACTCTGTCGGGCACCCCGCCGGATGGCACAGCGCGTACGGGTGCCGCTACCTCGACCCCGAGCCGCTGGACATTCCGCCCAACACCGACGGTTTCTTCTCGGCCGTCGCCGTCGTGGACGGCGACACGTCGTTCGACCAGGCCCGCCAGCGCTCCACCGACATGTTCGTCGTGATCGTCCTGCGAGAGGAGACGACGGTCGGAGGCCGCAGAGCCGTTCGCTACGAGACCGAGGCCACCGGGGAGGGCCTGTTCGACAAAGGGAGCCGCCTCTACAGCGTCGTCATCGACAACGGCGGCCGGGCCTTTGAGGTTCTCACCGCCTGGTTCCCCGGCACTTCGACCTCGGAGTACCAACTCAGGAAGAAGATGGTGGACGAGGTGGTCAAGACGGTCCGCTTCCTGCAATAGGCCAAGCACAGAACTTGCTTGGCACGTCCGGTGCGGGCGATGTCCTCTTCGAGCGGCACCCAGCGCATTCCCTGATGTCCACCCGGGGCCCCCGGGGTTGATGGGATGCGCCCACACCGGACGGAACGGCGAGCCCGAACCGCAGACTTCGGCACGTCACGAGCGCCCGATAACACCGGGGCACCCTGCGGTCGGTTCTCGGGCCGACCGTCCGGTGCCGATGAAGCGCTGCCGCACCGTTCGAGGACCATCCGGTATCACCGGTTGCCGGCTCTTCGGCGCGTTGGACGCAACGCCCCCGGTTCCGGAGCCCTCCGGGATCGGCGTCCTCGGCTCGCCATCTCCGGGCCAGACCGGTATACCTAGGCCATGCCAAAGCAGAAGCGGCCGTTCCTCGTTGAGATCGAAGCCAAGCTGACCGTTCACGCCTTCGACGAGGACTCGGCTCGCAAGAAGGTCGAGAAGGCGTTCGCGAGCGGCCGGGTGCTCGGCGTCGATGTCAACGCTGGCGCAGGAGTGTGGACCTACGTGGTCGTACCGGAACAAGACCCGTCGGCGACCTGAGCGGCGTTTCGAGCCGGTCTTCGGCCTCCAGGTGAGTTTCGAGCGCCTTTCGACACACACAGGCGGTCTGCCGATGTGTGCCCGGCAGCCGTCGGCCACGCCAATGCCGGCTAGCCGGATCAACTCGGACCGGCAACGGGCTACATCGCATCCCGCCGGGCCGCGGCAGGCCTCGGGCCAGTCGACGATGCCGGTACACCGGCCCCGGGCCCACAGCACGTTGCCGGGATGGAAGTCGCGGTGGATGAGTACCGGTCGGTAAACCGGCATCGCCGTGTGCCACACCTCGACCGCCCGCTCCCACAGCATGGACATGAGCACCGCCGGCACGCCATCGCCCACGTCCCCGCCCGTCACGTCGGCCGCGACCACCTCGGGCGCGTCCGATCCACGCCCGCACCGCCGGCGGGACGGTCGTGCGGCGCAGCTCGGGCGCCAGTCGGACGCAAGGCGCTGGTCGGGGTGTGCCACGGCCCTCACCGGGGCTCCCCCGTCGTCGAGCACGCCCAGCACCCGCAGCCGCTGGACCGCGACCTGTCGTGACGGCATGCTGCGAGCACCGCCACCCACTCCCGCCACGTCGGCCACCGCGTGCCTGGCAGGCGGGGCCCTGTCGCGGAACCGTTACCCGACTGAGAAGGATGCGCAACGCCGGGTCGTCATGATCCTTCATGACCCCAGAAGGGAGGGGTGATGCCCAGGCGACGGAGGCTCCTTGCCATACTGGGTGTGGCGGTCCTGGGTGCGTGCGGTCCGGCGGGAGTGCAGGACGCCGGCGCCCCGCCGACTCCTTCCGAGACGACTACGACCACCACGCCAGCACCCGCGGCCACCACCACATCCGAGCCGGCCCTGGCGGCGACCACAACCGTCAAGGCGGCACCCGCGGCGACCAACACGACATCGGCGGCGCTGCCGACCGGCTGGTCCATGTGCACCAACGCCGAGAGGGGCTACTCCATCGCCCATCCTCCCGGGTGGCACACCGCCCACGGGTGCCGGTACCTCGACCCCGAGCCGTTGGACATTCCGCCGTACACCGACGGCTTCTTCTCGGCTCTCATGACCGTCGACGATGACGTGCCGTTCCACGAGATGGCTCAGCGCTCGAACGACAGGTTCGTCGTGATCCTCACGCGCGAGAAGACGACGGTGGGGGGCCGACCGGCCGTTCGCTATGAGATGGAGAGCACCGGCGAGGGCCTGCTCGACAAGGGGAGCCGGGTCTACAGCTACGTCATCGACCGTTCGGGCCGGTCGTTCGAGGTGGCCACCGCGTGGTTCCCAGGGACCTCGCAGGCCGGATACCAGCTCAGGAAGCAAATCGTCGACCAGGCGGTCCAGACCATCCGCTTCCGCTGATCCAAGGCGCACCGGAACAGGGCAGCGCCTCGTATGTTCACGGAGAGGCAGCGAAGAGGGGGTGGTGGTCCTGAAGGTGGGCGAACGTGTCGTTGTCGAATCCGAGGAGGTCGCTGTGCCACCTCGGCGAGGCCAGGTCCTGGCAGTTTCCGGCGCCCTGCTTACCGTGCACTGGGCCGACGGCCAGGAGTCGACGTTCGTGCCGAGCGCCGGCTCCCTGCGGGGTCGAGGGACCGCGGACCGCCTTCCGCCTAGCCGATGAGGCGCCCACGGGTGTCGACGACCGGTCCTCAGCCCCCACCTCCGACATCCTGATGAGCGCGCACCGCCCAATCGCGGCGACGTGAATCCTGTCCTTCCCGGAACTCTCCGGATGATCCGAGCTGCTCCGAGTGGCTCACTTCCGGCGGTCAGTGACGGTGGAGGCTGGGCTGACCGCTGTCGTTAGGGGATCGCGAATGCGAGACCGGTACCGTTGAACCGTGGGAACACGTGGCGGTCCTGGTGGCACATCGGCCGAGCCGAGGAGGCCGATGGGGGCGAGCGCGTCGGGAGCTGTGTCGTGTCAGAGACGTCCCCTGCCTTCCGCCACGACGACGATCGTCCGGGCTCAGAGAGCGTGAGATATCGGACAGAGCGGCCTGAGGATCGTCCGGCGATCTCGGAGGTCGTGGAAGCGGCGTTCGGCTCGTCCGCCGAGGCCGAGCTGGTGGAGGACATCCGTCAGTCGGAGTACTTCATTCCCGACCTGTCGGTGGTCGCCGAAACCGATGCACGGGTCATCGGCCACGTGATGGTCAGCTACGCCATGCTCCACACCCAGGGGGGTGAACGGCGCATCGCGATGCTGTCGCCGCTCGCAGTCGACCCAGCCTTCCAGCGACGAGGAATTGGGTCGGCGCTCGTTCGAAAGGTGACGGCCGAGGCGGACGCACGCGGCGAGCCACTGGTGGTGCTGGAGGGGAGCCCGAAGTTCTATGGGCGCCTCGGGTTCGAACATTCCCTGCTCTACGGAATCGAGATCACCCTTCCGTCGTGGGCCCCTCCAGAGGCGGCGCAGGTGCTCCGCTTGTCCAACCACGAGCCATCGATCCGTGGGCGCGTGAAGTATCCCCCCGCCTTCGACCGCTTCGCCGAGCACTAACCAACGATCCAACGTCCAAAGGATGGCGGTCTGGTGCCGGCGATCAAACCGATCCCCCGAAGATTTGCGCGTCGCGAGAGACGGCATCGGCTTTTGCTCAAGCCGCGGTCATGTAGCGGATGGGGTAGTCGTGGTCGTGAAGGGTGATCGCCGCCGTCATGACGCGGTGGCCGTAGCGGGACGCGGTAACGGGCGAGCACGAGGCATCTTGGCTATGAGACCGTGCCCGCGCATCTTGACGATCAGGCGCGAGACGCGCTCGCATCGTCGGTGGGCCTAATTCTTGACCGACCGGACATCGTTCCGGTCTCCGCTGAAGTAGGCGACCGTCCGGACATCGTTCCGGCACACGACGTCACGTGCCGACGGCACAGCTCTGGCGGACGGGTCAGCGCATCGGCGACTGGCACGAGCTGCACGGCTGCCACGGACTTCTGGGGCTGCGGAAGGCCGACGTAGACGAACGGGCCGCCACCGTGCTCGTCCGTCTCAAAGGGGCGCGAGATGAGCACCGGGTGCCGGTGACCGAGGACTTCTGGCCGCTCTGGCGCCGCTATCTCGTCGAGGAGCGCTGCTGGGCCGAGACGCCGGCGGCCTGGGTCGGCATGCGGCGTGGCAAGGGTAAGCCGCTCACCTACGTGGCGTTCGAGTCTGCGCTCCGCTACCTCGGCGCCCGCCTCGACGTCAACGTCAACGCCCACATGTTCCGCCATGCGCTGGCCCAGGCGCTGGTCGAGACATCCGGGCTCAAGGTGGCCCAGGAGGTCCTTGGGCACCCTCACATCGCCACGACGGCCGACAGGTACTGTCACGTCGACCAGCAGGCGATGGTGTACGACGTCAAGCGCTTCTACGGCAGCAGCGCCGTTCCGGCGTGTGACCACTGGGACACCCACGAGCACCGCCCTGGCCCGCGAGCCCTCCATCTCCTGCAGGCCATGAAGCACCCCTCCGCCATCGGGGTCCAGACGATCCGCTCCCACATCGGCGATCTGTCCGAAGCCGCCGCCGCCCGCCAGGCCGACGCCCCTTCGGCTCCGGCCCCATGACTGCCGCCGGGTGTTCGCTTCCGAGCACCTCAACAACCACACACCGCCCCATGTGATCCAGGCGTTGCTGGGTCACGTCACGACGGACACCGTCATGGTCTACGCCAAGCTGTATCCCGCAGAGCTCGTCGAGGGCTACCGGCGGGCGTTGCGGGGAACCTACGTTGCCGCACCCCGGGAAGCGGCATCCTCTGAGATTTCCCTGGCCGGGTTCTGGGTCAGGTTGTGCTGTCCGGTGCCGTCGGCGTTCATCACGTAGATCTCGCTGTTGCCGTCCCGGTTGCTCTGAAACGCCACCCGGCCGCCATCGGGGGACCAGGCCGGCTCGATGTCGCCGTAGGGGCTGTGGGTGAGCTGGATGACCCCGCTGCCATCGGCGTTCATTACGAAGAGCTCGGTGTTGCCGACACCGAGGACTCCCTACACCAGCCGGGAGAAAACGATCTTGCGGCTGTGGGCCCCTTCGCCGGCGGCCGGCGCTCCCCTCGGGGCGGACAGGGCGGCGACCAAGACCATTCCCATCAGGATGCGAACTCTGTCTCGCACGTGAGTTTCCTCCTCATCGAAGTAGTTCGAGTGATCGTCGCCGTCGCCGTCGCCGTTCGAAAATCGGTCGAGGACGCCGCCCGGAGTCGGTCCGGGTTCCGCTGTGCCGTGGTCACGCCTGGCGCCCGACGAGCCGGGTGATCACGACTTCCACGGACGCCGAGCCGTCGTTCACCGCTAGGTACGGCGCCCACCCGGCGACGTAGCCCTGGCCAGGGCCGTAGGAAGCCGGTGCTGCTCCGACGCTGTGGATGCTCAGTGTGCCGGCGATCACCGACACCGCGTGGAGCCCGATGTCTTCCCCCCAGGCCCTGGAAGGGGCCGGAGGGTAGGTCGACGTCTCGACACCGAGCACTTCGTGTCCGACCAGCGTCCTGGCGGCCGGCTCCGGCGTCGCCGATGCTTCGCCATCGCCGGTAGGGCCGGGCCTCCACTTGTCCAAACCCGCCCTGCGGGACGGCGTGGTGCCGGGCGCTAATCGCTGGGCCCAGGTCATCATGACCCCCGGGCCCCATCCGGGCCGGGAGCTCGTGCGCCGGCTGGTCGGGCGTGAGACGGACGGGGTCGACGCGGCCACCCTCTCCGACGCGGTCGATGGTGCCTGCGCAGTGCTTCCCGCCGGCGGCGGCCTGGTCCTGTTTGTCGACCAGTTCGAGGAGGTCTTCACCGCCTGCCGCGACACCGCGGAGCGTGAGGCGTTTCTGGATGCCCTGGTCGGGGCGTCCAACCGGGCCGAGGGCGCGGTGACTGTGGTCGTAACCATCCGCAGCGACTACTATGGCCACTTCGCCGCTCATAAGGAGCTGGCCGACCTGCTGGCGGCCAACCAGGTCCTCGTCGGCGCCATGGCCGAGGACGAGCTGCAGAGGGCCATCGAACTCCCGGCCCAGCGCGCCGGCCTGAAGCTCGAGCCGGGTCTGGCCGAAGCCATGGTGGCCGACGTGGCCGGCGAGCCGGGAGCTCTGTCGTTGCTGTCGACCGCGTTGTTGGAGTCGTGGGAGCACCGGCGGGGGCGTACCCTCGAGAGCGCCGGATATCACCAGCGCGGCGGTGTCCGGGGTGCCGTGGCGCGGCTGGCCGAGTCGGCCTACGCCGAACTCACTCCTGTGCAGCAGGGAACGGCGCGCCGGCTGCTGCTGCGCTTGGCCGACGTGGACGAGGGCGACGCCGCTGTGCGCCGACGGGTCACCGTGCCTCAGCTCGTGGGTGACGATCCTGAGGCGGCCAGCGTGCTCGTGACCCTCACCAACCGCCGGCTCCTCACTTCTCACGACGGCATGGTCGAGGTCGCCCACGAGGCGCTGCTGCGGGAGTGGCCCCGACTGCGGGCCTGGCTGGAGGACGACGTTCAGGGGAGGCGCTTACACCACCACCTCCAACGGGCGGCCACCGATTGGGACAACCGCGGGCGTGAGCCGAGCGAGTTCTATCGCGGGCCCCGCCTGGTGGCGGCACTGGTTTGGTCCGCCGCCAGTCGAGGCGAGCTCAGCGATGTTGAGCGAGCCTTTCTCGACGAAAGCGCCGCCGCCGCCGAGCGGGAGGCCGCCGAGAACCGGCGTCGCACCGAGCAACAGGCCCTCGCCAACCGCCGGCTGCGCCTACTGGTTTCCGGACTGGCCATGGTGCTGGTCCTCGCGCTGTTGGCCGGCGGGGTGGCGGTGGTGCAACCGAAAAATGCGACCCACCAGGCACTGCTGGCCGAGTCACGCGCCGTGGCCGCCCAGGCCGTCGTCGAGAACAGCCTCGACCGCTCCCTTCTCCTGGCCCGCGAGGCGTCGAACCTCGACGACTCGGCCGACACCCGATCGAGTCTCCTCGCCAGTCTGGTCCGCAGCCCGCAGGCCCTCCGGGTCCTGCGCCCGAGCGGAGACCGCCTGCAGATGGTCGTCGCCAGCCGCGACGGCCGATGGCTCGCCGCGCCGGACGAGTTCGGAAAGACGTTGGTGTGGGACGCCCGCAGCCTCGAACGGGTCGACCCCCCTTTGCAGATCAGCGATTTCGCCACGTCCGGCCTGGCCTTCAGTCCTGACAGCGCCACGCTGATCACCTCCAGCGGTGTCCGCGGCCCACCCCAACCCGGCGCCCTGGTGTTCTGGGACGTCGGCACCCATCAGCCCGTCGGTGACCGCCTGGCCGGCTTCCCGCAGTTCGCAGGGGTGATCGCGGTGAGCGACGATGGGCGCACTCTGGTCAGCGGTGGTCCCGGGGGCGTGCTGCTGTGGGACCTCGCCGTCGAGGGACGACCGCAGTCGCTCCTTCCCGGCCCGTTCGCCGAGAGCGTCGCCGTGAGTGGTGACGGCCGACTCGTGGTCGCCGGCTCGGCGGACGGTTCGGTCCGAGTCTGGGACGTTCCCAACCGGAGTGTGCTCCGCCAGCTCGACGGCTTCCCGGGTGCACTCGCGTTGAGCCCGGACGGTACGACCCTTGCCGTTTCCGCGAGGAGCGGATCGATTTCGCTGTTCGACGTAGCCGGCGGACCACCTCGGCGCGTCCTGGGTGGCCACACCGAGATCGTCCGGGGGCTCACCTTCTCGGTCGACGGCACAATGCTGGCCAGCGGCGGCGTGGATCGGACGGCGATCGTGTGGGACGTGGCCGGCGGTGCCCGCCGTGACACATTGCGGGGTCACACCGGTCTGATATTGGGCACCGCCTTCAGCCCTGACGGACGGCGCCTCTACACCAGTGGCCTGGACGGGACCGTGATTGTCTGGGACCTCGGCGGTGGCGGCGGGCTGGCCAACCGGGTTGCGTCCCCGGCAGCTGTGGCCCAGGTCCGCTCCTTCACGGGGAACCCCGGCCAGGCCCTCAGTCCTGACGGTCACCTCTTCGCGGTGACCGACGGGACCGGCGCAGTGACCATCCGGCGGGTGCCGGGAGGAGAACCGGTGGGCAGCGGTCTGGCCGGACCGGGGGCGCCCGCCGGGCGGATGGCGTTCAGCCCGGACGGGTCGGTCCTGGCCGTACCCGGATTCGACGGCGACACCGTCGTCTGGAACGTCGGCAGTGGACAGGTCGCCGCCCGCCTGCGCGACGGCCACCGTGGACACGTTTACACCGAGGGTTGGCCAGGGGAATGGCGCGAGGCGGTCTACGCCGCGGCGTGGAGCCCGGACGGAAGTCTCGTGGCCACCGGTGGCAGGGACGGCCGGGTCGTGATCTGGGACGCGGCAACGGGAGGGATTTCCGGCCCGCCGCTGCGAGCCTCCGCTGGTGACGGCGGCGCGGAGCTCTACCCGGGCGCCGTGAACAACGTCACCTTCAGCGCCGACGGTCGGTGGCTGGCGGCGTCGGTGGGTGCGACCGGCCACGGGGAAGTCGTGGTGTGGTCGCTGCCGTCGCGCACGCTGGAGCACCGGCTGCCGGCCGACACGCGGCGAGCCTTCACCGCCGCCTTCGCTCCGGACGGCCGGACCTTGGCGAGTGGGGGCGGCGACGGGAAGATCCCATTCTGGGACCTGCAGACCGGCAAGCCGCTCAGCAGCTTCCTCGAGGGCCACGGCGCACCGGTCCAGAGCTCGGCCTTCAGCCCCGACGGCCGGATGCTGGCCACGGTCGCGTCCGACGGCAACGCCGTCGTCTGGGACGTCCGGGCCCGGAAGCGGCTGGGAAGCCCGTTGCCCGGGCCCGTCGGCAACGGCCCGATGTCGGTCACCTTCGCGCCCGGCGGCCGTCACCTGTTCGCTGCCTACGGCGTGGACGGCCAGGTGCTGCAGTGGGACGTCGACCCCGCCTCCTGGAGGGAGCGCGCCTGCTCGATCGCCGGCCGGAACCTCGCAGGACGAGTGGGAGAGGTTCCTCCCCGACCGTCCCTATAGGCGTACCTGCCACCAGCGGCCGCCTGGCACCTAAACTAATGGGACACTCGTCGCTGGTCGCCGTGCTTTGGGGATCCGGGCAGTTAGGCCGATACCGAGAAGCGTCCCAATATCCCGCAGGCGATTGGCGGCGGCAGTGCCACCGAACGGCCGACTGACACACGACCTCCGAGGCCCCTCCTGGACGGGATCAGCCGTCATGCCCGCGTGGGCCATGCCCTGGCTCCGACAACACGCCAGATCCCGGGCCCGGTCTCAGGCACCGCAAGAACTGGCCCACTCCTCGAGGTCTCGGGCGTGATGGACTGGCATCGAGAGCCGAGCGCCGAGAAGCTATTCTCAGCCTCCAGCTAGCGGGATCTCCGATCCGTCGCGCATGGAGAGGAACACGTAGAAATCGCGTCCCTGCAGCGGCTCCGGGTACGGGCCACCCTCGATCAAAATTTCTCCCGTTCCTCCGGGTGGAATCTGGCCCACAAACGCCGACGCGAACTTCCATGTCCCGCCGATCTTGTAGTACTCCTCGGAGTCGTTGGGCGATCGGCTGTCCCGGCTCGAGGAGTTGTAAGGGAAGGGCCGCTGCCCGAGGTTGCGTTCCAGGCAGAACTGACCGTTGCGCGCCTGATAGTACGACTGCGAACTGCAGCTCTCCTGCGCCGCCAATCGCTTGCCCAAAGCGACCCCGGGCGTGGCGTCGTCGCTCAGGGGCGCAGGGCGATCGGCAACCAGGTTCGCCACCTTGACGAAGACCTTGACGTAGGTTTGGCCTGGATCGGCAACGCCGAAGCGGCCATTGACGCTCGTCTGCGCGCCAGTGACCTCGAATGTATAGGTCCAGTTCGAGTTCGACTCCTTGACCTCCACCGGTTTCCGAACGTTCTCGAGTTCGAGCTTCTTGGCTCCCGGCTCCATCGTCGAGGCCATCTGGTTCGAGGACCGCTGTGGTGGTCCCACCTCAGCGCCGTTGCCATCCCCGCACGCGACGAGCTGGGCGGCGACAGCGAGGAAAAGAACCCAGACGACCCTGCGTTCACGACGAGACAGTCCCACGATGCTCATGCCAGGTTGCCCCAGCCACCGGCCCTGTACTCGCCAAGATTGCCCAAAGCCCCTGGCCGGGGCGTGTCGAGCGCGGACCCGCGGGACTGGGGCCCAGGCGCTTTCTCGGCGTCTCTCTCCATCTGGGCGAGGTAGGCTGCCCAAGCGGCCATCTCCTCGGCGGAGAGCGTTGTGTCGCGGGCACGGGCCGACGTCTCGTCGGAAACGCCGCTGGCATCGGGGTCCGAGGCGGTGCCCGGCGCCCAGCGGCCTACGTCGCTATGGGAGGGCTCGAGAGCTGCTGTCATCGGCCCCCTCAACCCGCGTCCGATGGCTTTGGGCGCCAACCCCACCACCGCCAAGAGGCCGAGCCAAAGCATCAGCCCGCCAGTCGTCACGACCGACCCGAGCGTGGCCATCGGGGAGGGTTGGTGCTGCCACTGGTGGCCGCAAGCGCGGCATGCAAACGCGTACGACGCCACCGGCCGGTGCTCCGCCGCTGGGCTACGGCGCCATGCCCTTGCCGCCGGCCAAAGGAACAGCGCGGCCATGACCAGCGATCCCCCGCGGCGGAAGGTGAGATCGGACAGCATCCACCAGGCGAACAGGAACGCCACACCGTACGCCGCCCAACGCAACGAGGGCTCGGCGGATGCCGAGCGGTCGGCCGAGCCGCTCGTGCACTGGGGGCATGGAATCGAAACCATGATGACCTCCTAGCGTGCCGACGGTACCTCGTCGGCACGCTGGTTGGTAGGGGCGTTCGGCGGTTAGGGTCCGCGCCTGAACTAATCGCGCGGAGTAGGATCTGCTCGTGGAGGTCGGCGACGAGAACCTGAAGCGGTTCTTCTCGCAGACTTTGTCGCTCCTGGACGAGCGGGAGCGGCGCTTGATGGCTGCGGCGGTGGTGGAGATGCTCGGCCGGGGAGGCCAGGCGGCGGTGTCGAGGGCAACAGGCATGAGTTCCCTAAGTGCTCTGGACCGTAATTCCGATCACGTATTCCTGAGGGGTCACGCGGCGGCCTTGTAGTCGGGCTTGTCGGCGAGCCGCTCGAGGAGCTTGGTGAGGTCGCTGCGCGTGAACCTCCACTCGA
>Ga0247719_1000252_pt1 | contig 36925 bp, 40 predicted proteins | sample 41E_DmetaG_FD_189046 | JGI IMG/M metagenome (GOLD analysis project Ga0247719, IMG submission 189046) | Soil microbial communities from hillslope of Landscape Evolution Observatory, University of Arizona, Oracle, AZ, United States - 4-1-E_D | ecosystem: Engineered > Artificial ecosystem >...
GCGCCAAAACACCCGCCGCCGCGACCTTGGTCCACCACGCCCCGCCACAGTGACCCGGGGACGCGAACAAATCAGTCGGCCCAAACTTGCCTCATATCGGTCGGACCGACGGCTCTAGCGCAGCTAGTTACGCGGCCGATACGGGGCCCTTACGGGGGCCGAGCGACACTCAGCTGTTGACCGGATACGGGGGGTAGAAGCGTGATGAAGCTACGTCGAGGCGGGGCAGCGACGCGGCGCGTGCGGGCGACCGCTGCGGGGGTGGCGTGCCTCGCGGCGAGCTCGGGCATGGTGGCCTGCGGCGACGGCGGCGACAGCGCGATGGACGCCGTCGTGCGCGCCGAGCCGACCGCCGGCACCTGGCACACCTGGGTGCTGTCGTCGGGAAGCGAGATCCAGGTGCCCGCGCCGCCTGCCAAGGACTCCGAGAAGGCCAAGGCCGACCTCAGGGAGGTGAAGGAGGCGGCGAACGCCCGAACCGCCGTCACCCGGGCCACGGTCGAGAAGTGGAGCGGCCCGATGCCGTCCAAGCCGTGGACCGAGCTGGCGTTCGACTTCGTTTCCAAGGAGACGAAGAACCCGCCCCTGTCGTCGCGGAACTACGCCCTGCTCCACGCGGCCATGTCCGACGCCGTCGTGGCCGCCTACCACTGGAAGTACGAGTACGACGTGAAGGCGCCGGAGGGAGTGTCCACCCTCGTACCGGCGTCGCCCGACCCGTCGTACCCCTCCGAGCACGCAGCCATGGCCGGTGCGGCATCGAAGGTGCTGGCCTACCTCTACCCGCGCCAAGCCCCACTCCGTCTCGACGAGATGGCCGACGAGGTGGCCGACTCGCGCGTCGCCGCGGGCACGAACACCCGCAGCGACGTAGAAGCCGGCCTGCAGCTCGGCCGGGCCGTCGCCGACAAGGTGATCGCCTACGCCAAGACCGATGGCGCCGGGGCGCAGTGGAACGGACGGCGACCGGCGGGCATCGCCAACACCAACCGCTTCTGGCAGCCGCCGCCGGGTTCGACGTCGCCCCCCACCGAGCCCGAGGCCGCCAAGTGGAAGGGCTGGGTCCTCACCGACAACGCCGCCTTCCGCCCCGGCCCGCCGCCGGCGTACACCAGTCCCGAGCTCCGGGCCGCGGCCCAGGAGGCGGTCGAGATCAAGAAGAACCTGACGGAGGAGCAGAAGGCCCTCGCCAGGTTCTGGGAGGGCGGCGAGGGGACGAAGAACCCCGGCGGCATCACCCTGGAAGTGACCATGGCCGAGATCGAGAAGGCGGCCGCCGAGGGTGACACCGCCACCCGCTGGACCCTCCCCCAGACGACCCGCGGCCTCGCCCTGCTGGCCGTCACCATGATGGACGGCGGGATCGCTGTGTGGGAGGCCAAGTACCACTACTGGTACCCGCGGCCGGAGAACGTCGTCCGCGACCTGGGCGTCGACCGGAACTACACGCCGTTGCTGGACACTCCGCGCTTCCCGGCCTACCCGTCGGGCAGCGCCGGCTACGCCGGCGGGGCTCAGGCCATCATGGACTACCTCTTCCCGGCCGACGCCGAGAAGAACAAGCAGCGGGCCGACGACCAGATCATCGCCCGCATCTACGCCGGCGTGCACTGGCGGTTCGACGCGGTGAGCCAGGAGGGCGGCAAGAAGATCTCCCAGATGGTGATCGACAAGGTCAAGGGCGACACCGTCGGCCGCCAGGCCTGATCCGCTCCGTGGCGCCGGCCGGGGGTTGCCAAACCGCGGCCAGCGCTACGATGAGTGTTTTCACCGGGTCTGAGGGAGAGGGACGTGCCTCGGTTCGGCAAGGACAAGAACGCCAGGAACGAAGAGCTCGACCGCCAGGCGGCGGAGGAGGTCGAACGGCTGACCCGACGCGGCGGGCAGCCGGCCATGGGCGGGGTGCCGGGCACGGGTGGGCCGCCGCGCCTCGGCCCTCCCTCACCGCTCGAGATGATGGCCGCCGAGGTGGCCGACAAGCCCCCGCCCAGCCGGCGCAGGGCCGAGCCCGCCCGCCGGCCGGCGGCCCGGCCGCAGCAGGCGTTCACGCCCATGCCCTCGGGCTCGGTCGGGGAGAGCTTCGGCCCGGGCGGGCTCAACCCCGGCCCCCGTGGGGGGTTCTCCGCGCCGCCGCCGCCGGCCTTCGGCGGCGGAGTCTCCGACGATCAGTACGGGGGCGGGCCCGTCACCGGCCCGCCGGTGTACAACGCAGAGCCCGACGAGGAGGAGGAGATGTCCATCACCGAGATGGCGTTGATGGACCACGCCGCCCGCACCGGCCACAGCCCCGAGGACCTCGTCATGATGTACGACGCAGGCACGGCGGAGGAGATGCGCGACCAGGCCATGCGCCAGTTCTACGAGCGCCAGCAGCGCCGGGGGCCGGCGCCGGCGAGCAACAACCCGTTCGCTCCCGCCGGGAAGCGGGGCGGCCCCTCGAATGCCGCGCCCCTCCGCGGCAACGACGATCCGGCGTCCGCCGGTGGTGCGCTGGCCCAGCGGCTGGCCAACCGCCGCCGCCGCGAAGAGGAGGAAGCGCGCCGGGCGGCACCTCCGCCGCCCGCGCCTGCGCCGAAGGCGGCGTCGCGGGCGGCGGCGCCCGCCGCTCCCCCTGGCCACGCCGCCGCCGAAGACGGCCGGCTGGCCCAGGTACTGGCCAAGCGCCGAGCCGCCCTTGGCCTCGACACGCCGGCTCAGCCGGTTGAGCCGACACAGCCGGCTGAGCCCGCGGCCACAACCGGCCGCCGCCACGCCAGCGCCCGGACCGAGACGACGCTCCGGGCCGTCCCGACGCCGCCGGCCGCCGACGTGGACGACGAGCCGGCGCCCGCCCGGGCGACGAAGAAGACGGCGGCCAAGACGGCCAAGGCGCCCGCGGCCAAGAAGACCGCCACCGCCAAGAAGGCCCCGGCGGCCAAGAAGAAGGCGCCGGCGGCCAAGGCGCCGGCGGCCAAGGCGCCGGCGGCCAAGGCGCCGGCCAAGACCAAGACCAAGAAGGCGGGCGCCACCCTGGCCGAGTCGGCGACCAAGAAGAAGGCGCCCGCGGCCAAGTCCACCGGGAAGGCCAAGACGGTGTTCTGCATCGAGTGCGGCGAGAAGAACCCGGCGATCGCCAAGTTCTGCTTCAACTGCGGCACCCGACTGGCCGCCCCCGAAGCCTGACCGATTGTGCATCTGTGTACCGCCCCCGGTACACAGATGCACACGAGCACTACGGGCGCCGGCCCATGAACGCCGCCAGGCGATCGTGCAGGGGGTTGTCGTCGGAGATGGGGACCTCCGGGCCGAAGACGCCCGTCGCCCGCAGCTCGGGGCTGAGCAGGCCGTGGGAGATGTCGAGCGCCTCGGCGGCCAGGTCGGGCTCGATGGTCGTGTCCTGGCCGGTGGCCCGGGCCAGGTCCCACCCGTGGACGACGATGTCGAGGAAGTGGATGCTCACCGCGGCCGGCGCCGGGATGTCGCCGAAGGACATGTGGACCTTGCGGTCCATGGCGCCCGGCTCCGCCCACGCGGCGAGGGCGGCGTCGGCCGAGGCGATGTAGTTGGTGCCGGGGTCGGGCCGGGTGTGGTCCTCCATGTCGCCGGTGGGGTCGGCGCGGCCGCCCCGGGCCACCTCGGCGAAGGTGTAGTTCCCGCCGATGATGTGGTTGAGAAGCAGGCGGACGTCCCAGTCACGGCAGGGCGTCGGCAGGGCGAGCTGCTCAGGCCGCACGCCCACGACGATGCGGCCCGTGTTCAGCAGGGCGCGGCGGTACTGGAGGGAGTCCACGCAGAAGGCTTACTCGCCGCGGCGCTCCTGGCGCCGGGCCTCCTGTGACTTGGCCACCTTGTCGATGCGACGCAGCCGGTTCACCAGCCGGGCCCGGGACTCCTCGGCCTCCGGCGACAGCCCTTCGATGGACTCCAGCCGCCACGCCCGCAGGATCACCGGGGCGAGGATCTGGTCGTGGTGGATGCTCAGGTTGTAGATGCCGGCCTCGGCGATGGCCTTGGCGTGGTTGACGAAGTCGTCGATGCCGGCGCCGGGCATCTGGAAGCCCTTCACCTGGCGCTCCATGGCCAGCACCATGGTCGAGGGATCGAGGGCGACGGCGGCGGTCGTGACGTCCTTGTAGAACAGGTAGTGCATGTTCTCGTCGGCCGCGACCCGCTTCATGACCTCGTTGCCGGCCTTGTCCTCCATCAGCTTGCCGGTGTTCCAGTGGGAGATGCGGGTGGCCAGCTCCTGCAGGGCCACGTAGACGAACCCGTCGGCGGCGCCGCCGATGGGCTGGTGGAAGCCGTACTCGGCGTGCTGCATGCGACCCCGCTCCATCACCGTGGGGTCGAGGGCGCCGGTGACGGTGAGGAAGTCACGGATGACGATGGAGTGGCGGCCCTCCTCGGCCGTCCACCGTCGGTTCCACGCCCCCCAGGCGTGGTCGACGCCGAAGAGCCGGGTGATGTCCGTCGTGTAGTACGGCAGGTTGTCCTCGGTCAGGAGGTTGACGAACAGCGCCCGGCGTACCGGGTCGGGCATCGGACGGTAGTCGGCGTCCCACTCGTCGCGTGGGTCGTGCTTGATCACTTCGTCCCACGGCACCAGCTCGTGGGGGAACCACTCCTTGGAGGTGGTGATGTGGCGTTCGAGGAGCCGCTCGGCCTCAGGCGCCAGTTCGTGAAGAAGGTCGATCTCGTTCACGGTTCCTCCCCGCGCGACGGCTGCTTCGTCGCCGTTCCCCCAGTCTACCTACCGGTCGGTAGGCCATCCACTCGCCGCCGCGAGAGAAGTTCAGAACACCACGACCGAGCGGAGGACTTCGCCCTTCTGCATCTTGGCAAACGCCTCCTCGACCTGGTCGAGGGCCACGGTCTCGGTCACGAAGCGCTCGAGCGGGAACCGGCCTGAGAGGTAGAGCTCGACGAGGACCGGGAAGTCCCGGGTGGGCAGGCAGTCCCCGTACCACGACGGCTTCAGTGCGCCACCCCGACCGAAGAACTCTATCATCGGGACCTCGAGGGTCATGGTGGGGTCGGGCACCCCGACCTGGACGAGCGTGCCGGCCAGGTCGCGGGCGAAGAAGGCCTGGCGGAACACGGCGGGGTGACCCACGGCCTCGATGACGACGTCGGCGCCGAACCCGCCGGTGAGCGCCTTGATGGCCTCCACCGGGTCGGCCTCGGAGGCGTCGACCGTGTCGGTGGCCCCGAACTCCCGAGCCCACTCGAGCTTGCGGGCATCGAGGTCGACGGCGATCACCGTGCGGGCGCCGGCGAGCACCGAGGCGGCGATGGCGGCGTCGCCGACGCCGCCGCACCCGAAGACGGCCACCGTGTCGCCCCGGCTCACGCCGCCGGTGTTGACCGCGGCCCCGAAGCCGGCCATCACGCCGCAGCCGATCAGGCCGGCCGCCGCCGCGCCGGCGGCGGGGTCCACCTTCACCGCCTGGCCGGCGGCGACGAGAGAGAGCTCGCTGAAGGCGCCGATGCCCAACGCGGGGCTGAGGGGCGTCCCGTCGGCCAGCGTCATCTTCTGCGCCGCGTTGGCGCTGTCGAAGCAGTACCAGGGCCGCCCTCGCAGGCAGGACCGGCACGTGCCACATGGCGCCCGCCAGGCGATGACGACGAAGTCGCCCGGAGCGACGTTGTCCACACCGTCGCCCACGACCTCCACCACGCCGGCCGCCTCATGGCCGAGGAGGAACGGGTACTCGTCGTTGATGGCGCCCTCCCGGTAGTGCAGGTCGGTGTGGCAGACGCCGCACGCCTGCACCCGGACGAGCGCTTCTCCCGGTCCTGGATCGGGCACGACGATGGTCTCGACGGTGACCGGAGCGCCCTTGGCCGCGGCCACGACACCTCGCACCTCATTCGCCATGGTCGTTCTCCTTCGGGCTGAGAAGAGCCCTGATCTCGTCGTCGGTGGTCGGGGAGAAGTCGTCGTACCACTGGCCCACGGCCTGGAAGTCGGCGGGCGCCTCGACGCACACCACCTCGTCGGCCGCGGCGGCCAGCTCCCGACAAGTCTCCCTCGCCCCCACGGGTACGGCGACGACGATCCGGCCGGCCCGCAGCGCCCGCAGGGCGGCGACCGCAGCCCGCATGGTCGAGCCGGTGGCCAGGCCGTCGTCGACGACGACGACCGTCCGCCCGGCCACGTCGAGCGGCGGGCGCCCGTCCCGGTAGGCCTTCTCCCGGCGGGCAAGTTCGGCGCCCTCCCGGGCCGCGACTGCGTCAACGACGTCGGGGGTGATGCCGAGGGCGTCGACAACGGCCTGGTGCAGCACCCGCACGCCGCCGGTGGCGATGGCGCCCATGGCCAGCTCGGGCTGGCGGGGCACGCCGAGCTTGCGGACGAGGAGCACATCGAGCGGCGCGCCGAGGGCCTGGGCCACCGGCTGGGCCACCGGCACGCCGCCCCGGGGCAGGGCCAGGACCACCACGCCGGCCGCGTCCGCCAGGTCACCGAGGCGGGCAGCCAGCTCTCGGCCGGCGCCGGCACGGTCAGGGAAGGCCATCAACGGAGGAGTGCTCGCAGGACCGGCGTGTCAAATGGGGCTGCGTACCCGGCGGAGGGCCAACCGGCCGGCCTCGGACCGCACCTCGTAGCGCGGCTGGTGGCCGGTCGCCGGCCCGTGCACGACGTGGCCGTCCGCCAGCCGGAACACGCTGCCGTGCCAGGGACAGGTCACGCAGCCCTCGCCGTCGAGCTCGCCTTCGTTCAGGGGCCCGCCGGCGTGGCCGCACACGTTGGAGATGGCGGCCACCAGGCCGGCCGGCGTCTTGGCCAGCAGCACGTCGTCGTCGCCCACCTTCACGACCAGCGGCCTCCCCTCCACGAGTGCCAGATCGTCGGCGACGTCGACCCATTCGTCGCCCTCGTGCTTCCAGGCGTTCCGATCGGTGCCGACGCCCTGGCGGTAGATGAGGTGGGCCCCCAGGTAGCCGCCCGCGGTGGCGGCGCCGGCGCCGAGCAGGGCGAGGGTGAGCCCCGCCTTGCGGCGGCCGCCCCTGCGGGCCATCCACGACCAGCTGTACAGCCCCAGGGCGACGGCGTTGGCGGCGGCGTGCACGGCGCCGACCCGGCGCTCCTCGCCGAGGTAGTCCGACCAGTCCGAGAGGCCGGCGGCGGCCGTCGGCACCGCGCTCAGGATGCCGAGGCCGATGAGCCGGTCGGACGCGGCACGGCTGCGCTTGCCGCCCACCAGGTCGAGCACGAAGGCGCTCGTCCAGAAACCGATGGGCAGGTCGGTGAGCATGGGGTGCAGGGGATGGCCGAGCCACGTGCCGCTCAGCACGTCTTTCACGGTGCCGTGGCCGACCACGTCGGCGACCTTGGACGCCACCGGCTTGGCCACCTTGTCGATCGGTTCGGCCGTCGCCAGGCGGTGGACCAGCTCCCGCACCCTCTCCGTGCCGGACAGGGCTTACTCCGCCGGTGGGGCGACGGGGAGCGAGGTCATGTCGGCCAGCGGGTACACCTTGTAGTGCGAGAAGTTGTAGACGGGGGACTGGGCCAGCAGCATCTCGAGCTCGTCGTTGCTGGAGACGTTGTAGATCCAGGCCCCGCCGTGGCTGCCCACGATGTGGTACCGGCCGATGACCTTGCCCTGCTCTTCGAGCGGGACGGCGTGGTCCCGCATCCGCAGCACCGCCTTCATCACGTCGCCGGACAGCCGACCGATGTCGATGTTCCAGATCACCAGGAACTTCACGTCGCCTCCCGCGGCTACTCGTCGATCCTCTCGCCGCTCTCGCTGATCATATGGATGTCTTCGGGCGACTCCCTCTCGAGCAGCTCACGGACCCGGTTGACGGCGGCCTCGTCGGCGACGGCGACGGCGACCATGGCCTTCCCGTCGCGGAGGACTCCCTGGTACTTGAGGTCGAACTCCTCGAGGCTGAGCCCGCTGATCCCGCCGACCATGCCCCCGATCACCCCACCGGCGATCCCGCCTCCGAGCAGTCCCGCCCAGATGCCGCTACCGATGACCGGTCCGATCCCGGGGATCACGAAGGCGGCGGCGCCGGCGACGGCCCCGAGGGCGGCGCCCGCCCCGCCGGCGACGCCGGCGCGCTTGGCGATCTCCCCGGTGGCCTCCATGTCACGCAGGCGGGTGTCGGGATCGCTGGCCGCCTCCTCCTGCTCCCGGCCGAGGATGGAGATGTCGTTGGCCTCGATGCCGGCCTGGCTCAGGTTCAGGGCGGCGTCGTTGGCCTTGTCGAGGTCGGGGAAGGTGGCGACGATGTTCTGTCCGGTGATCTGTGTCATCAGATCGGCAGCGGGTCGGGAATCGGCGGCTGGGGCGACGGCGGTTCGGGCATCGGCTCCGGGTCGGGCAGAGGCGCCGGTGGCGTGTCGATCGGCGGGTACGGGTCGGGCTGGGACATGCTCGCGCGGGTACCCGCCGGCCCTGGTCGGGAAACGCCAGTGTTGGTGGCCGGCCCGCACGGGGCAGAACGCCAGACGTGGCACCGCGTCTGCGAAAGGCCGACTGCTCCGCCCCCGGCATCCGCCGGCGCAGGGTCGGGCGCGGCTTCACCTACGTCGACCCCTCGGGGGCCCGGGTCACCGATCCGGAGGTCCTCGACCGGGTGAGGGCGCTGGTGATCCCACCGGCGTGGACCGACGTCTGGATCTGCCTCGACCCCCGTGGTCACATCCAGGCCACGGGCGTCGACGCCCGGGGACGGCGCCAGTACCGCTATCACGACGTGTGGCGGGAGCGGCGCGACCGGGAGAAGTTCGACCACATGCTGGAGTTCGCCCGAGCGCTGCCCAAGCTGCGCCACTACGCCCACCAGCACCTGGCCGAGGAGGGCTTGAGCCGGACCCGGGTCCTGGCGTGCGCGGCCAGGCTGCTCGACCTCGGTTTCTTCCGGATCGGCACCGAGGGCTACGCCGAGGAGAACCAGACCTACGGGCTGGCCACCATGCACAAGCGCCACGTGAAGCTGGAACCGCCGAGCACGGTGAACTTCGACTACATGGCCAAAGGCAGCAAGCGCCGAATCCAGTCGGTGGTGGACCCCGCCGTCTACGAGGTCGTCGACGCCCTCAAGCGCCGGCGGGGCGGCAAACCCGAGCTCCTCGCCTGGAAGCGGGGCGGCGAGTGGGTCGACGTGCGCTCCGTCGACATCAACCTGTACATCAAGGAGGTCACCGGCGGCGACTTCTCGGCCAAGGACTTCCGGACGTGGAACGCCACCGTCCTTGCCGCCGTCGCCCTCGCCGTCTCCACCGGCGCCAGCACCCCCACCGCCCGGAAGCGGGCCGTGGCCCGGGCCATGAAGGAGATCGCTCACTACCTCGGCAACACGCCGGCGGTGTGCCGTTCGTCCTATGTCGACCCGAGGATCGTGGACCACTACCTGGGCGGCAACACCATCGCCCCGGCCCTCGAACACGCGCTGGTCGCCCCCGCCGGTCCGGCCGAGGCGGGTACGCTGCTCACACAGGGCCCCATCGAGGAAGCCGTCCTCGACCTTCTGGAGGACAACATGACGCTACGGGTGCAGGTGGCCAGTTGAGCCAGCCGTCGGTGCCGCAGTACGGCGCCACGCTGACCGAGATCATCGCCACGTTGGAGGCCGCCGGGTTCACCGGCCACATGGCGGCACGCGATGGCGGGACCATCGCCTGCCTGACGTGCCGCCAGGCCAGCCCCGCCGCCGACTTCAAGCTCGGCGCCATGCGCCGGACCGAGGGGGCGTCGGACCCCGACGACATGCTCGCCGTCGTGGGGCTGACCTGCCCGAGTTGCGGTGCCCAAGGCACCGCCGTGCTGGGCTACGGCCCCGAGTCCGACCCGGACGACGCCGAGGCCCTCGCCCACCTCGGCGTGCTCGACCGCTAGCTCACCTCTGTGGGCCCGGTGCGGCCCGGATCCGCTGCGCCATGGCCGGCACGGCTCCGGGCGGTGACGGTGCTCGCGCTGCTTCTCTTCCAGGTCCCGGCGGTGGCCGGCGTCATCGAGGCCAACCTCGAGATGGTGGCCCGGTCAGACCTGGGGGCGCCGGCCACCTTCGGCGACGTGACCGTCGTGGGCACCGTCGCCATGGTCGCCACCGACGGGCCGGGGTGCGCCGGCGCAGTGAAGGTCGTCGACCTCAAGGACCCGGCGAAGCCCCACGTCGTCGCATCGATCGCCCTGCCCGCCGGTACTTCCGCCGACGACCTCGACTCGGTCATCGTCGACGCGCCGGCGTTCAGGGGAGACCTCCTCGCTGTCGCCCTTGCGCCCTGCGCCGGCGGACCGTCACCGGCCGTCGTCTACTACGACGTCACCGCCCCTGCCGCCCCGCGGCTGGTGGCCCAGACCGCGGGCGCCACGTCGATCTCGTTGGCCCAGCGCGGGGACGGGCGGGTGCTCGCCGCACGGGCCACGGCGGCCGGCGTCGTGGTAGACGACATCACCGATCCCGCCCGGCCGGCGGTGCTGGGCGAGTGGCGTGATCGGGCGGTCCCGACGGGCCCTTGTGCCAGCGTGCAGCTCTACGACAGCGGCGACGCCGCGGTGGCCGTCCTGGCCGACGGCCGGACGTACGACCTCGATCTCACCGAGCCGACCCGTCCGCAGGTCGCCGGCCCCGCGGAAACCGGCGGCGGGCAGGTCGGCGTGCTGCCCCTGGGCAGCCGGACCATCGCCGTCGTCGCCGAGGGGCATTGCGCCGAAGGCAGGACCGAGCCGGGGCTCCGGGTGCTGACCCTCGAACCGGGAGTCACGCCGGCGGAGGCGACACCTGTCCGGTACGCCGGCGAGCACGTCCCCGAGCGCCTGGTGACCAGCGGAGCGCTGGCCTACGTCACCTGGCGCGGCGCCGGGCTTCGGGTGGTGGACTTCGGCGAGGTGCGGCCGCGGGTGGTGGCCCAGTTCGTGCCCGAACTGCCCGATGTCGTCGGCGTGGCCCTGCTGGACGAGCACGTCGTGGTCACCGACGTCAGCTCCGGTCTCTACGTGCTGGAGCGGCCCGACGAGGGCGGCGGCCGGTCGACGTTCTGGACGCAGTTCCTGGAGCTCATCCCCTACCTGGGCGGTGCAGCGGTTCTGGCCGCGGCCTTCCTGGTGCCGCGGCTGGTCGGGGGAAGAGCCGGCGCCGCGAGCCGGGCCGGGATGCCCACCCCCGCCGGCGTCCCGAGGCGGCGGGCCTAGCCGGTCAGGGCGCGGGCCAGCCGGTCGGCGGTCGCGACGTCGTCGCCGAGGACCAGGTCGACCCGGGCACCGTTGCGCACGATGCGGGCACTGCCAGTCGGGCCGGAGACGCGGCCTTCGGCGTCGGGCGCCCGGTTGGACCCCGACCAGCCACGGGCCCAGCGGGTGAGGGCGTCGGCCAGGCGCCCGGCGGCCGCCGCGTCGTCGGCCTGCCAGCGGTCGACGAGCCCGAGGGCGGCGCCGCAGCGCACAGCTCCGAACGCATCGCCGTTCCAGCCGACCACCGCGCTGCGGGCATCGGTACGGCTGATCTGGCCGGCCAGCAGCTGGACCATGTCGAACTGGCCCAGGGTGCCGCGGTCGACGCTGCCGCACCCGGTCGCCGCGGCCAGGTCCGGCAACGCCGGCGGCGACCAGGTCTGGCCGGCGGCGTAGGTCTCGGGGTGGAGGATGTGCTCGGTGGACGTGGGGGGGTTCCGGTAGGCGTTGTCGAGTTCGGCGAAGCCGCCGGCCCGGTGGCGGCTGGTGGCGAAGGCCAGCCCACTCTGGTAGGGGAAGAAGAGCGACTCGAGCAGGTAGCGGGGTGCCCGGGCGTAGATGGTGGCGTCCGCCGATGCGCCGCGGGCGGCCTCGGCCCGTTCTCGTTGGCTCAGGTGGCGCTCCTGCCACATGGCGGTGACCAGCTCGGCGTCACCCTCGACGAGCGCGCTGAAGGCGAAGGACTCCTCGGTGCGCTCCTGGTCCTCGAGCGCCTTCCGGCGGCGGCCGAAGTCGAAATGCTGGTCGGTGAGGCCGTGAGTCAGCTCGTGGGCGAGGGTGGCGCGCACGGCGGGGCCCAGAGGGCCGTCCGTCCCTCCGACGAACAGCTCCTTCGTCTTGTAGTCGTAGAAGCCGAGGACGCCGCCGGCGAGGAGGGAGTCGATCGTCTTCGCGTAGTCGACGTCCTTGTCGATGAGCTTCAAGAGCTTCAGGACGGCCTCGTCGGCGATGAGCTCGTCGCGATGCTCGGCCATCTCCTCGGCGTTGATCTGCCGTACCCGTGCCGCCAGCTGGTCCCTGGTCAGGAACCGGACGGGCAGCGAGGCCTTCCACTCCAGGCCGCGAATGGCCGCCACCTGGCCTTTCGTCTCCTCGACCACCCTGGCCTGCTCGGGCGTCAGCTCGCTGGCCGGTGGCAGCGTGGGCGACCCCCGGGCAGCCACCGAGGTCGTGGTGGTGGCCAGGACCTCCCGGACGGTCTGGCTGGCGTCGCGAACCGTGGCGATGCCGATCCCGGCGACGATGAGGATGACGACCAGCGCGACCAGGACGGCGACGGTGACCTTGGTGCTCTCGCTGGACGGCGACGTCGTCGGGGCGTCGTCGTCCATCGGTGCCAACGGTAACGCCGGCGCCGCAGCTAGCGCGGGCGCGACGGGAACGCCAGGATGGTGAGGGTCCCCACCACGACCAGCACCGCAGTCAGCCCGTAGAGCAGCCCCTTGACGGCCTTGCGGCGGCCCGGCCGGCGCACGTAGTCGTCGACGATCCACCGCAGGCCGTTGACCCCGTGGCCCAGGGCCAGGACGAGCAGCAGCCAGTCGAACAGCCGCCACGCCGGGTTCCGCCAGCGCTCGGCCACGAAGTCGTAGTCGGTCTCCACCACGTCGTTGACGATGTGGGTGATCGCGAAGTGGACCAGGGCCAGGAACACCAGGGCCAGGCCCGACAGGCGCATGAACGCCCAGGACCACGCCTCGGCGCTGCGCTTTCGCGGGGTCCGGGGCGCCTCGACCGTCTTCACAGGATCCGCCCCTCGATGAACGGCCACATGATGACCACCCCCCCGGGGACGCCGGCCAGCATGGTGAGCGCCACCACCGCCTGCAGCAGCCGGCGCTGGTTGCGCACGGCCTCGGGGAAGACGTCGACGGCGACGATGCGCACGCCGTTGAAGGTGTGGAACAGCAGGGCGAAGAGCAGGCCGACCTCGAAGAGCCGCAGGAGGACGTTCCCGTACAGGCGGTGCACCTGGTCGTAGGTGGCCGGCCAGCGCAGCAGGGACACGTCGACGACGTGCAGCAGCAGGAACAGGAAGACCAGGAAGCCGGTGATGCGGTGACCCAGGAAGGCCCACTGGCCGGCCTTGCCCTTGTAGCGGGTGCTGGCCGGGCTCATCGCCTCACCGGCTCACCGAGTCGTCGGGCCGGCGGCGGCGGTACCACCGGTCGCCCCACATGGTGGAGGACGCCACGTACAGGGCGAAGCCGGTGATGACGAGCGTGATGGTGCCCAGGGCGATCGAGAAGAGCACCTGGGCGGTGCTCATGGGCCGATCGTCCTGGCGCCCCGGAAGTACGGCCACAGGCACTCGGGGACGGCGATGCTGCCGTCGGCCTGGCGGTGGCTCTCCACCACGGCGGCCCAGACCCGGGGGACGGCCAGGGCCGAGCCGTTGAGGGTGTGGACCACTGCCGTGCCGCCACCCTCGGCGGGCCGGTAGCGGATGTTCGCCCGGCGGGCCTGGTAGTCGCTGAACCAGGACACCGAGGAGGCCTCGAGCCACATGTCGCAGCCAGGGGCATAGACCTCGAGGTCGAACGTGCGAGCCGCGTTCGCCCCCAGGTCGCCGGCGCACAGGTCCACCACCCTGTACGCGAGGCCGAGCGCCCGCAAGGAACCCTCGGCCCGGGCGAGGATGTCGGCGTGCACCTCCCGGGCCTGCTCGGGCGTGGCGTAGGCGAGGATCTCCACCTTGTCGAACTCGTGCACCCGGATGAGTCCCCGGGTGTCGCGGCCGGCCGCTCCGGCTTCCCGCCGGAAGCACGGCGTGTAGGCCATCATCTTCATGGGCAGGTCGGCCTCGGCCAGGATCTCGTCGCGACCGAGCGACGTGAGCGGCACCTCGGCTGTGGGGATGGCCCACAGGTCGTCACGCTCGAGGTGGTAGCCCTCGTCGGCGAACTTGGGCAGGTGGCCGGTGGACACCATGGTGTCGGTGCGGACGAGGCTGGGCGGGCGTATCTCCTCGTAGGCGTCCGCGTTGCGGTCCAGGGCCAGCTGGCAGAGGGCTCGCACGAGGGTGGCGCCGGCGCCCCGGAACACCGGGAACATGGACCCGGACAGCTTCGCCCCCCGCTCCAGGTCGAGGATGCCCAGGGCCGCGCCGATCTCCCAGTGGGGGACCCCGTGGTGGTCGCCGTAGGAGCTGGCGTCGTAGCCCTCCACGCGCAGCACCACGTTGTCCGCCTCGGTGGACCCGTCCGGGCAGTCCTCGGCAGGGAGGTTCGGCGTCCGCAGCAGGAGGTCGCGCAGCTCGGCGCGGGCGCTGACCGCCTCGGCGTCAGCCTTGCGCTCCGCCTCGCCGAGAGCCCGGCTCTCGTCGGCCTTGACCTCGGCGGTGGCGACGTCGCCCGCCTTGCGGGCCTGCCCGACCTCCTTCGACAGGGCGCGGATGCGCGCCCGCATGCCCTCGACGGTGGCCTTGAGCCTGCGTTCCTCGGCCTCGAGGGCGGCGGCCCGCTCGATGTCGGCCAGGTCGAGGCCGCGGCGGGCCAGCCCCGCCTTGACGGCGTCGAGATCGGTCCGCAGGCGCCTGGGGTCGAGCATCGTAGGGACGGTAGCGTGCCGCGTGTGGGGGCTCTCGACGTTTGCGGGCTCGTAGTCCGCTACCCCGGCGGCGTGGTGGCCGTCGAGGGCCTCTCGTTCTCGGCCGAGGCCGGTGACGTGCTGGCCCTGCTGGGGCCGAACGGGGCCGGGAAGACCACTACCGTCGAGACGCTCGAGGGGTACCGCTCGCCTACGTCGGGGACGGTGCGGGTCCTCGGTCTCGACCCCGTTGCCGATCACGGCCGGCTCGTACCCCGGATCGGTGTGATGCTGCAGAACGGTGGCGTCTATCCCGGGATCCGCCCCGTCGAGGCACTGCGCCTGTTCGCCGCGTTCTACGAGTCGCCGGAGGATCCCGCCTCGTTGCTCGACCGGCTCGGGTTGGCCGCCGTGGCCCGCACGCCGTGGCGTCGGCTGTCGGGCGGCGAGCAGCAGCGACTCTCCCTGGCGCTGGCGCTCGTGGGGCGGCCGGAGGTGGTCTTCCTCGACGAGCCCACCGCCGGCGTGGACGTGGCCGGGCGCCAGGTCATCCGGGACGTGATAGGCGAGCTGCGGGGCCGGGGCTGCTGCGTGCTGCTGGCCACCCACGAGCTGGGCGAGGCCGAGCGGGTGGCCGACCGGGTGGTGATCGTCGACCACGGTCGCCTCCTGGCCGACGGGGCGCCGGCAGAGCTCATGTCCGCCTCCCAGCGGACCACCATCGAGTTCGGCGCGCCGGCCGGTCTCGACGTGGCCGCCCTCTCCGCCGCCCTGGGAGCGGCGGTGGTCGAGGTCCGGTCCGGCGAGTACTCGGTGGCCGCCGAGCCCGTGCCCGCGACGGTCGCCAAGCTGACCGCATGGCTGGCCGAGCAGGACCTGGCCTTGGGTGACCTGCGGGCCGGCCGGCAGTCCCTCGAGGACGTGTTCCTGCGGCTGACGAGCGGCTCGTGAGAAAGGTCCTGGCCCAGACCAGGGTGGAGCTGGCCCTCACGCTGCGCAGGGCGGAGTCGGTCCTGCTCTCCCTCGGCATCCCGGTGCTCCTGCTGGTCTTCTTCTCCTTCGTCGACGTGCTGCCCACGGGCACCGACGACCCGATCGACTTTCTGGCGCCGGGCGTGCTGGCCCTGGCCGTGATGTCGACGGCGATGGTCGGCCTGGGGATCGCCACGGGCTTCGAGAGGCAGTACGGCGTGCTCAAGCGGCTGGGGTCGACGCCGCTGGGCCGGCCCGCGCTTCTGGCCGCCAAGACGCTCGCCATCCTGGCCGTCGAGGTGCTCCAGGTGGCGGTGCTGGCCGGCGTGGCCCTGGCCCTGGGCTGGAGGCCCGAGGGCTCGATCGTGACGTTCGTGCCCGCCATGTTGGTCGCCACCGTCGCCTTCGCCGGGCTCGGCCTGCTGATGGCCGGCCGGCTGCGCGGGGAGGCGGTGCTGGCGGCAGCCAACGGGCTGTACCTCGTCCTGCTCCTGCTCGGCGGGATGGTCATCCCGGTGGCCGAGCTGCCCGGTCCGCTACGGGCGGTGTCGCGGGCCCTGCCCGCCGCGGCACTGTCCGACGTCCTTCACGCGGCCTCGAACGCGGCCTCCGTGCCCGGGCGAGCGTGGATCGTCCTCCTGGCCTGGGCCGTGGCTGCGCCGGTCGCCGCCGCGGTCACGTTCCGTTGGGAGTAACGACCCGCACCAGGTCGACGGCCGGCTGCAGCACTACCCTGGCGCCATCGTGGCGAGGAGCGGAGGTGGCGTTCGCCGGTCCGTGTGGATCGGCGGCATCGCCGTAGGCATCGCCGTCCTCTGGCCCGGTCCCGCGGCGCATGGGGAGGCCTTCATCACCCCCTCCGAGGTCGACTTCGGCGTGCAGCCGCGGGGCGTCCAGAGTGCCCCAAGCGTCGTGGAGCTGGTCAACAGGGGACCGAATTGGTTGCGCGTCTATCGGGCCGAGGTCAACAGCGGGCCCGACAACGCCGACTTCGTGCCCGTCGCCGACGGGTGCAGCGGCGTGACCCTCCAACCTGGCGACCGGTGTCCCTTGGAGATCGCGTTCAAGCCGACGGCGGTCGGTCCGACCACCCAGACGTTGGGATTCGACGTGAGCGGTCCGGATTACCGCACCTTCGGCGAGCGGGCCGCCGTCGTTACCCTACGAGGCACCGGCACCGCCGATGGCGCTGCACCACTGGTGCTTCCCCGGCCCGTGCCCGGACAGGCCGACCAGGCCGCCTCCCCGCTCCCGGTGGGCCTCCTCTTCCCGATCGCCGGCGTGGCCGCGCTCGGGTTGGGGTTCATGATCCTGGCGTCGGCCTCGAGAGCACCGACGCCACGAAGGGGCTGACTCAGCGCGACAGCATCCGCCCGACGGCGCCCATCAGCTCCTGGACCTGGTCCTCGGGGTCATCGGGACCGCCGTGGCCACCGATCAGGCAGTGCCGGGCGTGGTCGTCGAGCAGGCCGAGCGCCACCCGGTCGAGAGCGGCCTGGATGGCGCTGATCTGGGTCAGGACGTCGATGCAGTAGCGGTCGTCCTCGACCATGCGGGCCACCCCCCGTACCTGGCCTTCGATGCGGGCCAGGCGGTCCTTCAGCTGATCCTTGGTAGCGGTGTACCCGCGGGCCGGTGCCATGCCGGCAGTATACCCGTACGGGGTATTTACTGTGACGGACCGCCGGCCGCCTTCTCGGTACCGGGGGGCTCGGCCTCCATCCACGAGCGCAGGGCGCGGAAGCCGTCGGTGTCACGGATGGCGTCGAAGTTGTTGTCCTGATCGAGCAGGGTGGTGTCCCGGAAGCCGCACTCGACGGCCCGGTCGAGCCAGGCCAGGGCCTCCTCGGTCTCCCGAGCCAGCGCCCAGCTACAGGCGACGTTGTAGGCCACCAGCGGCTCCGGCTCGGCCTTGAACAGCAGGTCACCGACACGGGCCGCGTCCCGGAAGCGACCGGCGTGGTGCAGCCCGAGCTGCATCACCCGGTAGCCGTTGGTGCGCGTGGGGCCGCCGGGGAGCACGGGCGCGGTCTTGATCTCGTCGAGCACCCGGTCGAGGAGGCCGGCGGCGCTCACCATGCGCGAGGCGATGGTGGCGGCCACCACGTCGTCGCACTGGATGAAGGCCGGCGCCAGCGCTTCCTCCTGGTCGCCCTCGGCCAGCGCGACCATGCGCCGCACGAGGAGGCTGGTCTTGGTCACGCCGCCCCGCAGCCGGGTGAGGGCGGCCCGGGCGTCGGTGACCCGGCCCTCGGCCAGCTTGGCCCAAGCCAGCAGTTCCGCCCCCGTGACCTCCACCGCGAACGACGCCGGGCTGGCGGTGGCGGCCTCGATGTGCTCCACGGCCTCGGCGTAGCGGCCCCGCAGCAGGGCGGCGCGGCCCTGGTCGAGCTGCTCGAGCTGGGGCTGGTCGCGCTCGGCCCGCAGGGCGCCCAGGCTCTGGCTGCCGAACATGAACGCCACGATGGCCATGAACGGGGCGCCGATGTAGACGGCCAGCAGGCCCAGGACGACCGCGCCCGCGAGGGACAGGTACTGGGCGTTGCGCAGCCCGAAGAGGTCGGAGGCGACGTGGCCACCATCGAGGGGCAGGATGGGGAGGAGGTTGAAGACGCCCCAGAGCACGTTCACGTAGATCAGGATCTCGATGGCCGTGTCCACCAGGTCCGGCCCGGCGACGACCTGGGAGAGCAGCAGGCCGACGATGGCGGCCAGGAAGCCGGCGGCGGGGCCGGCGAGGGTGACGATGAGCGACTTCCCCCGGGGCTGGACCGGCCCCAGTGTGTAGCCCCCGAAGCCGGTCAGGGTGACCGACGGCCGGCCTCCGAACGAGCGCTGGGCGGTGGCGTGCCCCAGCTCGTGGATGAGGATGGACATCCCTCCCACCACCAGGAAGACGGCGATCTCCACGCCCTGGTAGCCGTTGGCCCAGCCCAGCAGACCCAGGACCAGGAAGAAGATGAGCTCCACCCGCACGGGGATCCCGCTGACGCGGAACTGGAGGGTCTTCATCGCCGAGAGGCTACCGCTCGGGGGGCTCTGCCCCCCGAGTGCCCCCCGACGTCAACGGCTACCGCTCCCGACCGTGACGGCTACCGCTCCTGACCGTGGCCGCTACCGCTCGGGGGGCTCTGCCCCCCGAGTGCCCCCCGAGGTCAACGGCTACCGCTCCCGACCGTGGCCGCTACCGCTCGGGGGGCTCTGCCCCCCGAGTGCCCCCCGAGGTCAACGGCCGAACGCGAACGAGGACCGGCTGCCCGCGATGGCGGGCGGCCGGTCCTCGTCCTAGGTGACCGAGGGCTAGGAGCTGACCTTGCCCTTCTCGGCGACCGGCTCCGTCGCGGTGGCCGGCTGCGGGCTCCGGCGGCCGGTGATCAGGCTGACGACGAGCAGGATGAGGCCGACGGCCGCCAGCCCGGCCAGGGCGGCGACTGCGTACCGCAAGGCGTCGGAGCTACCCGTCCCCAGCGCCTCGTGCTGGGCGATGGAGGTGTAGACGTCCTGGCCTTGGGTCAGCTGGTCGGCGTTGCGGGTGTCGTCCCAGGCGAACACCGCCACCTTGTTGGTGGACGCGATGCCCACCGGCATTCGCATGTCGTAGCCGTTGCTCCACACGCCGATCCGCCGGTCGATCGAGCGGTCGTTGGCCCGGATGTTCTTCGACCAGGTGGCGCCGTTGTCCTCGGAGTAGGAGTAGTAGACGTCGTTCTGGAACTGGCCCTGGTCGTTGCGGAAGTCCCACCAGACCGCGTCGACCCGCCCGTTCGGGGCGACTCGCACGCTGGGGTTGTTCTGGGTGTGCCCGCCGTCCTTCGGATCCCACGGGTCGTCGTTGAGCAGCTTGGGCTCCGACCAGGTCCTGCCACCGTCGGTGGACCGGCGGGTGAAAACGTCACGGTCGCCCAGGAGCATCGAGGTGTCCATGCCGGGCGCCGCCACCTTGTCCTCGTAGACGATGTGCAGGGTGCCCTGCGAGCCGCCCTCGCGAGACCAGTCCATGATGGCGCCGGCCTGGTAGAAGCCGCTCGGCGGGGCCACCTCGTTGACCTGGAAGGTCTTGCCCTTGTCGGTGGACTTGGCCAGCAGGATGGCGTTGTTCTGTGAGCCGGTGGGTTGCCCGGTGGCCGTGGAGTAGAAGACGGCGTACAGCGTGCCGTCGTCGGCCACGGTGAGGGTCGGGCTGCTGCCGCCCCACTTCTCGGGGTCGGGCTTGTTGGCCACCGCCTTGTAGTAGTCGCCGACCACCTTCACCGGCTCGCCGAAGGTCCGGCCGCCGTCGGTGGAGGTGGCGATCATCGTCTGGGAGGCCACCGCCGGCGTGGCCTGCGGGTAGCTCTGGCTCCAGCCGATGTACACGGTGTCGGCGTTGCCTGTCTTGGTGTCGACCGCCAGCCCGTTGATGGGCCGGTTGTTCTCGGCCTGGCCGGCACCGGTCTTCCCGCGGGCGTCGCGGACCATCACCGGGTCCCAGCTCTCACCGAGGTTGTTCGACCGGGCCACGAGCACGCTGAAGTTGGCGTACGTACCCGGGTGATCGGCGCCGGTGCCGATGTCCTGCTGGTCCCACCCGTTCATGCCGTAGTACACGACACCGTCACGGCCGAAGGCGAGCGGCGTCTGGGTGCTCGTGCCCGAGGTGTGGAAGCAGAAGGGGTAGCTCTGGGGCGACGGGAAGGCGTCCATGAGCCGCCACGTGCGGCCGGCGTCGAGCGACCGCATGAAGCGGCAGGTGCGGGTGCGCATCTCGGGCGTGGCCGCGGCGATGACGTTGGGGTTCTCGGGGTTGACGGCGAGGAACGGCGCCCCGTAGGTGCGGGTGGGAGCCAGATCCTCCCCCGTTGCCCGCACCGACGCGGTGACCCTGGGCTCGCTGGCCCCGATGGCCACGCCTTGGCCCACGAGCAGGGTCAGGACCGGCAGGGCACCGAGGGCGACGAGACCTCGGCGGCTCACCGGCTGCCCCTCACCGTCTCGGGGGTCGGGGTGGTGCGGCGGCGCGACGACATCAGGGCCGCGGCACCGGCGGCGAACATGGCCAGGCCGGCCACGCCGAGGCCGACCATGATCAGCGCCCCCGTGCTGGCCGGCTTGTCCTCGACGAGGGTCGTGGGCCGCTCCTCGATCTTGGGCGACAGGTCGACGCCGACGACGGGGTTCGACCCGTCAGGGTTCAGGACCTGCACGATGGTCTTGGTCGGCATGCCTCGGATCAGCTTCTCGGACTCCTCGAGCTTCTGGGTGGCCCACAGCGTGTGGATGCCGGGCGTGAGGTCGGCCGGGATGGTGACCGTGCCCGGGCCCCACTGGGCGAAGCCGGAGCCGGTGGTCCTGAAGCTGCCGATCACGGGGCCGTCCGCCGAGTCCACACGGATCTCGACGGGGTTCGTGGCGCCGTAGCCGCTCGGGCCGAACACGGTGACCGTGTCGCCCGCCTTGAACACCGTGGGCGTGACCTGGAGCTGCGCCACGTGAGGCGCCCAGGCGCCGCTCACGGGGAGGAGCGCGCCGGCCGCTGCGGCGGCGCCGGCGACCGCTGCGAACCAGCGGCGAGAGAGTCGTCTTTGCATTGAGTATTTCCCCCAGTACGCGTCAGGTGAGAGCCGCCGGAGGCGGCGTGGTCATCTTCCTGGCAGTTCGTGTTGTCATCAATAGATGTTTCTCACATCTACCGCCGCCGAGGACCTCGTGGGAACGCGGCAACGGTGTGCTTCGGTGTACGACGGGCTGTCCTGCCCAGTGGTCCAGGGGTGCCAAACGTCAACGGGCCTTCCGCGGCGCCAGCAGCTCTTCCTCGACGTCGTCCCAGAGGAGAAGGCCGTCCTTCTGGCGCCCGGCCTGGCGCTCCTCCCGCTCGTACCACCGGAAGAAGATGGCGGCGATGACGAGCCACAGGTAGAGACCACCGACGATCTTCATGATGAGCCCGGCCGTCTGCTGGTCGGTGAGCGCCGAGATGTCCCACAAGCGGGGGAACCCCGCGTAGACCTTGTACAGCGGTTGGTCGTTGAAGGTGAGGAAGGAAGCCGGCACCGTCGGCACGATGGTCTGGAGGAACAGGTAGAGCATCTGCGCCGGCGGCTTGATCCGCGGGATCTCGGCAAGGGGGCTGGCGACCGGCATCCACATGAGGACGGCCGAGACCAGCAGCACGGCGTGGGCTACGAAGTGCAGGGGGTGGTACCGCACCGTCGCCTCCACCACCACCGGCCAGTGGCTGAGCACGAGGACCACGTTGAACTGGATGAGCCCGAACACCGGCCGGCTCAGCGAGCGGACGACGGGCAGGCTCCGCCGGCCGACGATCTTCCGGGCCATCCACCCCGGCGTGCCGGCCAGGAGGAGCAGGGCGGCGACGAGGGTCAGCAACAGGTGCTGGACCATGTGGACGCTGTAGAGGTAGCCCTCGGCCACGTCGTGCACCGGCCAGTCCGACGCCAGCCACAGCACGAACAGGCCGCCGGCGAACCACCGCAGCTGCCCCTTGCCCACCACCGCCTCGTCCGGCCGGCGGGCCCGCTCCCGGCGGACGGCCAGGGCATAGAGCAGGGCGAAGCCGCCGATCAGCGTCCAGACGTCGAAGTGCGGGTGCCAGTGCGGGAACGGGACTGCGGCCAGTGTAGGGATCATCTCCCCCGCGTCACCTCGTCCAGACGTGGAAGGTGGTCAGCATTACCGTGAAGCAGAACACAGCCAGGGCGATCCCGGCCACGAAGAGCCGGCGGAACAGCCGGCTGTCGAACTTGAGGTGCATGAAGTAGCCCACGACCATGACGAACTTCACGATCGACATCAGGATCAGGCTGGGGGCGAGGATGCCCTCGACCGCCTCCCAGTAGGAGAAGGCGACCTCGACGGCAGTGATGACGGCGAGGATGAGGGCGATCTTGATGTACTTGCCCTCGCCCGGGTGGTCGTCGTGGGTCCCGCCCTCCTCGGGCGGCGTCTCGACGACCGGGCCGGTGGCCTCGTCCTTGGTCGAAGGGGTGGTCATGGGATGAGGTAGATCAGGGTGAAGATCACGATCCAGACGACGTCGACGAAGTGCCAGTACAGGCCGACGAGCTCGACCGTCTCCGCTCTCGACGCCGGTAGCTTGCCCCGCAGGGAGAGGCTGTAGAGCGACAGGAGCATCAGCACGCCGATCGTCACGTGCGCCCCGTGGAAGCCGGTCAGCACGAAGAAGCTGGAGCTGAAGAGGTTCACCCGCAGGTTCATGCCCTCGCGGACGAACACCGTGAACTCGTAGGCCTGGCCGGCCACGAAGCTGGCCCCCAGGAGGGCGGTGGTCAGCAGCCATATCCGGGTGAGGCGGTGGTCGCCCCGCTGGATGGCGGCCAGGGCCAGCACCATGGTGAGGCTGCTCATGAGCAGTACGAAGGAGCTGACCGAGGTGTAGGGGATGTCGAAGACGTCTTCGGGGGCGATGGTGCCCGGCTGGCTCTGGCCCTTGAACAGCAGGTAGGTCGAGATCAGCGAGCCGAAGAGCAGGCACTCCGAGCCGAGGAACGACCACATCGCCACCTTCTCGTTGGAGAGGCCGGTGGACGTGGGGGGGTGGCCGGGATCGACCTCGGTGCGCGACCCGGAGGAGGCGGTAACCGTCCCGGTCATGCCGGCACCGGCTCGAGGTCGTCGCCCGAGGTGTCGGGGCCGTGCACCGGCGTGTCCTCGGGGGCGGTGGCGGGCTCGAGGGCCCACGCGTACAGGCTGGCGACCATCCAGACACCGCCGATGATGGCGACGGCCCACGCCTTGTAGATCATGCCGTAGCAGATGATGGGCAGAGCCAGCGAGGCCACCAGCGGCCAGTACGACGGCGAGGGCATGTGGATGTGCTCCTCGTCCGCGTCGCCGTGCCCCTCGTGAGCTTCGTCGCCCTCCACGTGGTCGGGAGTGGCGTTGCCCTCCGCCCCCGACGGCTCGACCTCGCTGCCCTCCATTCTGGGCTGGTCGAGGGTGACCTCCCGGCGGACGCTGCGGCCGTGCTCGTCTTCGGTGTACTTCCGGTGCCACAGCTCGTCGCGGCTGGTCACCAGCGGGATCTCCTTGAAGTTGTACTCCGGCGGCGGTGACGGGATCGTCCACTCCAGGGTGCGAGCGTCCCAGGGGTCGTCGGGGACCTCCTGGGGCTTGCGGTTCTTCAGGACATTGATGATGAAGACCAGGATCGACAGGGCGATGATGAACGACCCGATGGTCGAGACCATGTTCCAGACGTCCCACCCACGCCCCTCCGGGTAGGTGTAGATCCGCCGGGGCATGCCCTGGAGGCCCAGGATGTGGAAGGGCCCGAAGGTCATGTTGAATCCCAGGAACATGAGCCAGAAGTGCAGCTTGCCCAGCCCTTCGTCGAGCATCCGGCCGGCGAACTTGGGGTACCAGTAGTAGGCGCCGGCGAAGAGCCCGAACATGCTCCCGCCGAACAGCACGTAGTGGAAGTGGGCCACGATGTAGTAGGTGTCGGTCTGCTGGGTGTCGCCCGGCACGACACCGTGGGTCACGCCCGACAGGCCCCCGATGGTGAACATGGCCACGAAGCCGATGGCGAAGAGCATCGGCGTGGGAAAGGACAGCTTCCCCCGCCACATCGTGCTGATCCAGTTGAAGATCTTCACGCCCGTCGGCACGGCGATGAACATCGTCGACGCGCTGAAGGCCGAGACCGCCACCGGGCCGAGGCCCGTTGCGAACATGTGGTGCGCCCACACCCCCCACCCCATGAACCCGATGGCGATGCCCGAGAACACCATGACCTGGTACCCGAACAGCGGCTTGCGGGAGAAGACGGGGAGAACCTCCGAGACGATGCCCATGGCCGGCAGGATCAGGATGTAGACCTCCGGATGGCCGAACAGCCAGAACAGGTGTTGCCAGAGGAGCGGGTCGGATCCGGCGGAGACGTTGAAGAAGTTGGTGGAGAAGAGCCGGTCGAAGCTGAGCAGGAAGAGCGCCACCGTGATGACCGGGATGGCGAAGAGGAGCAGGAACTGGGCCACCAGGCTCATCCACACGAAGACGGGCATGCGCATGAGGCTCATGCCCGGAGCGCGCATGTTGATGACGGTGACGATGAGGTTGATGGCGCCGCTGAGGGAGGCGATGCCCAGGATCTGGAGACCGAAGGCCCAGTAGTCCATGTTGTGCCCGGGGAGGATCCGGCTCAGGGGCACGTAGCCGAACCATCCGCCGTTGGGGGCGCCCCCGAGGAAGAAGCTGGAGTACATGAACAGGCCGCCGACCAGGAAGACCCAGTACCCGAAGGCGTTGATGCGGGGGAAGGCGACGTCTCGCGCGCCGATCATGAGCGGGAGGAGGTAGTTCGCCAAACCCGCCGACAACGGCATGATGACCAGGAAGATCATCGTGGTGCCGTGCATGGTGAACAGCTGGTTGTAGGTGTCGGCCCGCAGGAACGTCTGGTCCGGTGCGCCGAGCTGGACACGGAGAAGCAGGGCCTCGAGACCGCCGAGCAGGAAGAAGAGGAAGGCGGTGGCCGTGTACATGATGCCGATCTTCTTGTGATCGACGGTGGTCATCCATCCCCAGAGGCCCTTGGTGTAGCCGGTGGGCCGGCGGAGGAAGCGGACCGGCGCGTTCAGTGGCTGCTGTAGGGCCAGCGAGCCCGGCCGCTCCGGGGTGACGATTGCCATCTAGACGGCCTCCTGCATTGCGTACTCCCGGATCATCGCAGCGTGTTGAGGTAGACGATCAGCTCTGAGATCTCGGCGGGGGTCAGCGGAGCGCCGGGAATGATCATGAGGTTCCCCGGCTTCTCGCCTTGAGGATCGCGCAGCCACCGTCGCAAGTTGGCGTCGGTGTTGTCGAAGATGCTGCCCGCGAAGGTCGTCCGGGTGGCGAAGTGGCTGAGGTCGGGCCCGAGGACGCCCTCGGACACGCCCTGGATGGTGTGGCAGCCGCCGCAGCCCTTCTGGGCGAACAGAAGCGCGCCCGCCTCACCGGTGGTGCCGGGCGACGCCTTCACCGACGGCGCCCGCTGCCCGGCCACCCAGGCATCGAAGTCCTGCGGCGTCATGGCGATCGCCTTGGCCCTCATGTTGGCGTGGGAGTCCCCGCAGAACTCGGCGCACTGGCCGAGATACTCGCCCGGCTTCTCGGCGATCAGGTGCATGCGGTTGCTGCGACCGGGTACGACGTCCTGCTTGCCGGCCAGCTTCGGGATCCAGTAGCTGTGGATCACGTCGTCACTGTTGAGGGTCAGCTCCACCGGGCGACCCACGGGCATCCGCAACTCGTTGGCCGTCACCACGCCAAGGTCGTCGTAGCGGTACTCCCACCAGAACTGGTGGCCGATCACGGTGACGTTGATGGCGTTGTCGGGCTTCCGGGACAGGTCGAAGATGGTGGCGATCGTGGGCACCGCGACGGCGAGGAGGATGAGGGCGGGCACCAGCGTCCAGCCCACCTCCAGCCGGGTGTTGCCGTGGATCTGCTCCGGTTCGGGGGCATCGGGCTTGGCCCTGAACTTCAGGACGACGAAGATCACCAGCCCCTCGACCAGCAGGAACACCACACCGGCCACGACGAACACGGGGTCCATCAGGTTGTCGATCTGGCGGGCTACCGGCCCCTCAGGCTCCAGGTAGTCCTGGGGCGCGTTCCCAGCGCAGGCGGCGAGGAGGACGAGAAGGCTGGCGCTGAGGACGGCCAAACGGCGGTTGCGTGCCACGGCACTTCCTACACTGTCGGGCGCGGCGGGGCGCGTCCAATCGGCGGGCGCTCGAGCCGGCTCACGTGTGGGCGTCGGCTAGGAGCGGGGCACGCCCACCAGCGGCGGGCCCTCGTGCTCGCTGGCCAGGCCGGCGGCCCGCCGCCGTCCGCGGGCGCCCGTGGCGGCGAGGACGACGCCGAACACCACCGCCCCCACCAGCACGATCGTCGCTCCCGACGACACGTCGAGGTGGTAGCTGAGGACCATGCCGGAGAACCCGCAGCCCGCGCCGATCAGCGTCGACAGCCACAGCATCCGGGCGAAGCTGTTCGTCAGCATGCGGGCGGCGACGGGGGGGATGACCAGGATGGCGGCGATGAGGACCACCCCGAGCACCTTCATGGTGGCCAGGATCGACACCGAGAGCAGGAGCATGAGCATGGCGTCCATGCGGGCCGTGTCCACGCCGGAGACGTCGGCCACCTCGGGGTCGAAGGTGGTGAACAGCAGCTTGCGGTAGAAGGCCAGGACCACGGCGACGGCCGCCGCGGTCACCGCGGCGACGATCCACACGTCGGCCATGGTGACGCCGAGCACGCTGCCGAAGATCGCCGCGTCGAGGCTCCGGCGAGCCTGACCGTAGAGGCCGAGCAGGGCGATACCGAGGGCGAAGGACGCGGTGGTGATCACCCCGATGGCCGCGTCGGCCCCGATGACCCGCCGGCGGGTGATCCGGCCGATGGCCAGGGCCGACGCCATGCCCCACAGGCCGGCGCCCAGGTAGAAGTTGAACCCGACGACGGCCGACGCGGCCGCCCCGCCGAAGATGGCGTGCGACAGACCGTGGCCGATGTAGCTCATGCCTCGAAGGGTCACGTAGACGCCGATCAGCCCACACAGGGCGCCGGCCATGGTCGCCACCATCAACCCGTGGCGGAAGAAGGCGAACTCCAACGGCTCGGTGATCCACGTCACGAGGCATCCCTCCGGACGAGCGCGGCCGCTCGATCCACGACCACCGGCATGCCGCCGTGGTCCAGGACCTCCATCGGCGCCCCGTAGGTCCGCTCCAGCACCGCCGGCGTCAGCACCTCCCGCGGCGTTCCCTTGCCGGTGATCCGGGTGTTCAGGCACACGAGCTCGGGCAGGTGGGCCGCCATCCCGTTCAGGTCGTGGGTGGTGAGGACCACCGCCAGGCCGCCGGCGTTGAGGTCGGCCAGCAGGTGGAGGATGTCGTGTCGGGTGCGCACGTCGACTCCCGCCGTGGGCTCGTCGAGCAGCAGGAGGTCGGGGCGGCGCAGGAGGGCCCGGGCGAGGAAGACGCGCTGCTGCTGGCCGCCGGACAGCTCGCGGATGTGACGCCCGCCCAGGCCTCCGATGCCCAGGCGGTCCAGGACGTGGGCCACCTCGGCCCGCTCGGCCGCCGACGGCCATGGCAGGCGCCGGCCGGTCGTGCGAGACATGAGCACCGCCTCCGCCACCGTGACGGGGAAGCTCCAGTTCACCGTCTCCACCTGGGGCACGTAACCCACCCGCAACCCCGGCCGGCGCCAGATCCGCCCCGCGACGGGCCGCACCGTGCCGAGCACCGCTCGCAGCAGGGTGGTCTTGCCCGATCCCGACGGACCGACGACGCCGGTGAAGTCCGAGCCGGCGATGTGCAGGTCGGCGTCGATCAGCACGGGGGTGCCGGCGTACGCGCAGGTCACTCCCTCGAGCCGGAGAAGCGCGTCCCTCATTGGGGGTAGTGGGCCTTGTCGGAGGCCACGTCGGCCACCTTGATGGCCTTCAGGGCCGACGCGTCGCCGCCCAGGCTCTCGACCATGGTCACGAAGTCGAACCTCATGAGGCCGAGCCACGAGTGCTCGGGGTCGCCGGGCTTGCCGGGCAGGTCGTCGTCACGCAGCTTGTCCACGTAGCGGACGCGGGCCTCGGACCCGATGCGGGCCAGGACAGGGCTGGGAAAGACCTCGGAGCCGAAGATCGCGGGCACACCGACCTCGCGTACCTGCTGGATCAGGCTGGCCACCTCTCGAGGCGTGGGATCGTCGAAGCTCGACACCTGGATGGCGCCGATCACCTTCCAGCCGTAGTGCTCGGCGAAGTAGGCGTAGGCGTCGTGGTAGGTCAGCAGCTCCTTGCGGGGCACGGTGGCGCTGGCCGCCTTCATCGCCGCGTCCAGCTCGTCAACCTTGGCGGCGAACCGCTCGTAGTTCGCCGCGTACTGGCCGGCGTGGACGGGATCCCGGGCGGACAGGGTGTCGCGGACGATCCGGGCGTAGTCCTTGGCGAAGGGCGGGTTCGTCCACAGGTGGGGGTTGGGCTTTCCCCCCTCCCGCGGGAAGGAGAAGTCGTACAGGTACCTGTCTGGAGCGATGGTGCGGTCGCCCAGGGCCACCACCTCGGCGCCCGCTTTCAGGTTCCCGGCGGCCAGCTCCCGTGTCGGATCCTCGAGCTTGAGCCCGTTGACGAAGATGACGTCGGCTCGGGCGAGCGTCCGGGCCGCGCTGGGCGGCGGCTCGAAGGTGTGGGAGTTCGTCCCCTCCGGGACCAGCCCCCGCACCTCGACCAGGTCGCCGGCCACGTTGGAGACGATGCTGGTGATGGGCGACACCGTGGTCACGACGTTCAGCTTGTTCGGGTCGTCGGTCGCTTCCTCGCCGCATGCCCCGCCGACCACGGCGAGAGCCACGACCACGCCGGCGACGAGCCGGCTTCGCCTTGCCACGTGCTGCACGCTAGCGCATGCCGTTCGCAACAGCGAAGGGCGTCTACACTTCACCCGTGGCCGTCCGGGAACAGGCTGAGCCGATCCTGGGCCTGCTCCGAGCCCGCGGCGGGCGGGTGACCACCTGCCGGCGCGCCATCCTGGAGACGTTCCTCGGCATCGGCGGGCACGTCACGGCCGAGGCGCTGACCGCCCGGGTGCAGGACGCCCAGCCCGATGTCCATGAGTCCACCGTCTACCGCTTCCTCGACGAGCTGGAGCGCCTCGGTGTGGTGGACCATGTCCACCTCGGCCACGGACCCGCCGTCTACCACTTGGCCAGCGACGCCCACCACCACCTGGTCTGCGACGGCTGTGGCGTGGTGGTGGAGGTCCCCGAGAGCGCGTTCGCGGAGGTGCGGGCCCGCCTGCGAGACGACTTCGGCTTCACCCTGCATCCCCGGCACTTCGCGGTCACCGGCCGTTGCCACGACTGCGGCTGACCGGGTGGCGCCGGCGATCAGACGACCTTGACGGTGCCCTTCATCTGCGTGGGGTGGATGTCGCACTGGAACCTGTACTCGCCGGCCGCCGGCGAGTGGAAGGTGTAGGTGACGGTCGCCACGCCGGTCACCAGCTGCCCCCGGAAGATCGCCTGGGCCGGGTTCTGGCCCAGGATCGTGATGTTGTGCTGGACCCCGCGGTCGTTGTTGTCGAACTGGATCTCGACGTCGGTGTTGGCGGCCAGGGTGATGGTGTCGCGCTCGAAGGACACGTTCTGCGCGGCCATCCGCACCCGGGCCGCTTCTCCGCCGTGCTCCTCGGCGTGGACCTCGATGTGGCGCTCGCCGACCGCAGCGGCGACGATGCCGCCGCCGACCATGAACAGCGTGCCGATGGCCAGGACAGCGGCCATCGCCCGACCGCTGATGGCGGGCCGAACGGCGATGATCGACGCCACGCCGAGGATGACCATGCCGACCAGGAGGGCGATCACCCAAGAAGCCGTCTCCGAGACGGCCAGCAGGATCCGCGACAGGAAGTACATGACGCTGGCGATCGTGGCCAGGCCGAGCACCGGAAGCCCGAGCGGCAAGAGGCTGATCGTCCGCCCCGTCGCCTCGGAGGCGGCCCGGGCCAGCCATCCGGCGCCCGCGGTGAGGGCGAGCAGCACGCCCGCCCAGGTGAACAGGGCGTGCTGGATGAGCCCGAGCATGACCAGGCCGGCGGACAGCCCGGCCAGGACCGGCCAACCGCCGCCGCCGGGCAGGGGGCGCACGTAGACCGGCCGCACCGTCGGGGGTGGGGCGTCGGCGGCCACCACCGGGGCGTACTCGTTCTCGCGAACGGTGGAGAGCATCACGCCCAGCACGAAGGCCACGGCGCCGACCATCAGGTACAGGACCGAGCCCAGCAGGTCGCCGGTCATGATCTTGTAGAGCGCGCCGAGGAACAGGGCGACGCCCGCGACGGGCAGGAACAGCTTGGAGGTCTGGGTGAACACGGCGGCCCTACCCGTGCCTGCTGAGCAGGAAGAGGACGGTGACGACCACGAACCAGACCACGTTCGTGTACTGCCAGAACACCGCGCCGGCCCGAAGCGCGTCGTGGCGGTCGTTGGTGAAGTGCCCGGCCATGGTGCGGAAGGCCAGCACCAGGAGGACGAGGATGGCGGCCAGCAGATGGAGGAGGTGGTAACCGATGAGGATGTCGTACAGCGTCCCGTAGGTGTGGTCGTTGAACCCGAAGCCGCTGCGGACGAACGTCAACCACTCGAGGTTGGCCACCGACAGGCCCAGGAACAGGGTCAGGATGAGGGCCATCACCGCGTTGCGGCCGTCGTTGCGGCGGGCGGCGAAGATGCCCCACTGCACGGCGAAACCCGACATGAGCGCGGTGAGGGTGATCATCGTCGGGATGTAGGTGCCGACCTCCACGCCGGCGGGAGGCCACGTCACCGCGCCTTCCTTGATACCCAGGTAGACGGCGACCACGGCGCCCAGGATCATGGCGTCGGCGGTGCAGAAGAGCAGGGTGCCGATGGTGCTCGTGCCCCGGCGGGGGCGGCCCGGAACTGGCCCCGGCAGCGGCTCGCCCGTGGGCAGGACCACTGGCGCCTGCGTGGAGGCGGCGACGGGGAGGTTCCCGCCCGTGGCCGGGACGGCGACTACTGACATCTCTAAGCGGCCCCCTCGGGAGCGACGTCGCGCGGGAACTGGGCGGTGCGGAGGTCCAGCAGCGGTGTCCCCGAGCGGATCTCCGGCAGGGCGTCGAAGTTGTGCGGTGGGGGCGGAGAGGTCGTCGCCCACTCCAGGGTCTGGCCCTCCCACGGGTCGGCGCCGGCGGGCCGGCCGCGGCGGGCCACCACGCTGGTGAGGAGGTCGAGCACCAGGACGAGCAGCCCGAGGCCGACGATGGCGGCGCCGGCGGAGACGATGAGGTTGCCCACCGCCCAGTCGTCGTTGGACTCGAAGGTCGCCGTGTGGACGAGCATGTCCTGGACACCGAGAAGGAGCATGCCCAGCACGGTGAGCAGCGTCCCCCCCACGACGGCGAGGACTTCGAGCTTGGCGAGGGTGTCGGAGAGGCGCCGCCCCCAGAGCTTGGGCCCCCAGAAGGCGAGGGCGGCGATCGCGCCGATGGTGGCCGCGCCGAAGAAGAGGGCGTGCTGCTGGCCGGTCTGCCAGTAGGTGACGTGGGTGTCGCGGCTGGCGTCGACGGCCGAGACGACCGAGGCCGCGAGACCGAGAGCGAGCACCGGGACGACGCCGAGGGCCCACAGCATGGGCCCGGCGGCGAAGCGCCGGCGCAGGGCACGCACGCCGCCCTCCTTGCCGGCGACCCGCAGTGTGGCCAGCCAGTTGAGGACCAGGAGGGCGACGGGGGCCAGCACGGCGAGGCCTCCGAGGATCCACAGCGGCCGGGCCCGGGCAAGCGTGGGCACCTCACTGCCCCAGCCGGCGAAGCTCAGCACCCCCACGCCGACGAGCGCGGCGGACGCCCGGGCCCGGCTGAACAGGGGCCGCCCGGCGAAGGTGGCGACGATCTCGCTCACCGCGCCCAGGGCGGGGATGAGCAGCGCCCACAGCATGGGGTAGGCGCCGAACCAGAACAGGCGGGGCCACAGCAACGGGTTGCCCCCCCGGCTGCCGGTGAACCCGCTGAAGAGCGACGTCCCGTAGTGGCGGTCGACGAAGAGCATGCCGAAGGCGCCGATCAACACCGGCAGGGCCAGAAGGAGGACGGAGGCCGACACCATGACCGACCAGCTGAAGACCGGCAGCCGGCGCAGCGTCATGCCCGGTGGCCGCAGCTGCAGGATGGTCACCATCAGGTTGACGACGACCAGCACGGCGGCCATGCACACCAGCACGAGGCCCAGGAGCAGCATGTCCGGCCCCTGTCCCGGCAGGCCAAGCTTCACGGGGATGGGGTCGCTCAGGGTCCAGCCGTGGAACACGTCGGAAAGGGCGGGGGCGGCGCAGACCATGGCCCCGCCGAAGAGGAAGGTCCAGAACGCCAGGGCGTGCAAGCGGGGGAAGGCCAGGCGGGCGGCGCCGATCTGGAGGGGGACGATGGCCGAGGCCAGGCCGAGCCACACGGGCACGAGGAAGAGGAACACCGACATGACGCCGTGCATCGTGAACAGCTGGCGGTAGGTGCGCTCGCCGAGGATCTCGGCCTCGGGCGTGGCCAGCTGGGCCCGCATGACCAGGGCGATGACCGCGCCGGCCACCAGGAACACCAGGGCCGCGGCGATGAAGAGGGACCCGATGTACTTGTGGTCGGTGCCCTGCGGCCACGGGTCGGGGAGGTCGGCGATCGGCTGCGGGGACGCCGCGGCGCCGGGCCGCGCCTCCTCCTCGACCTCGGTGTCGGTCATTGCCATCGTCGCCGGACTCTATACAGACGGCCGCCGACGCTTCGAGTCGAGTCCTCCGCCCGGAGGGCTAGCGTGGTTGTGCGCCTCTTCTTGCCCTCCCGACGAGCGGTGCCCACCGCCTGGCCCGATGGTGGCTCGCCGGCGGCATGCTGACCGTCGCCGTGGCCCTCAGCCCGCCGGTCGACGCCCGGGCCGACGCCACGCTGGCCGCCCACATGGCCCAGCACGTGGCTCTCACCATGGTCGCCGCCCCCCTGCTCGCCGCCGGCATGCCGCGCTTCCCGCGGGTCAACCCGCTGCTCGCTTGGCTGGCGTTCGCGAGCACCGGTTGGTTGGTGCACTTCACCCCCCTCTACGAGACGGCCACCGAGAACCTCCCCGTGCACGTGTTCGAACATGCGCTGCTCCTCGGCACCGCACTGCTGTTCTGGGCCCAGGTAGTGGGCCCGGCGGCCACGTTGTCGCACCCGCTTCGTCTGCTCTACCTGGTGCTGGCCATGCCCCAGAACACGTTCCTGGCCCTGGCCATCTTCTCGTCCGGTCGGGTGCTGTACCCCCACTACGCCGGCCTCCGCGACCCGCTGGGCGACCAGCGGCTCGGCGGCGGGATCATGTGGGTCGCCGGCGACCTGGTACTGCTCGTCGCCGTCCTGGTCGTGGCCGCCGGCTGGGCCCGGCACGAGGAGCGCCAGAACGAGCTCAGTGAAGAAGCAGTTGGTCCGCGGCCATGGCCCCGAACAGCAGGGTGATGTAGGTGATCGAGTACTTGAACAGCCGCATGGCCGGTTCTGGGCTGTGGCTGCGGGCCAGGGTGACCGCCTTCCAGGTGAAGACACCGCCCAGGGGCAGGGCGGCGGCCAGGTAGATCCAACCCATGGACCCCGCCGGCCAGAACGCCAGGCTGGTGGCCCACAGGACGAGGGTGTAGGCCACGATCCGCTTGGCAGTGTCGTCGAAAGTCGCCACCACCGGGAGCATGGGGACGTCGGCCGCCGCGTAGTCGGCCTTGTAGCGGATGGCCAGGGCCCAGAAGTGCGGCGGGGTCCAGACGAAGACGATGGCGAACATCACGAAGGGGGCGACGGCCAGCTCATTGGTGACCGCCGCCCAGCCGACGAGTACGGGGACTGCCCCCGCGGCCCCTCCGATGACGATGTTCTGGGTCGACGTCCGCTTCAGCCACAGGGTGTAGACGAAGACGTAGAACAGGGTGGCGGCCACGGCGAGCGCCGCGCTCAGGGGGTTGACCACCAGGGCCAGCCAGGCGGCGGCGGCCACCTCGAGGGCCACGGCGAAGATCAGGGCGTTGCGGGGGGTGATCTCGCCGGTGACGAGGGGCCGCTTACTGGTGCGGCGCATCAGCTTGTCGATGTCGCGGTCGATGACCATGTTGGTGGCATTGGCCCCGCCGGCCGCCAGGGTGCCACCCACGAGGGTGGCCAGGATGAGCCACGTCGCCGGCATCCCCCGCTCGGCCACGATCATGGCGGGCACGGTGGTCACCAGCAGGAGCTCGATGATCCGAGGCTTGGTGAGCGCCACGTACGCGGCCAGCCGGCTGCGCCTCGGGACCGCGACCGCGCTCGCAGGGGCTGGGAGGGCGGCCTCGGTCATTGCGGTCCCGAGATTACGGTGAAGCGCTGCCCATTGGGAAAACGGAGTCAGCGCCGGGTCGTCGGGGGCCGGCGGGTGGTCGGCGGCCGGCGGGTGGTCGGCGGAGTGGTCGTCGTCGTGGTCGTCGTCGTCGGCGGGGCAAGAGAGGGATCTCGCTGCCAGTCGGCCACGAAGCTGCCGAAGCCCGAGCCGCCGGTGATGTGGACCAGGCCGGTGCCGTCGAGGTTGATGGCCAGGATCCTGACGCCGCCGCGGAGGTTGGTCTGGAAGGCCAACCTCGTGCTGTCGGGCGACCACGTGGGGGCGACGGCCTCGGACTCGGTGCGGGTGACCTGCCGCTCGTCGTTCCCGTCGGCGTTCATGACCCAGACGTCGAACCCGCTGCCGTCGGCCCGGGTCCGCTGGAAGGCGATCTTGGTCCCGTCCGGCGACCAGACCGGCAGCTGGTCGAACCCAGGGTCCTCGGTCAGGCGGACGGGGTTGGCGCCGTTGGCGTCCATCACCCAGATGGCGCCGTTGTCGCCGCGGAGGCTGGAGAACACCAGCTTGGCGCCGTCGGGCGAGTAGGCCGACGACAGGTCAGAAGCGTTCTCCCGCGTCAACCGCGTCGGGTTCTTGCCATCGGCGTCCATGACGTAGATCTCGTAGTTGCGGTCCCGCGTCGTCGTGAAGGTGATCTTGCGGCCGTCGGGGGACCACCGCGGGAAGCGGTCTTCGGCGGCGTTGTCGGTGATGCGCACCGGGTTGGTGCCGTCGGCGTTCATCACATAGATCTCGGGATTGCCGTCGCGGTCGGACTCGAAGGCGATCTTGGTGCCGTCGGGCGACCAGGCCGGGTTTGAGTCGACCGAGCGGCTGTCGGTCAGCTGGACGCGGCCGGAGCCGTCGTTGTTGACGACGTAAATGTCGAGGTCCTCGCCCCGGTTGCTGGCGAAGACGATCTTGCCGAAACCGAGCGACGACGCCGGGGGGATCTCTTCCTCGCCCGACCGCTGGAACGTGAGGACCGTGCCGGCGACGAAGATGAGGAGGGCCAGGGCCGCCAGCGCGCCCACGACGGGGCTCGGCCGGCCGTCGTCGTCGAGCGCCGGAAGCATGGGCGCTCAGTCTGCCAGGAGCGCGGGGCGCGTCCGGACAACCACTGTCAGGCCTCCCTCCCCCAACCGGCGTACCGGCCGGCGAACAACGCCGGCAGGCCCCCGGTGTGAAGGAAGACCGTCCGGGTCGTCGGCCCCAGCGACCCCGCGGCGCGGGCGGCGACGAGGCCGGCCATGGCCTTGCCGGTGTACACGGGGTCGAGCAGGAGGCCTTCGCAGCGGGCGGCGAGCAACACGGCCCGACGGCACTCCTCGGTGGGCGCGCCGTAGCCCGGGCCCACACGGGCGTGGTCGACACGCACTCGGCCCGTCGGGGCGGGAAGGCCGGCGAGGGCCGCGGCCTCGCACGCCTTGGCCGGGACGACGGTGCCCAGGTCGGGACGGGCGCCGACATCGACGCCCAGCACCACGTCGAGGTTTCCAAAGCCGGCGGCCAGGCCGGCGTGGGTCCCACCGGAGCCGCCGGCGACCACCACCGTCTCGATCTCCCCGAACTGCGCCGTGGCCTGGTCCCGCAGCTCCGCCGCGGCGCGTACGTAGCCCAGTGCCCCCACCGCGGTCGCCCCGCCGATCGGTATCCGGTGGGGCCGGCGGCCGGCGGCGGCCAACCGGTCCGCGGTGTCGTCGATGGCCGCCTCGATGGCGTAGTAGTCGGTAGGGCCCTCGCGCCGGTCGATCCAGCCCAGGTCGGGCCCGAGTATCTCGGTCAGCAGCACATTGCCGGTCGACACCTCCGGGCGGGGGCCCGCCATGACGACCGCGCAGTCCAGGCCGAGCCGGTTGGCCGCCGCGGCGGTCACCCGGACGTGGTTGCTCTGAGGCCCACCACCGGTGACGAGCACGTCGGCGCCGGCGGCGAGGGCCTCGGCGCAGAGGTACTCCAGCTTCCGGGCCTTGTTCCCGCCGCCGCCGATCCCGGTCAGGTCGTCGCGCTTGACCCACAGCGCGCCCGGCTCCATGCCCAGGGCGGCGGCGAGCCGGTCACAGGGCTCCAGCGGCGTCGGCAGGACGGCCAGGGGGAGGCGCCGGTCGAGGGCAGGAGGCACTGTCCCGGAACGTACCCCCCGCGGGGACCTACGATAAGCGCCCGATGGGTTGGTGCCACGAGTTCGGCTGCCAGATCACGAGCGGCTGCAACCATCCGATGAAGGCGGGTGCGTCGGCGTGCACGTGCACGATCTGCGACACCGTTTGCACGGGCAAGTTCTCGGGCTGCCCCGAGGTCTTCGCCCGCAGCCTGCCGATCGCCGCGCCCGGCAGTCCGGTGGGCGCATCTCCACCCCC
>Ga0247719_1000254_pt1 | contig 36748 bp, 31 predicted proteins | sample 41E_DmetaG_FD_189046 | JGI IMG/M metagenome (GOLD analysis project Ga0247719, IMG submission 189046) | Soil microbial communities from hillslope of Landscape Evolution Observatory, University of Arizona, Oracle, AZ, United States - 4-1-E_D | ecosystem: Engineered > Artificial ecosystem >...
GCCGGGCGGCGGGATTCGAACCCGCAACCACCCGCTTAAGAGGCGAAGGAACCCCCACCTGCGCATCAGGCCGACTCGGCTGCGGAGCATCGTCGTTTGGCTGCGAGGCCAGGATTCGAACCCGGATCTCCTGGTTCAGAGCCAGGCGTGGTGCCGTTTCACTACCTCGCATCGGTCTGGATGGAGAGACTCGAACTCCCAACCCCCGGCTCCCAGGGCCGGTGCGCTCCCATTGCACCACATCCAGCTGTTGCGGACCGATTGGTACTGACGGTCGGATTCGAACCGACACTGGCGGCGGTCTGAGCGCCGTGCCTCTTCCAATTGGGCTACGTCAGCATTGAGCGTTGGGTGGACCGAGCGGGAGTCGAACCCGCACCCTTCTCCTTGCAGGGGAGCTGCGCATCCGTTGCGCTACCGGCCCTGGTGTCAGGTGGCTGGTGGCGGGGGCGGGGATCGAACCCGCGCGCAGGGCGTATGAGACCCCGCTGATCGCCAGATCCCCCGCACTGATGGTTGATGGGGTGACCGGCCGGACTCGAACCGGCTTCTTCCGGGGCCACCTCCCGGCGTGTCGTCCACTTCTACTTCGGCCACAGTCGACGAGGGAGGAGTCGAACCTCCGGCATCTTCTTTGTAAGAGAGGCGGTCTGGCCACTGACCTACTCGTCGGGAATTGCAGGTAGGGCATCGAGCTCGCCGTGAGAATCCTCGTTCCGTCGATTCCTGCGCCCTTGCGGGCACATTCATTTGACAGATGAAGTAGCCCCCGGTCTGCGCATCGGGCAAGGTGAAGCAGGGCCGGCGGCGGGGATCGAACCCGCTCTTTCTCGGTTACGACGCGAGCGTCCTTACCCTCAGGACCTCACCGGCAGGGTGGTCCCGCCCGAGGTGGGCACGTCGGGCGGGACCGGGTACTGCAGGCCTGCTCGTCCCGAAAGCACGCATTTCAGGCCTGCGGCCCGAACGCCTCTTCGAGGCGGGCGTGTTTCGGAACTCGTCAAGTCCCCTTGTAGTTCAGGACCTGATGCAGGGTGTGCAGAACGGTGACCAGGTCGGCCTGGTCGGCCATGACCTGGTCGATGTCCTTGTAGGCGGCGGGGATCTCGTCCAGCAGGGCGCCGGCCCGGTCCGCCAGCCACACCTTGCCGGCCATGGCCGTGGCCAGGTCGGCGTTGGTGAACAGCTTGCGGGCCTTGGTCCGGCTGTGGCGGCGGCCGGCGCCGTGGCTGCACGACGTCCAGCTCGCCTGGTTGCCCTTGCCGGCCACGATGTAGCTGCGGGTGCCCATGGAGCCGGGGATGATGCCGAGGTCGCCGACATCGGCCCGGATGGCGCCCTTGCGGGTCACCCACAGCTCCCGGCCACCGTGGACCTCCTGCTGGGTGAAGTTGTGGTGGCAGTTGATGCGCCGGGTCTCGCGGCCGGTGCCGATGAAGCGCAGCACCTCGCCCAGGGCCCGGTCCATCATCGAGTTGCGGTTCGCCTTGGCGTAGTCCTGGGCCCAGCCCATGTCGGTGACGTAGGCCTGGAACTCCGGCGTGCCCTGGACGAACCAGGCCAGGTCGGGGTCCTCCAGGCTGAGCGCGGCCTCCTTGGCCAGGCGCCGGGCCTTGGCGATGTGCATCTGGGCCAGCTGGTTGCCGATGCCCCGGCTGCCCGAGTGCAGGACCACCCACAGCCGGCTGCGCTCGTCGATGCACAGCTCGAAGAAGTGGTTGCCCGAGCCCAGCGTGCCGAACTGCTTGGCCGCCCTGTTGGCCTGGGCCGCGGACAGGGTCGTGGCCGGACGGTGGTGCGACAGCCAGCGGCCGGCGGCGTTGCCGGCCTTGTCGTGGCCCTTGCCCACGCCGGCGGGCACCGCCCGCTCGATGCGGCCGAGGAGCGGCTCGAGGTTGTCGGGCAGCTGGTCCTCGGTGACGTCGAGCTCGGCCGCGATCATGCCGCAACCGATGTCGACACCCACGGCCGACGGGATCACGGCGCCCTTGGTGGGGATGACCGAGCCGACGGTGGCGCCGATGCCGACGTGGGCGTCGGGCATGAGGGCCACATGGCCCTCCACGATCGGCAGGCGGGCGGTCTTCTCGGCCTGCCGGATGGTGTCGGGCTCGATGTCGCTCGCCCAGGAGACGAGCTTGGGGTTGATGGTGGTGGGCATGGTGGACACCTCCTCTCGGTGTAGTTCTTTCTCAGTGTGGTCGAGGGGAATCGAACCCCCATCGCCGGCGTGGCGTGCCGGGATCCTTGTCCGTTGAACGACGACCACGTGCGCTGCCAGGGAAGGGGTCGAACCTTCGCCTTCCGGGTAACAGCCGGACGTCCGTGCCACTGGACCACCTGGCATCGATTGCGTACCGCGACGGGGAGTCGAACCCCGGCTTCCGGGATGAGAACCGGCGTCATGACCACTTGACGATCGCGGCGTGAGCGGAAGCGGGGCGACTCGAACGCCCACGGGCCGTCAGACCCGTACCTGTTTTCGAGACAGGCTCCTCATCCAGCCGGGTCGCTTCCTCGGCAGCGGCGGAAGGGGCGAGACTCGAACTCGCACGGGCGTGACCCCGTACCCGGTTAGCAACCGGGCTCCTGATCCGGCCGGATCCCTTCCGTGGGTTACACCTGGAGCCGGGTTGGCTCGGCCTCGCCGGCACGATTCGAACGTGCGACGCCCGCCTTCGGAGGGCGGTGCTCTCTCCACTGAGCTACGGCGAGCTAGTTGATGCGATGGAGCGTCGACGGCAGGGGTCGAACCTGCAGCCTCCGGCTTCGTAGGCCGGTGCCCTCTCCATTGGGCCACGTCGACTGGCGCGCCACCGACGGGATTCGAACCCGTGGCCTTCTGCTCGACAGGCAGTTGCTCTGACCGGCTGAGCTACGGCGGCGTGTGCTCGTGCGCGCCCTGGCTCACCTCGGAAGCACGCAGTTCGGGCCTCCGGCTCGAGCGCTCTTCGAGCGACGCGTGTTCCGAGGCTCGGGGCCTCGAACCCAGTCTTCTCCGGGGTAAGAGCCCGGTGCCCTACCTGTCAGGCGTGACGCGCATCGTTGTTGTGGGTCGGAGAGGAATCGAACCTCCTGTGTCGGAAAGACGGCTGGATTACCGCCAGCTGCGCCCCATGGCGCGACCGACCCGTGCGGGGCCATAGGGATATGGCCCCGACGGCGATGCTCTGCAGTTGTCAAGATGCTCGCGTCCGGATTGGTGATCCGGGCGGGTATGAGCAGGCTCGGAAGGTGTCGAACCCCCGGCCATCGGTGTTGGAGACCGCGGCGCCACCACTGGCTCGAGCCCAAGTGAACACGCGCATGACGGCGTGCGCGTCAACGATGAGGATGCGGAGCGAACGAAGGAGCGTCAGCTACCAGCGAACGTCGGTACTGCCGGTATTCCCGGCTTCCCGACCAGCCGCCTGTCGCTCATCGAGTGACAGACCGGGCAGGCACGGGTACGCGCCGATGCTCAACGGGGCTGTTCCCCGGAGCTTCGTTTCGACGGTGTGTATGCGTGCCATGGACATCGATACTAGGCATTCTGCGGACGATGTCAACCGATTATCGGCGAACCCTAAGCATTCCGGTCGTGCTTGCAACGTCGACATCCCCGGCGGCGTACCCTTGGCATTCCAGCCGCTCCTGCGGGGGCCGGTCGATGGCTCGGCGCCGCCGCCAAGAGCGTCCAGAATGCACATGACGAGGAGTTTCTTCTCCCCCCGGTGACGCCGGGGGACAAGACCCGCCGGACGGACCTGCGTGAGCAGCGCCGCCGGCGCCAACACGGCTGCTGGGACCAGCTGATCGTCGCCCCGCTGTGGGTGGCGTACGAGGCGAATCTCGGAACGCTGCTTCGCTCCTGCGACGCCGTCGGCGCCTGCATGGCCGTGCCCAGCACGGACCACTATCACCGGGCGCTCGACAGGGGAGACACTCTGCCTCGCTGGCCGCACGTCCACTGGGTCCGGCGGTCCAAGCTGGGCTGGATCGCCGAGCAGCGCGAGACGAGCCGGATCGTCGCCGTCGAGCTGGCCGAGGACGCCACGCCGCTTACCAGGCTCGCAGCGGCTCCCGGCCGCACCGTCGTCCTGCTCGGACATGAGCACCACGGCGTGCCGGCAGAGGCAGGGGACCTGATCGACGAGGTCCTCGAGATCCCGATGGTCGGGCAGGGGGCGAGCCTCAATGTGGCGGTCGCCGGGTCGCTCGTGCTCTACCGGCTCGCCGGTCTGATGTAGGGGTTGAGCGGTATGAAACCGATACCTTGGGAGGGCATGGCTATGACACTGCGTCTGACCGAGGACGAGCAGGTCGCGCTCCGCGAGCGGGCCGAGGCCGAGGGCATCTCGATGCAAGAGGCGGCGCGCCGAGCGGTGCGTGAGTACGTCGTCCACGGCCGCCACCGCGACCGGGTCTCCGCTGCAGCAGGCCAGGCCATGGATGTGCACAGCGAGGCACTCCGACGTCTCGGTGAGTGACGCCGACATCCGGTATCCCGACCGCCTGGCTCGGTCGTTTCGGGGCGGTGCCTCCACGTGGCCGCTGAGAACGCTGACGGCCGGCTTTCGGGGCGAACCGGGGTCCACGGTGACCACACTCAGCTGACGAGGGGGGCTGAGCCGACCGATGCCGGACCGGTCTGCGCGTGCTGCCATTGAGCCACGCAGCGCGTGCAGACTCGGAGGCGACACCCCAGGGGGATCGATGTCAGACAGCCAGCGACTGGAGGTGAGCACCCGGGTGCCGGCACGCGGACAGCTGCACCAGCTGTTCCGTGACCAGGACGCACGCTGCGGCAATGTGGAGGAGTGGCATTCGCGCCAGCTCATGTCGATCGCCGCCCATGGCCCTGGCTGCTACGTTCGAGCGGACGGCACGCTGGTCGGAGCCGGACTGCGCGATGGCGCGGAGCTGCTGCTGGCCGTGGCTCATTGCGATGGCCTTGACCGCACCCGAGTCGCCGGGGCGCTGCTGCACTCGATGAGAGGCACCGGGGAGTGCTGGGCCCCCACGGACGACCCCGCTCTGGCGGCCGCCCTTGTCGTCGACGGCTGGGAGGCTTCAACGGTGGATCTCCAGATGCGGCGACAACTTCCGGCGACGGCGCCCGCTCCGCTTCCGCCCGGGTTTCAACTGGTGGAGCTCTCCGGCTCGTCGGAGGCGATGCTCCACGACGAAGCGCACGAGCTCGCGTGCGACGCCTGGGGCGTCGGCCCTCACCTGGAGGGGTTCCTCGACCGCTTCGTCCGTCAACCCGCGTACGACGCGGAACTGTGGGTCCTGGGACGGGACGGCGATGGCGTCTGCGGGGCAGCGATCGGTCACGTCAAGCAGCTGCCGGACGCGCTCGTCGGCAAGGTAGCAAGCCTGGCCGTCGCGCCGTGGGCACGCGGGTTGGGTCTGGCGGCGGCGCTTCTGGATGAGCTCTGCGGGCGCTTCTCCTCCCGCGGGCTGCTGCTGGCACAGCTCGGAACTCACGAGGACAACCCGAGTGGTGCCCCGTCTATGTACCGCCATCTCGGCTGGACCCGGGCGAGCAGCAGGACGCGCTGGCAGAGGAGCGTCTGAGACCGCCGACCGAAACATCGCGTCATCGCGCCCTGGTCGACGGTCGAGTTCAAACCTCGGCGCGTAATAGTTGGAGCTCGGCCAGGTAGCCGTAGGGGAGCTGGAGCCCGTTGCGCTCGGACATCATCGACGACATTCAAGGGTGCTTCTAGGATGGTCCGTCGACCAATAGGCACCAGCCCGTATCGCTACGCAACGGCGGCGGCGAACGAGGTGTAGAGATCAGCGGGGAGGGGGTGGTCGAGCTGCCAGACGAAGGCGATGGGGCGATCGCCCTCGTGGCTCCGGTAGCGAGCCGTGCCGAGGCACCAGAAGGCCCGGTCGTCGGTCCGGAGCCGGCCGAAGAGGACGATGTTCGTCCCCTCCGATGTGGAGTTGATGTAGCGCCGGCCGGTGTCACTGTCGACGGACGTGGCCGACTGGCTCTCCCAGTGGATCAGGTCGCGACTGATGGCGTAGTCGCGGTAGCGGGTGGTGGGGGAGAAGCCGCCCACGCTCTTGTCGAGTGTGAATGCGAACAGGTCGCTGGCCGTCTCACGCTCCCACCACACGCCGGTCTGCCACGTCGGTGGCTTTGGCCCGCTTCCTGCGCCAAAGGCGGCGAGGATCTCGTTACGGGTATACCGGGCGTGGGCGCGGAGGGGGACTCGAGGGTCGATGTCGAGCGGCGGCTGAAGGTGATCGACCCGACCGGGGAGCAGGTCGAGCACCTCGACCAGCTCGTTCCGGACCTGCGCGTGCTGCCACAGCTCGTCCACCGCCGCCTGCAGCGTCCCGGTAGTTCCGAGCGTGGTAACGGAGCCGACGAGCATCCGCAGGAGCCGTTGCTCGCGCTCGTCAGGGTTGTGACATCGAGCGGGTGTTCGCCGGCGACGAACGATCTGTAGGCGGCAATCCTGCCCGGGTCGTCGACATGAAGGAGTCGACCGACGGCTCGCAGCAACGGGCGCTCGGAAGGGCCGGCGGCCTCGGTGGGCAGACCTGCAGCCCGACGCATCTCCGACCAGCTGTGGTTGGCTGCGTACACGTCCTCCAGCTCGAGGCCGGTGTGCTCGAGGTACGTGCGTAGGGAGGCGTCGCCCAACGACCGCAGCTCGACCAGCTTGTCGCGCCAGACGCTGGGGACGGCGTTGCGGATGCTCCTCAGAACGATCTCTCGGGCGACCGGATCGAGGTCGAGGTTGCAGCCGGCGGGCAGAAACGGGAATCCCTGCTCGACCTGGCGTTCGACGTCCTTGCGGGAGCCGCCGAGGAGCGCCCGGAAGCGCCGGTCGTAGCGAAACTCCTTCCGGTGGGTCCCGACGAAGTCCAAGACGGTGCACACCGTCTTGCCCTGGGACTTGCGCAGGCCACGACCGAGCTGCTGGAGGAACAGTGTCGGACTGTCGGTGGGACGCAGGAGCAGGAGGGTGTCGACTGTGGGAACGTCGACGCCCTCGTTGAACAGGTCGACCGTGAAGACGACCCGCACCCGACCGGTGTCGAGGTCCCGCAAGGCCGCCCGACGCTCGTCTCGAGCGCTGTCGCCCCAGATGGCCACGGCGGGCAGGCCGGCTTCGCGGAACCGGTTGGCCATGAACCGGGCGTGGTCGATGCTCACGCAGAAGCCCAGCGCCCGCATGCGCGCCGGGTCGGCCACCTTCTGTCGGACCTGTTCGAGTACCCGCCGGGCCCAGGCGTGGTCGGCAGTGAGGACGTTTGTCAGTTCGGCCACGTCATACCCACGGCCCCGCCGCCACGGCACGTCGCTCAGGTCCATACCGTCGTGGATGCCGAAGTAGTCGAACGGCGCCAGGTAGTGCTGGTCGATGGCGTCCCACACACGCAGCTCCGCGGCGATGCGACCGTCGAAGTGACGCAGGACGTCGAGCCCGTCTGCCCGCTCCGGCGTGGCGGTGAGGCCGAGCAGCTCACGGGGCTGAACACGGGCGAGCAGCGCCTCGTACGACGGCGCGGCGGCGTGATGGAACTCATCCACGATGACGACGTCGAAGTGGTCCGGCTCGATGGCCTCGACCCCGCTGGCGTTCAGGCTCTGGATCGAGGCGAAGACGTGCTCGAATCGGGTAGGACGATCCCGTCCCACCCACTTCTCGCCGAAGGTGGCGTCCCGAAGAGCATGGCGGAACGTCGCCCGACTCTGGTCCAGGATCTCCTCCCGGTGGGCGACGAAGAGCAGCCGTTCTCGAGAGAGCGTCGTACGTAGCCGGGCGTAGTCGACCGCCGCCATGACCGTCTTTCCGGTGCCGGTGGCGGCAACGAGCAAGTTCCGATGGTGGCCGTGGAGGCGGCTCACGGCCAGCTGTTCGAGCAGCCGGTCCTGGAACGGACGCAGCTCGATCTCCACCGGACTGAGCATGAGGCCGGGACCACGGTCCTCCTCGGCCGTTCGGAGGCGGAACTCCTCGGCGTCGTATGTGACGAAGTCCCGGCTGGCCCAGTAGCTCGTGAAGACCGCCGCCATCTTGGCGACTGCATCGGGATTGCGGGCGCCCGAAATGCGGACGTTCCACTCCAGCCCGGTCAACTGGGCCATGCGAGTCAGGTTCGAGGAGCCCACGTAGGCCGTGGAGTAGCCGCTGCCCCGATGGAAGATCCACGCCTTGGCGTGGAGGCGAGTCGACGATGTGTCATACGACACCCGCACGTCGGCCCCCAGATCGGTCAGAACGTCGAGGGCCCGCTGCTCCGTGCTGTTGGTGTAGGTGGTAGTGAGAATCTGCAGCGCCTTGCCGGCCCGGCAATGTCGGCGCAGGACGTCGAGCAACGACCGCACCCCGCTGAAACGGATGAAGGCCATCACCACGTCGATCGCATCCGATGAGGGCACCTCGGCCCTCAGCTCGTGGGAAACCGCCGGCTCTCCGGGCGCATTGGTCAGCACAGTGGTGTCGAGGAGTGGCGTGAGCGGCCGCTCGATGGGATCCGGTGTGCCATCCGGGCGCAGCCGATGGAGCGCGTGCAGGACACGCCCCGGATCGATGGGCACCTCCTGATCGAGCTGGAGGTTGGCACGGGCGAGCGCCTCCAGCCGGCTCAGCAGCGCCGTGGCCAGCCGCACACCCTCGGCCGCCCGCTCTCGCTCGGGGGCGGCGTCGATCGCCCGGGCCAGAAGCTGGGCGACGTGGCGGGAGACGCGATCCGCCGACTCGGCATCCAGAAGATCCGTGAGCTGCGCCACAAGCCGGTCCGCAGGCAGCCGTTCGAGCACCTGCTCGATCCGGCCGGTGAGAAGTGCCTCGTAGAGCCCTGCGCCGGGGCCGTGGTCCAAGGCAGGCAGTCTGGCTCACCGACCGAAGGCAGTGGGGCTTCAGTGCGAACAGATACGCGTCGATAGCGGTGTGTGGCCGCGCGCCTGATCCGCCTCCGATACCCGTCGACGTGCTTCGGCTGTGAAGCGCCACTCTCCGCCGGGATACACGCGTGGTGGGACGGCGACACAAAGTCCACCCGCTGCGAGACGTGTGGAGCCACTCCCGCCGTACCAGTGGATCCTCCGCCTCGACCCGACGAGGTTCGGCGAGGGGTCGCCGGAGGCTCCGCCATGCGGGAGTTCGACCGTCGGAAGGCGATTCGAGAGGATCGGGTCCGCTTGCGGCATCCGCGCATCGGCAAGCTCCTTCTGGCGGTGACCGAAGAACCTCAGACGACGAAGAATTGGGCGACAGGAGCCGTCGGCGAGCAAAGGGTTGGCGCCATACTCGATGGCCTCTCGCAGGCAGGGGTCGTCTCGCTCCACGACCGGCGGAGACCCGGCACGACAGCGAACATCGACCATGTGGCGATCACTCCGTCCGGAATCTGGGTCATCGACCCCAAGCGGTACCAAGGCGAGGTCAGGAAGAGGGATGTTGGTGGATGGTTCTCCACGGACCTTCGCCTGTACGTCGGCCGAAGGGACTGCACGAAGCTGGTGGAGGCGATGGACAAGCAGGTGGGCGCCGTCCGGAAGGCGCTCGGCCCGGAGTGGGACGAGATCCCGGTCCGTGCGATGCTCTGTCTCCTCTCCGAGTGGCCGTTGTTCTCGAAGCCGTTCGAGCTCGAGGGCGTGCTGGTGACGTGGCCGAGGGCGATGCGCGAGCTGCTCGTTCGTCCCGGTCCCTACGACGCCGCCACCGTCGAGCTGATCGCCGCCAGGCTGGACGAACGACTCCGCCCGGCTTCCTGAGGCGGGTACCCGCCGGCTCCTGGTCGATACTTGGGCCGATGGCGGACGGGAGCGCTCGGTGAGTATCAACAGGTCCCCGTTCCTCGACGTCCCCGAGAGCGGCTGGCTCGCTTCGAACGCCGTCGCCTTCGCCATCGCGGACGCATACCCGGTGACGCCGGGGCACAGCCTCGTCGTCCCCCGCCGGCTCATCGGGACGTGGTGGGACGCGTCGGCCGAGGAGCGCAGCGGCTTGTGGGCACTGGTCGACGTCGTGAAGCAGCGCCTCGACGCCGACTACCGCCCAGACGGGTACAACGTCGGCTTCAACGCCGGCCCCGCCGCCGGCCAGACGGTCGGGCACCTCCACATTCACGTCATCCCTCGACACGCCGGCGACGTAATCGACCCCCGCGGTGGCATCCGCAACGTCATGCCCGGGCGGGGGAACTACCTGCTGCACCCCCAGCCCTACCTGCCGCCGCTCGTCGACGGGCAGGACCGCACGCTGCGCCTGGAGCTGCTGCGGTGCCTGCGCAGCGAGTTCTTCGACCGGATCGACCTCGTCGTCAGCTTCATCATGAAGTCGGGCCTCGAGATCATCTCACCGGCGTTGCAGGACGCCATCGAGCGGGGCGCCCGGACGCGGATTCTGACCACCGACTACCTGCAGATCACCGACGCCGACGCCCTCTCCCGTCTCCTCGACCTGGTCGACGCCTTCGGCGACCGGGTGGCGGTGAGAGTGTTCAGCGACGCCACCACCAGCTTCCACCCGAAGGCCTACCTGTTCTGGTCGGCCGACGGCACGGCGGCCCGGGCCTTCGTCGGCAGCAGCAACCTCAGCCGGTCGGGCATCTCCGGCGGGGTGGAGTGGAGCGTGGGCGTCGAGCAGGTCGCCCCGCTGGTCGACGGGTTCGAGCGGCTGTGGGCCGACCGCCGCAGCGTGCCCCTCACCCATGAGCTCGTGCGTGCCTACCGCGCCCTGTGGCGACCAGATCGTGTCGCTCCGCCCGAGGTGGAGCCGGAGCCGCCGGCCGAGCCGCCAACGCCGAGGCCCGTACAGCGCGAGGCCCTCGATGCGCTCGAGCAGACCCGCTTGGCCGGCCACGCCGCCGGCCTGGTGGTGATGGCCACCGGCCTCGGCAAGACCTGGCTGGCCGCGTTCGACACCGCCCGTCCCGGCGTCCGGCGGATCCTGTTCGTCGCCCACCGCGACGAGATCCTCCGCCAGAGCCGGGACGTGTTCCGGACGGTGCAGCCCGACGCCGACCTCGGCCTTTTCACGGGCACGGAGAAGCACCCGGGCGCACGCATCGTCTTCGCCAGCGTTCAGACCCTCGCCGGCCGCCTCCATGCGTTCGACCCCGACGAGTTCGACTACGTGGTGGTCGACGAGTTCCACCACGCGTCGGCCCGGACCTACCGGCGCATCCTCGACCACTTCCGCCCCGGTTTCCTGCTGGGACTGACGGCCACGCCCGAGCGGCTCGACGGCGCCGACCTGCTTGCCCTCTGTGGCGACAACCTGGTCTTCGAATGCAACCTGGTCGAGGGGATCAACCGGGGCGACCTGTCGACCTTCGCGTACTTCGGCATCACCGACGTCGTCGACTACGCACCGATTCCGTGGCGCAGCGGGCGATTCGATCCCGAGCTCCTGACCGACGCAATCGCCACCCAGGAGCGTGCGCAGCAGGCTCTCGACGAGTGGCGTGACCGGGGGGCAGGGCCGACGCTCGGGTTCTGCGTCACCGTCCGCCACGCCGATTTCATGGCCGGGTTCTTCCGCGACGCCGGCGTCGCCGCGGTGGCGGTCCACACCGGCCCGGGCAGCGCCGCCCGCCGCCAGGCCATCGACGACCTGAAGTCCGGGCAGGTCGAGGTCGTGTTCTCGGTCGACGTGTTCAACGAGGGCCTCGACGTGCCGACCGTGGCGACGATCCTCATGCTCCGACCCACGGGGTCGCCTGTCGTGTTCCTGCAGCAGCTGGGCCGGGGCCTGCGCCGTACAGCGGAGAAGACCTCGCTGATCGTCATCGACTTCATCGGCAACCACCGCAGCTTCCTTCTCAAGCCCCGGACGCTGCTCGGCGCGGCCATGGGCACCCGGCCGTCGACGACTGCGGTCCTGGCCGCCATGCGCTCCGGCGAGTTCGAGCTGCCCAGCGGCTGCTCGGTGACCTTCGACGTGGAGGCGGTCGACATCCTCGCCCGCCTCGCCCGCGTCGGGGCCCGTAGTGCAGTGGAGGACTTCTGCCGCTCCTACGCCGGCGAGGAGGGCCGCCGGCCGACCGCCATGCAGGCGTGGCGGGCCGGCCACAACCCGGCGGCGGCCCGGTCCGCCCACGGCGGGTGGTTCGGGTTGCTGGACCACCTGGGGCTCCTCGATGAGGTGGAGGCCGAAGTGTGGCGGGCCCACGGCGATGTGCTCGCCGGCTTCGAGGTCGAGCCGGTGACCAAGTCGTACAAGCTGGTGACGCTGAAGGCGCTTCTCCACGACGGAACGCTTCGCAGCGGTGCCGGCATCACCCAGGTGTCGTGGACGTCGCATCGCCTGGTCAGTGCCGATCCCCGCCTGGTCGAGGACACCAGGTCGGATTCGGCCATGCCCGACCCTGTCGCCGCCGACGAAGCGAGCTGGCGTGAGTACTGGCGCCGCTGGCCGATCGCGGCCTGGGCGGGGGAGCTACGGGGCCAGCCCGGCCGTTGGTTCCGCATCGACGGCGAGCGGCTCGTGCCCACCTTCCGCATCGCCGACGAGCTCGGGGCCACCTTCGACGCCCTGGTCGCGGAGATCGTCGACTGGCGCCTGGCCCGCTTCCTCTTCGGCCGGGCCAACGTGGCGCGGCTTCGGGTCGGCCAGGCCGAGGGCCGACCGCTGCTGTGGCTCGACCGTGAACGCAACCCAGGTCTCCCGACCGGGGAGACCCGCTTCATGGCCGACGGCGACGAGTACACCGGCCGGTTCGTGAAGGTCGCCCTGAACGTCGCCCGCCGGCCCGGGTCGACGTCGAACGACCTCCACGCCCTGCTGCAGCGCTGGTTCGGCCCGTCTGCCGGCCAACCGGGGACCGACCACTACGTCGACCTGGTCAAGGGCGCGGCCGGCTGGCTGCTGCGACCGGCCGGCAAGGGCACCGCTCCCGTCGAGGCCGAGGAGGAGACGGCGTAGCGGACGCGGCCGCCGTACACTGGGGTTTCACATCCAGAGCGCACGAGAGACCTGGCTCGATGACTGCGCAGCAACCGACCCTCGGGCACGGTGCTCCTGCCAGCAGCGATGAGGAGAACGAAATGAGCGACGGCGAAAGCCTGCGTCGTTGGACGATCTGCGGGCGGTGCCACGCCGTGCGGGGCGGGCCGATCGGTACCGTCGACGGTGTCACGGTGTGGCAGCGCTGCGACTGCGTGCCGGCGGGTGGACAACCGGCGCAGCCGAAGGTGGGCGACTTCAACACCGCACTCGAACTGTGCCGGGCGTGCGGTCTCGTGCCTCTGCAGAGTGGATCCCGGTGGTCGGTGTGGTTCTGCGGGCCCTGCAAGACAATGGCGAGAGGCCTCAACGAGCGGGTGGGTCGCTGCGTGGTCCCCATCGGCCGGCACAGCCTGATGAACGGGGTCACGGCGCGGAGTCCCTCATCTGAGGACATCGAGTCCTTCGCCGGCCAGCTGTCGACGCTCTTCGACGCCACCGCCGCCATGCAGCGCTGGTCCCGCACTGTCGTCCGGGAGAACGTGGTGCCGCCGGCCAGCCCCACGACGTCGATCTGGACGTGTCGAGCTACCTGGCGTCGGTGCGTGATGCCGCCTCGTCGGACCAGCGATTCGCCGAGATGGTGGCGTCTCTCGTCAAGGCGTCGTAGGCGACTGCTGTCTCAGCCGGGTGACAACATGGCTGATATGACCACACCACCGACCCGCAGGTACGCCGAGGCTGTCGCGTGGGCCGTCGCGCTGCACGGGTCTCAGGTGCGCAAGGGGACGACAATCCCGTACCTGACGCACCTGCTGGCCGTGTCCTCGCTGGTGTGGGAGAACGGCGGCGACGAGGAGGATGCCATAGCCGGCCTCCTCCACGACGCCATCGAGGACACCGATGCCACCGCCGCCGACATCGAGGAACGCTTCGGGCCGAAGGTCGCCGCCATCGTGCTGGCCTGCAGCGACACGACGGTGCGGCCGAAGCCGCCGTGGCGCGAGCGCAAGGAGGCCTATCACGCTCACCTCGCCGATCCGGCGACGCCGATGGACGTTCTGCGGGTGTCGGCGGCGGACAAGCTCCACAACGCCCGGTCCATGCTGAGCGACTACCGGGAGGTCGGCGACGAGTTGTGGTCCCGGTTCAACGCCGGCGTCGACAGCCAGCTTTGGAACTACGGGAGGCTCACCGACATTCTCCAACAGAGGTTCCCCGGACCGCTCACCGACGAGCTGGTCCGTTCGGTCGACGCGCTCCGGGCGGAGGTCGCTTTGGCGGTCGTCTGATGACGCCGTTGGACCGCGCCGTCGGCACCCTCCTCGGGCTCGCCTGCGGCGATGCGGTTGGCACGACCCTGGAGTTCAAGCCGCCCGGGACCTTCGAGCCGATCACGGACATGGTGGGTGGCGGCCCGTTCGGGCTGAGGCCGGGGGAGTGGACCGACGACACGTCGATGGCGCTGTGCCTCGCCGAGTCCATCCTCGACACCGGCTCGCTCGACCTCGAGGACCAGCTCCGCCGCTACCTGCTCTGGAAGGACTCGGGCTACCTCTCCTCCAACGGCCGTTGCTTCGACATCGGGAACACGACCCGAACCCAGCTCGAGCGGTTCCGGCGAACCGGTGAGGCGATCGACCCGCAGCCCGACGAGGAGGCCGCGGCCAACGGTTCGTTGATGCGCCTGGCCTCGGTGCCGATCCGGTGGCACGCAGATCCCGCTACGGCTGCCGAGCGCTCGGGCGAGTCGAGCCGGACGACACACGCCGCCAAGCGGCCGGTCGACGCGTGCCGGCTGATGGGCGCGATGGTCAGCGCCCTCATCGGGGGCGCGGCGTTCGAGGACGTGGTCGCACCGTCGTTCTGGCGGTGGGGCCACCTGCACCCAGCGATAGCCGACATCGCCGGCGGGAGCTGGAGAACCAAGCAGCCGCCGGCGATCCGGGGGACCGGCTACTGCGTGGATGCCTTCGAGGCCGCGCTCTGGTCGGTCGACGGTGCAGCCGACTTCGGTGACGCCGTGCTCCGGGCCGCCAATCTGGGCGACGATGCCGACACCACGGCGGCCATCGCCGGCCAGCTCGCCGGCGCCCGTTGGGGCGCCTCCGGGGTACCGGGGCCGTGGCGGGAGAAGGTCGTCGCCGGCGAGCGGATGGTCAGCCTGGCCCGCGGCCTATTCGTGGCCGGCGGAGGCGGGGCCCACTCGGCCGATTGGGCACACGACGACTTCGTCCACGCGTGGTGGGTTCAGCCCGGCCGGCTGCTGGCCGGCGAGTACCCGGGCCATGCGTCGCCGGCGCGGGCACGCCACAAGGTCGACCTTCTTGCCGACGCCGGCATCCGCACGTTCGTGGATCTGACCACGCCGGCGGACCGGCTGGAGCCGTACCAGCCGCTGATCGCCGAGGTTGCTTCGGCCCGGGATCTCGACGTTCGTCATGTCTCCTTCCCGATACCGGACCTGGATGTCGCCGACGACCATCTGTACGACGACGTGTGTGAATCGATCGAGGAGGATCTACGGCGAGGTGCTGTGTACGTCCATTGCTGGGGTGGAGTCGGAAGGACCGGCACGGTCATCGGCTGCGTTCTCGCCGATGAAGGGCTCACGTACGACGAGGTCATCGACCAGCTGACGTCCCTGCGGCGGAGCAGCCGCAAGGCACGACGGCAGGCGCCGGAGATGTCAGTGCAGCACGACCTCATCCGGCGTCGAGTCGAGCGCCGGCGCCCATGATCGCCCTTCAGCAGGAGATGAGGAACGCCCAGCTATCGCAGGAGATAGCGGACAAATCTGCCCGGCGAATGCTCGTGTGGGACATCCTTCCCGCAAGGAGTCACACTGTCCTACCGCGGTACTACCATGTTCGGGTGGCCGTACGGAGGAAGCGTTCGATCTCGATGCCGCCTGATCTCGATGCCGAGATCGAGGCGGCTGCCCGCGCCGGCGGCACGACGTACAGCGCCTGGCTCGCAGCCGCGGCGCGCAAGGAGTTCCTGATTCGGGACGGCCTTGCGGGCGTCGCCGAGTTCGAGCGGGAGCACCGGGCGTTCACCGAGACGGAGCTGGCTGAGGCCGACGCGTGGGCGGACGACGCCGTCCGCAGATCGCGCCGAAGCGGGAACCGCCCCCGTAAGAGCGCCTGATGGGCGTCACCTACGACACCGGTGCGCTCGTCGCCGCCGATCTCGGCGAGCGCAGGATCTGGGCCCGTCACCGAGCGCTGTTGACAGCTCGGATCCCTCCGACCGCACCGGCGCCCGTAGTCGCTCAGGCCTGGCGTGGAGGCGGGCGACAGGCATTGTTGGCCCGGCTCCTGCGGGGGTGCGACATCGAGGTGCTCGATGATGAACTGGCCCGAGCAACCGGCGCGCTTGCCGCGAAGGCCGGAACGACCGATGTCGTCGACGCCTGCGTGACCGAGGGGGCTCTGCGTCGCCGAGACCTTGTCGTCAGCTCCGACCCTGAGGACCTCAAGGCGCTCGCGGCCGCCGCGAACCGGCACCTCGAGGTAGAGCGCCCCTGAGGCCAATAGCAGATACCGTGCGTCACACCCATGGACTTGGGCTGATTGCACGACGGCACAGCCCCAGAGGAAGCCGTCGCCGAGCTGGTCGAGCGCACGGTTGTCGAGGATGCCCGACTGCTCGATGTCGACGATGAGCGGCGCAGTCACTCGCCGCCAGCGCAGATCGGTGCAGATGAGCTGGGCGGTGCGCAAGGCGTGGACCGGACGGTCCGTGTGCAGCCTCCGGAACGCGCTCATCGCATCGACGGTTCGGCAAAGGCGGACCTGCGCTAGTCGACGAGTTCGCCTATCACTGTCACGCCGTGTGCCACGGGTCGATCACGTCGATGCCGGTGTTGTCGAAGTCCTTGACGTTACGCGTGGCGAGCGTTGCGTCGTGGGCGCGACAGATCGATGCGATCTGTGCATCGAACCCGTCGATCGGCGTGCCGGCGAGTTCACGGCCGCGAACCATGGCCGCGTACTCAAGTGCGGCCGACGCGTCGAAGGCCAACACCTGCGACGAGAATGCGGAGAACACCTCCTCGGCAGCGGCTTTGAGCTGGGCCTTTCGCCTGCCACCGGGCAGCCGCTCGATTCCGTACACGATCTCGGCGAGGGTGATCGACGTGGTGTAGAGATCGGCGGCGTCGCACGTGTGCACCCAGGCCACAACCGCCGGCGACGGCGCCGGCTTCATCAACTCGGAGGTGACGTCGGTGTCGACGACGATCACGCCGACAGGTCGGCGGCCCGAGGCACGTTCGCCCGCGATGGCAGCTCCAGCTCGACCCCGCCCATCTCGCCGAACCGGTCCAGAAGCGCAGCGAAGAGACTCTTCGCCGGCGGAGGATCACTCACAGCGTCGACCAGGATGGCGCGAATCTCCGCCTCCATCGACCGGCCGTGCTGGGCTGCCCTGATCCGCAGCCGCTCCCGCACGCCGTCGTCGAGACCTCGGATGCTCAATGCAGCCACGACCGTCCTCCCAGTGTGCTCTAGCTAGCAATGCTAGCAGGGGGAGGGGCTCAACACGGGCTGCGTACGACGCCGATGGTGGCCCGGCTCTCATCGGGTTCTGTCGCCTCCCGGCGCGAACGCTGGGTGATCTTGCGCATCTGATCACCGCCGCGGCCGGAGCGGTTCGTGCCCGACCGGCCTGCGACGGCCATGATGTGCGCCGTGGCTCGCCAACCTACGACGACGGTCCTCGAGCCCGAGGATGATGCCGTCGACGACGTTGCCCGGGCATTGGTGGCCGCCGGCAGGGTCGTGCCTGGCCTGACCGTCGAGCCCGACGGACGGAGCCGATCCTGGTGGTGGCCGTTGCCCGCTGCGTCGCATCGAGCCTGGATCGCCAGCCTGGTGGTCGACCCTTCGGTCGCCGGCCAGCGCCGAGCGGCGGACAGGCTGGCCGGGGCGGTCGACGCCATTGTCCGCGGGCGGCTCGCCGGGGAGAAGCTCGTGCCCGCGCCCAGGCGCGGGGGCCGTCCGGCGGTCGCTGACGCCTGGGCCAGGTCGCTTGTCTCGGCCGACCCATGGTTGCCCGCTTCGCTCCACCCGGCCAAGGTGCGGGCCCTCGCGGAGGCCGTCTCGGCGTGGATCCGCAGCGGCGCCGTCATCGAGGGCCGGGTGCGGCTGTGCCTGCGCGTGCGGGAGCCGGAGCGGGGCGACGGGTGGAGCGTCGACCTGCTGGCCCAGGACCGTGACGAGCCGAGCCTGATGCTGCCGCTGGGCGACGTGTGGGCCGGCCGGTCGCCCTTCGGGCCCTCGGCCGTCGAAGACGTGCTCACATCTCTCGGTCGGATGGTCCGCTTGGCGCCCGAGCTTGGCGCCGTGCTCGACGAAGCGGCCCCGGAGAGCCTCGTCCTCGACGGCGCCACGGTCATCCGGCTGCTGCGTGAGCGTGCCGGCGCCCTGGATGACGCCGGCATTGGCGTCCTCCTCCCTTCGTGGTGGTCCCACCGCCCCCGTCTCGGCCTGCGGGCCAAGGCGACGAAGCAGTCGTCGTCGTCCGGTGCAGCCGGCGGACTGGGCATCGACGCAATCGTCGCTTTCAGCTGGGAAGCCGCCCTGGGAGATCAGCGGCTGACCAAGGCCGACCTCGCCGTCCTGGCCCGTGCCGTCGACGCCAAGCGGTCACTGGTGCGGCTGCGGGGGCAGTGGGTGGAGATAGACCCGGTGCGCGTCGGCGCGCTCCTGGAGTCCATCGGGACGAGCGGCAGCGCCCCGGCCGGCGACCTGCTGCGCGCCGGGATGGGCCTCGACCAGCTCGGGGTCGACAGGGAGGTCGAGGTCGTGGGCGTCGACGCGTCGGCCGTCCCCTGGCTGTCCTCGCTGCTCGACGACGCCCTCCACGCCACGGTCGAAGCCGTCGCCACGCCGGCCGGTTTCCATGGCGAGCTCCGGCCCTACCAGGAGCGGGGCACGGGCTGGCTGGCGTTCCTCGGCCGGCTGGGACTGGGAGCCTGCCTGGCCGACGACATGGGACTGGGCAAGACCGCGCAGCTCATCGCGACGATCCTCGCCGATCCCGTCGAGGGCTCCACGCTTGTCGTGTGCCCGGTGTCGGTCCTCGGCAACTGGGAGCGGGAACTGGCCCGTTTCGCACCGTCGCTCGATGTCCACACCCACCACGGGGCCGGCCGTGACAAGGCGGCGCTCGCCGGCCACGACGTCGTGCTCACCACCTACTCCCTCGTCACCCGCGACGTCGCCGCGCTGGCGGCGGTGGACTGGGGGCGGCTGGTGCTCGACGAGGCCCAGCAGATCAAGAACCCCGGCGCGGCGCAGACCAAGGCGGTGGGACAGCTCTGCGCCCGCCGGCGGATCGCCCTCACCGGTACGCCCGTGGAGAACCGGCTCAGCGAGCTGTGGTCGATCATGCAGGTGCTCAACCCTGGGTTGCTGGGCTCGGCGCGCTCGTTCCGGGAGCGCTTCGCCCTGCCCATCGAGCGCGACAACGACGCCGAGGCCACCGCACTGCTCCGGCGGGCCACGGGGCCGTTCGTCCTCCGCCGGCTGAAGACCGACCGCTCGATCATCACCGACCTCCCGGACAAGATCGAGACGGTCGACCGCTGCCCGCTCACCCGCGAGCAGGCCACCCTCTACCAGGCCGTGGTCGACGAGCTCCTCGCCGGCGCGGACGAGGCCGAGGGCATCAACCGCCGGGGCCTGGTCCTGGCCGGGCTGCTCCGGCTCAAGCAGGTGTGCAACCACCCGGCCCATTTCCAGGCCGACGGGTCCTCGCTTCGTGGCCGCTCCGGCAAGCTCACCCGCACCGAGGAGCTGCTGGAGGAGATCCTCGAAGAGGGCGACAAGGTGCTGTGCTTCACCCAGTTCCGGGCATGGGGAGAGCTGCTGGCGCCCTACCTGCAGCGCCGGTTCGGCGCCGAAGCGCTGTGGCTGCACGGGGGCGTGCGGCGACCGGCTCGCGACGAGATGGTCCGGCGGTTCGAGGATCCCGGGGGGCCGCAGCTGTTCCTCGTCTCACTCAAGGCCGGTGGCACGGGGCTCAACCTCACGGCCGCGTCCCACGTCATCCATCTCGACCGGTGGTGGAACCCGCGGTCGAGGACCAGGCCACCGACCGCGCCTTCCGGATCGGCCAGCGCCGCACGGTGCAGGTCCACAAGCTGGTCACCCTCGGCACGGTGGAGGAGCGCATCGACGAGATGATCACCCGCAAGCGGGAGCTGGCCCAGCGGGTGGTCGGCACCGGGGAGGCGTGGTTGACGGAGTTGTCGACCGACGAGCTCCGCGACCTGATCGCCCTCCGCCCGGAAGACCTGGCCTGATGGCCGGCCGGCGATGGGACGATCCCTGGCAGCGCTACCCGGCGTCGGTCCCGTTGCCAGCCGAGGGTGGGCTGGCCACGTCGCGCCAGCGGGGCGCCCTGGCCGCGTCATGGTGGTCCCGGCGGTTCGTGGAGGTCTTGGAGTCCTACGGGCTGGGGACCCGTATGCAGCGCGGCCGCCGGTACGCCCGCACCGGGCAGGTGCTGACCCTCGACGTCAGCGCGGCCACGATCGCCGCCCAGGTCCAGGGGTCGCGCCGCACGCCGTATCTCGTCACCGTTTCCTTGCCGGAGCCGACCCCCAAGCAGTGGCGGGCGATCGACGAGGCCATGCGCGCCAAGGTCGGGTTCGTGGCCCGGCTCCTCGCCGGCGAGTTGCCGGCCGACCTGGAGGAGGTGTTCCAAGCCGCTGGGGTGGCCCTGTTCCCCCGGACGTGGAAGGAGCTGCGGGCCCGCTGCAGCTGCCCCGACTGGGAGAACCCCTGCAAGCACATCGCCGCCGTGCTGTACGTCTTCGCCGACCAGCTCGACACCGACCCGTGGCTGCTGCTGGCCTGGCGGGGCCGGACCCGCGAGGAGATCCTCGATCCGCTCCGAGCCTCTGGTCGTCAGGGCCCAGCCGACGAGGTGGCTCCGTGGTGGCCGTTCGCTGGGACGACCGTGCCCCAGCGGGGCGATCTCCCATTGCCGGCGGGCGAGGTTCAACCGGCCGATCCCGCCCGCGCCGACGCCGTGCTCGACGGACTCGAGGTACTGGATGTGACCGTCGCGGGTGTTCCGTTCCGCGAGGCGGTCCGCTTGGCCTACGAGCGGCTGATCGCCGCTGACACAATCGAGGTGCAGGCTCCGGGTTAGTTCCCGGCCGGCGGCCCCGGGGCCAAGCGCCCCACGCCGGATATTTGGTCGAACAGCCGGGCGACCGGCGCGATCGGTTCGCCGGCAAGGACGACAGCTCAGCGTCTGGGGCGAGGCGGCCGCACAGGAAAGGAAGCCGGATCGGCGGGGTCAAGCACTCGTTGCCATAGCGTTCGGTACGCTGACTTTCATGTCGCGCCTGGATCGGATCACCTCGGACCCCTCGATCTGCCACGGCCAGCCGACGATCCGGGGCCTGCGCTATCCGGTCGAGAATCTCCTTGAGCTGCTGGCCTCCGGCATGAGTATCGAGGAGATCATCGAGGATTACCCGGACCTCGATCGCGAGGACCTGCTGGCCGCGCTGGAGTTCGGGGCGCTCGCCTCGGGGATGCGACGAGTGGTGCCTCTCGGCGCCGCGTGAGGTTCCTGGTCGACGCCCAGCTACCCGCCCGTCTCGCCCGCTTGCTCTCCGCAGGGGATCACCATGCCATCCACCCCTCCGAGCTGCCAGACCAAATGGGACCGTTCAAAACTCCCGCTTGTGGCCTTTACAAATTTGGGCGTAGACCCGCGCAAGAGACCGTGTGTCACAGGCCCCCAGCCGAGCGGGCGCACGAAGGTTGCAGAATCATACGCGGACCCACGGGCGACCGGTTCCTACTGAGTCCGCTCGAATGTGGTGAGCGTGGACAGCGCAGCCCCGGGTGCGCCGACCGGGGGTAAGACTGCAACGCCGGATGGCAATCCGGTGGGGGACACTCGCAGCGCGCCTCCGCAGCGGCAGACGCAGACCCGACCGGAGAGCTCATGGCCAAGCTGACCAAACGTACGACCGAACAGCTCAAGTCGTATCTGGGATCCCTGTCGGCGGATGAGCTCGTCGAGGTGCTGCTGTCGCACGCCGCTCGTGACAACGAACTGCGGGACCGGCTCCTCATCGAGTCGGCGAAGCGGGGAGCGGCAGCCGTCGACCTCAAGTCGTTCCAGCGGTCCATCGATGCTGCGGTCTTCGACCTGTCCGAGAGCCGCTACGGCTCGGAGTACACCTCGGGCGAATGGGCATACGGCGTCAACGAGGTGGCCCGGCGCTTGGGTGAGCTGCTCGACGCCGGCCAGGCGGCGGCGGTCCTCGCGCTGGCCGAGCACGCCCTCGAGGCGCTTGTCGAGGTCATGGATCGGGCGGACGACTCCTCGGGGTACATCTCCGATCTCGTGGCCGACTTCGAACGGCTCCATCATGACGCGTGCATCTCGGCGCGTCCGGAGCCCGTGGCGCTGGCAAGCCGCCTGTTCAGCTGGGAGGTCGACGGCCACTGGGACGTCTTCGTGGACGCCGTCTCCCGTTACGCCGATGTGCTCGGGCCCGAAGGGGTCGCCCGCTTCCGTCAGCTCGCAGAGGAGCGGTGGTCGCAGGTGCCCCCCGCCGGCCCCGGCGAGAGAGACGCCGAACGGTGGGCCGCCAGCTACCGGATCACTCGGGTCATGGCGCGACTGGCAGCGCTCACCGGGGACGTCGACGAGTTGGTGGCCGTCAAGAGTCGCGACCTTTCGATGCCCTATGACTGGTTGGAGGTCGCCGAGGCCTACGCCGGCGTCGGCCGCCACCAGGAAGCGTTGGACTGGGCCGAGCGTGGGGTGGCCGCGTTCCCGGACCAGCGGGACCCGAGGCTGGACGAGTTCCTCTGCGAGGCCTACCACCGAGCCGGACGTCACCTGGAGGCCGTCGAGCTCGCGTGGCAGCGCTTCCAGGCCCGGCCGGAGTTGACCACCTATCAACGGCTCGCCGATCACGCCACCAAGGCCGGGGCGTGGTCCGAGCGGCGATGGCAAGCAGTCGCCGTCCTACGCCAGAGGATCGACGCCGGTGGTCCCTCCGCCGCGCCGCGCCGGCCGCGCCGAGGGCCGGTCTTCGAGCCGGTCGGGGCGTCCCACCTCGTCGAGGTGCTGATGTGGGAGGGCGACAACGAAGCTGCATGGCAGGAGGCGGTCGACGCCGGCGTTCCCCACCGCATCTGGCTGCGACTCGCCAACATCCGCCAGGACGAGCACCCCGACGATGCCATCCCGATCGTCCAGCGCGAGGTCGAACAGTTGATCGGTACCAAGAACAACCGGGGCTACGCCGACGCCGTGTCGCTGATGGACCACGTGCGGAACCTGCTGGCGAACGCCGGGCGGCCGGACGAGTTCGGTCCCTACGTAGCTGCTGTTCGCACGGCTCACAAACCGAAGCGCAACCTGATGAAGCTGCTCGATCAGCGGGAGTGGTGATCGCGGGCCACGCGCCGCCGAGGAATCATCCCAGGTGTGACCGCGTGATCCACCGCCGAGCTCCTCCGCTCGGACCCCCGAGCAGCGCGGCGCGTCTACCTCGGAGCACCGGACGGAAATTTGCCTGCGGGTCGGGGACGCTGATCCCGTCTGAGGGCGAACCTGCGTGTGTCGCAGCGTCCTCCGCCCCATCACGGACTTCCGTCGTCGACGGCCAACCGCTCGACCTGCTGGCCAGTCACCTCCGTGATCAGGTCGAAGTCCTTGTCGAAATGCAGGACGATCAGGCCGGCGAGCTCAGCCGTGGCGGCGACCATGAGGTCGGGAATGCTCGGAGCCCGATGTTGGCCCCGGTCGGCGAGGAGGAGCTGGACCTCCACGGCGCGGTCTTCGATGGCAGGGGTGAGGTACTGAACCGGCATGGCGGCAAGAGGGGGGACATCCAGCTCTGCCCTCCAGTCGGCGGCTGTGCGGGCCGAGTAGCCCAGCTCGAGGCGTGTGAGCGTCGTGATGCGCACCAGCCCTCGGTCGATGCGGCCTGCCCACGTCTGGTCATCGGGGCCCCGCCCGAGGCGGGCATAGGCCGACTTGTCGATCAGCCAGGTGGGCGACGTCTTACACACGGCTGGGCTCAGACTCTCAGCTCCAAGCGCCCGACATGACGTCGGGATCGTTGATGTCGGCGAACACCTCGGCCGAGCGCTTGAGATCGGCGACCGTGACTGTCGCATGAGGACGGGACTCGGTGCCCAGTTGTCGGCGCAGGTACTCGTTGCGGGAGAGGCCCAGGCGCTGGGCGTTGGCGTCGATGGCGGCGATCACGTGCTCGGGCAGGTCGCGGATGAGAATGTCTGGGATGGGACCACCTCCTCGGACCGATGATAGCACCGCTATCATCGCACCCCTGGGGGGTCCGACGAGCGACGGGACGATCTCCAGCAGGGCCGCTCGACGGCAAGACACGACGGAATGCGCATCGAGCTCGCTCCGCCCCCGGGCGACGAGCTGCGCGAGCTGATCGCGGCCTCGAAGGTGTCGGGCAACGCCCGGAGCTGGACGTTCGGGCCGGCGTCCGTGATGGCGAAAGGTTGTTCGCGCATCGGCTCAAGATGCGTCGGCTTGTCGTACTGCGGCACCACCTGCTGGGGTGGCCGAACGGAAGAAGCGTTCGATCTCGATCCCCGCCTACCGCTGGGCAGATGGCGCGTCAGCGTGCCGGGCCAGATCGTCGAGAAGCTGGTCGAGAACCTGTTCCTCGTACACCGCGACGCCGGCCTTCGCCATTGACGGAGAGAGGTCGGCATCCCACGGCGAGGTTGTCGTGCGACCGGCGAGTGCCACTGTGCCGAGCGCTCGCTGGATTGCCGCCACGTAGTCCACCGCCCCGAAGCGCCAGGACCGTGAGGCGGGGAGTTTTCGAGCGAGGACCCCTGCGATTCCGAGACCTCTCCAGTCGAAGTCACCGTGGTAGTGGGCCCTAGACCCGCCTGCCACGAGCTGATCGAGGACGACCAGCGCCGCGGTAGAGGGCATACCGTCGAGGCATACCATCGTCGGTGCCCGCTCACCGAACTGATCGGCGGCTGCGGCGACCACTGCGGGGTTCTCGCAGACGAACACCGCGTCAGGAGCGCGACCCGGACTACGCCACGCAGAGGCTTGCCGCAAGGTCAGGCGCAGCGGCTCGCGAGACCAGCCCGGAAGGTTGAGCACGAGCACGTCGCACGACAGGTCATCACAAGCCACGCCGGCTTCCGCCCAGGTGCGACGCCAGTCGGCGGCGTCTTCGGGGAATGGTCGCGCTGCCAACCAGGAGAGGGCGTGCACCGTCAGCGTGCCCGCCGGCTTCCCCCTGTCGAGCCCATGGGCGTCTCGGGTCACGACGGCGGCCAGCACGGCCAGGCGGTGGTTGTTGTCACCCTTCTGCAACAGGCGCAGCACGTCGAGGGCCACGCCCATCGCCGGCACCTCGTCGTCGCCGGCGAGGCGTCGGGCCAGTCCGATGCTGCGGACATGACCCAGCCAGCCCCCAAGCCTCTCGTCGTCGACCACCGCGGGATGAGCCGCGAGATCGGCCCATAGCCGCGCCCGCTCGGCCCCGGTGACGTCCCGGTGGGCCCGCCGATCCGTGAGCGGGCCACCCAGCTCTCCCAGCACCTCGAGCAGGCCCCGACCGACCGCCGAAGTTCGCAGGCAACGATCGAGTGCGGCCAGAGAGACCCGAACCGGTGCGCCCGGCGGAGGTCGGCGCGTGCCGAGCAGTCCGGCGATGGCGTCGGCCTCCTCGGCGGCCAGTCCCTTGAGGCTGAGCGGTGACCCGTCAAGGGAAAGTCCGTTGGCCTCGATCCGTCGACGGGCCGCTACCCACAGCGGTTGGAACACGGGCCGTTCGAGGATTTCCATGGGCTCAGACTTCGGCCATGGCGGCGCCGTCCCAACGGAGGGCGAACGCCGAGACGCCCTCGAGCGGAGGATGGCGCAGCAGGTCGTAGACCATCAGTGCCGGCACCTGTTCGTATGCGCCCCACAACTCGTGGCCGGTCAGCACCATGTCGAGGTCGAAACGGACGAGGAGCCCCATCAGCTCGGCCCGCATGCCCTCGTCGATGCCGGCGAAGGCCTCGTCGAGGGCGATGAGCCGGGGGGCGCTGGGGACGGCGGAGTCATAGTGGGCGGCAGCGGCCGCGAACAGTGGCAGGTGCAGCACCACCGCCTGCTCACCGCCCGACAAGCTCCGGAACAGCGTGCGGGTCAGACGCTGGACGCCTCCGCCGGCCGAGCGGACCTGGGGCACGAAGGCATACCAGGACCGGTAGTCGAGGACGTGTCGGAGGATCCCGGCGTAGCCAGACGCCTCGTCTTCCGCGCGCCGTTGAGATATGGCGGTCGAGAAGAACCGGCGCAGCTGCTCGCGCTCGTCGGGACCCAGCAGCTCGGGCGTCCTGCGGAGCAGTCCAAGTGCCGTTCGCACCGCCGGATCGGTCGTGTCGAGCTCCCACCGGAGCTGCACGGTCTTGCCGCTGGCGGTCGGTCGGTCCGCCAGCGACCGGTTGATGCGATCAACCAGCTCGTCGGCATCGTTGAGGAGCTCACGGAGTGCCTCGGAAACCCTGGTCAGAAGGTGGCGCTCGAAGATCTCCCGGTCACGCTCGGACAGCAGCTCCTGCTGACGGACCACCTGATTGCCGAGTTGTTCGGCCAGCCAGAGGATCGAAAAGGTCCCGGCATCAGACGTCACCTCGACGACAGCCATATGGTCGACGTAGGACAGACCGGGGTCGTACCCACGGCCCAGCTCGTCGAGCAGCTGGCGGTACGCCCGTTGCAGGGCGTTGTCATCGGCCTCGGCCGTGGCGTCGGCCGTGGCCGCGGTGACGGCGGCGGCCAGCTCGGCGGCGCCTCGCGGTAAAGGGCCGGCAGCGACGACCGACCACACGTCGTCGCGACGGAGCACGTCGAGGCGGGCGGCCGATCCGTCGGCATCGGCCTCGGTCCCGGCCACCGCGTCCCGGGCGAGACTTTGCTCCCGGAGCGCCCCCCCGAATTGCTGCGCTGCTGAGCTCGCAGCCTCACGGAGCCGGTCGGCTTCGGAGCGCAGCTGGCGCAGCTCGTCCTCGATCGCGGCAAGCTGGCGCAGCGGCGCCTCGGCGTCAGCGCCCAGCTGCGACCGCAGCTGCTCCACCCGCGCCCGCAGGCCGGTCGCCATGCGGTGCAGGTCCTCGTGCTCGGCTCGCCGCAGCCGAAGGGCTTCATCGGCCCGATGCACTCGATCCGCAGAAGCAGTTCGGGCCTCGTGTCGCACGGCCAGGGCGGCGGCGGCGGTCACGAGCGCGTTGGCCTGCTGCTCGAAGCCGTGGACGCGCCGTTCGATGCCGTTGAGCTCATCCGCCGTTGCGGGCAACCGTCGTGCTGCGGCCAAGGAGCGGAGGGCGTCGTGGCTCCGTTGGGCGGCCTGGCGGGCGTCGCGGGCGACAGCCTCGTCGCGCCTGGCCGCCTCAGCCGTGGCCTGTGCGGTGGCGACCGCACGCACGAGGGCGTCGCGCCGTTCGAGGACGGCCGAGGCCGAGGGGACGGAGACTGCGACCTGGTCGAGCCGGCGTTGCTCGGCGGCGATCTGCTCCCGCTCCTGCTCGACAGTCTCGAGTTGCCTGGCGAGCTCATCGAGGCGGTGGTCGAGCTCGGTCAACAACCGCTGGCGCCGCCGCTCGCGGGCGGTGACTCCGATGAACTCCGCCGCCGGCTTGGCGAACCGGCCGCTGAGAGGGCCGAGGTGGAAACTCCCGTCGGCGAGGACGGCGATGTCGGCTTCGGCCAGGGGGATCGACGCCAGTACGGCGCCCACGGCGTCGGCGGTGAGCCCGCTCCCAGCGGGCGGAGTGGGCACGAGTACCTCCGCCAACGACGGCGTGACCGCGACGGGCCCCGGACGGATCCAGGCGTCCATGTCGTCTGTCTGCTCACCGACCCAGCCATCGAGCAGGCCGGCGGCCTCGATGGCCGCCTCCAACCCGGCCCGGTCCGCGCCGGGCACGTGCCGGGCGAAGTCGCAGCAGGCGTAGAGCGGGGCGCCGGAACGGCCGGTGCGGTCGGCCGGTCGGGTCGCCAGTCGATCCGGCGACGGCACGGGGTCATCGGCTACCCGGCGTCGCTCCTCGACGACTTCGCTGCGCTCCGTGGACAGTGATCGCTCACGGTCCTCGGCCCGGGCCTCGGCGGCGGCCAGCGCGTCGAGACGGGGCCGGAGCACATCGGCCACCACGTCGGCCAGCGACGGGGCTGCCGGCTCCCCGATCAGCTCGACCGCGACCGCGACGTGCTCGAGCTCGGCGATGGCGCTGTCCCGTGCCCACCCCTCGACCTGTTCCCGGAGCGCGGCACGTTCCTCCTCCAAGGCCAAGCCGGCTCCGCGCCGGACATCCTCCGCCTGGACGGCGGCTTCGACGGATCGGGTGGTGGCAGCAGCGGTGGACCGCTGATGGACCAACGCCTGCTCGGCCTCAGCCAGCGACACCCGTACGTCGGTCAGGTCCTGGCGGCGCTGGAGGCCGAGGCCGCGCAGGACCTTGGCCACGTCATCGGACCCGACGTCGGCTCGGGCCAGCGACCAGCTGATGCCAGCCAGGTCGGCGGCCTCGCCCACTGCCTCAAAGGCGCGTTCGAACTCAGTGGCGGCCCCGCTCACGTCGGACTCGGCGCGGGCCAGCTCACGGGCCGCGCGCTCCGCTTCCCCGCTCGCCGCCGCCAAACGCTCCATCGCCTGTCGTACGGCCCGCTCGGTGTCGGTGACCCGCGCTTCGACCTCCACCAGGCTCTTGGCGTCCAGGTACGCCGGCGACTCCAACACCGCCCGCTGCCGTTGCTCAGCGACCTCCCGTCGCTGGTCACAACCCAACTGGGCCACCTGCACCCTCGCGATCTCTTCCTCGGCGGCGGCGACGGCTTTGTCGGCATCGCCGACGCGCCGACGCGCCGCCCGCAGCCGTCGCTCTGCTTCGGAGGCGGCCAGGGCGCGGGTGCGGGCCGCGGCCCGTAGATAGCGCCGGTACACCGGGAGGAAGACCTGCACCGTGCGATGGGCTTCCTGCATCCGGCCCAGGTCGCGCTGGACCGCCTCGAGGTCCTCGAAGCTGGCGGCGACGTCGGCGATCAGCTGGTCGTCAAGGGCGACGAGGCCATCGCTGAGCACCTTGGACAGGTGCTCGAGATTCAGCTTGCCGGCCAGGTGCGGGCGGCGGAGGACCAGGAGCAGCTCGACCAGGTTGCGGTAGCGGTGGGCCCCGAGCCCGAACAGCGTCCGGTCGACCGCAGCCCGGTAGGCCTCGGCGGAGTCCTGTACCGACCCGGCGCCGACAAGGTCGATCAGCCCCGCTCGCGACAGCGGCACTCCGCCGGGGGCAAGATCGAGGTCGATGCCGGGGCGGCGTGACGTGATGAAGAACCAGGCCTCGGCGTCGCGCTGGAGCGAGGCCCGGGCACCACAGCCGATGGACACGTGCTCGTCGTCGCGTTCGAACTCGAGCCAGGCATAGCCCGTGCGCTGCTCGTGGCGGAAGCGGTTGGCCCGCTCGTCATCGGTCAGGCAGAGGAGCAGCGTCCTCATCGACCGCCCGCCGCTCAGGCTGTCCATCCTGTTGGGGGCCATGACGCCGTCCAGCAGGAAGGGCACGAGAAGGGCCAACGCGTTCGACTTGCCCGACCCGTTGGGGCCGCGGAGCACCAGTCGCCCGTCGGCGAAGTCAAAGACCTGGTCGTCGTACTCCCAGATGTTGCGGATGCCGGCGCGAATGGGCCGCCAGCGGCCCGCCCGGGTCACGATTTGGTCAGACACCGAGCGTCTCCGGAAGGCGGACCTCCGCCCGGTAGCGGGCGAGGGCGGGGCGCACGAGCACGCCGTGGTCGTCACGGCGGTGAACCAGATCGAGGCGCTCGAGCAGCGACAGGGCCTCGGCTCGAAGGCGTTGGGGCTCCGCTCGGTACTCGGCCGTGAACCGACCTGCGTAGGCGGCGGTGACGCGGCGCCAGGCGCCGTCGACATCCGATGCGCTGGCAACCCTTCCGAGCGTGCCGGCGGGCTGCGCCGTCGCCGCAGCTGCGCCAGCGAGCTCGCCGCCGAGCAGGAGCGCGGCCTGGGCCACCGCTCCTCCTGCCGGGAAGGGCTCTGCTGCCGGCAGGCCGACGATGGTCTGGCCCTCAGCCCTCGACTCCAGGGGGCACCCGGTCAGCCGTTCGAGCTCCTCCCGGATCCGAGTGCGGCGCTGGCGGGCGTAGTCGCGTTCGTCGTCGAGGAGCTCGTCGTAGTAGAGGGCAGTCTCGGTGAGCAGCCGGCGATGCACCCGGTGACGGGACCGGGCCTGGAGACCTTCGGGCGTCGGGGGGTAGGCCTCGTCGAGGAAGTCGTCGGGGGCAGTCAGGCTGGACAGCACGCTCGGTGGCGACATCAGCAGCCGGCCGGCCGCGTCCCGGTCGACGTCGTACAGAGCATCGCCGGACCCGGCGACGAACGTCTCCGTATCGCCGTCGAGCAGCACGAGCACGCCGCGTTGCGCCAACCACGCCAGCGAGTCGACGAAACTGCGACGGTGGGAATGGGCGGTGAGGTCGAACGGCAGCGACTCGTCGCCGGCACGGAGGCGCACGACCTCATCGGCGAGCTGGCTGATCGTGGTCTGCTCGCCGATCCCCTCCAGGGCGGCCAGCACCAGGCACAGCGACGCATACGTCTGGGGGTTGAAGGCCCGACGTGACTGCGTCGCGGTGCGGGCCGGGCGATGCGACGACGCTGCGACCGGGCGACGCAGAAGGCGGGCGCAGGTCGGGGCCACGTCGAGACGCCAATGGCACATCCGGCTGAACTCGTTGCGTAGCGGCTCCTCGAAGCGGCGTACCAGCGCCAACGCACCCGGATAGGGGAAGCGGTCGGTCACCAGCCCATGGGTCACCAACGCCCGGGCGGCCGCCTGGAAGTCGTCGAGCTCCCGGGCGGGGTCGAGATGGGCCGCGATCCGCGCCAGGGTCACGGTCGGTGCACCTCCACCGCGACGCCGGCGAGGCTGAGGGTGCCTGCGGCGGTGCTGATGCGCACCGAGCCGTCACCGGTGGCGACGATGAGCCGGACGCCCTCGGCGACGACTTCGACTTTGAACTCGCCGTCGATCGGTCGTTGATGCAGGGCCCGGTCGAGCAGCTCGAGGAGCAGGCCGAACTCCCCCGCGGTGAGGGTACGACCCTCTATCGGGCGGGCGGTGAGCCGGGCGGCAGCCTCGACGCGGGTGGCGCGCCGCAGGTTGTGCTCGGCGGCCAGACGGGCCTTGGTCTCGCGGTAGTCGACGGCGGTAGCAGGGGGCGGTGCCGGTGCTCGGCGCCCGTACTCCCGCAAGGTGACGGGCACCTCGACCGGCGGCGCGTCCCACCAGCTGGTCGACGCCGCCGTAAGGTCCGCGTCGTCCTGCTCCCCACCGAGGTGGTGCGGCGGCGCCAGCCCGAAAGCGGCGTCGAACAGGCGGTGCGCCTCCGCTGGCTCCGAGCGCGAGAACCAGCGGGCCAGGTGGAGGAGCTCCGACGCCCTCGTGATCGGCCGGGTGGCGCTTTCCGTCAGCCTTCTCAGGAACGCCATCAGGTCGCGGATGGCCGTGGTGGTGGCGGCGGCGAGCTGGTCGGCTCCCACGGCGCCGTGAGTGCCGCCGGGGCGGAACCACGCCGCCAAGCCGTTCCATCGGTCGCGCCACCTCCCGGCCAGGTCGTGGTCGGCGAACAGTCCAGCGGAGTCGTCGCCCTTGGCGGCCAGCTCGACGACCCGATCGAGGCCCCGTTCCTCGACCGCTCCCACCTGGCCGGCGATCTGCGCGCGGTAGCGGAACAAATCGTCGAGGAACTGTTGGAGGTAGTCGATCAGCAGGTGCTTGTAGGCGAGGAACCGCTCCGGATCCAACTCGTGGTCCCGCCGGAGCTGGGCCATGGTGGCGTGGAAGTCACGGGCGTTGGCGGCCAGTTCGCGGAGGGCCCCGTCGAGGTCGCGCAACCGCAGATACGAGGCGGTGGCGTCGCCGGCGTCGACCGCTCCAGCCAGGGCATCCAGGTTCTCGCGGATGTCGCGGAACAGGGCGCGCTGCAGGGAACCGGCCAGCTCGGCGGCCCCGAGAACGCGTAGGACGCTGTCGTGGGCTGCATGGCCGGCGGCGGTGAGCTGCCAGAGCTCGCGGCGGCGGTGGAAGTCCTCGAGGCGGACGACCCGACTCGTGTCCTGGGTCCAGGTGACTGCGCCCCAGTCCTTGAGCTGCTCCAGGGCGGACGTGAGGGTGGCAGTGTCGACGCCGTTGGCTGCGAGCTCGCTGGTGATCTCCTCGGTCCGGACCTGCACCTGGTAGCGCTCCTTGGCCGCCACCAGCACGGCGAGGATCGCGCCGTAGAGCGGTGCGCTCGCCTCCGTCGCCGCCTTGAGTACCTGAAGCTGGGCCCGTTCGTCGGCGTCGAGAGCGCGTGCTACCAGCGAAGCTCGGTCCGTGCGCGCGTCGCTCTCGGCCACCACGCCGATGGTAGGGCAGGGGTGTGACACCGAGCGGGACCGTGGAAGGAGCAACGCAGGTGTCGTGCTCGGCGGCGGCCCTGGTGGAGCCTGTGGCGTCTGTCACCTGAGGAGATGGCCGAGCGATCCCGCAGCGCGCACCAGGCCGGGCAAAAGGCCAGGGTGAGAAAGCGGTACGTCGAGTTCGGGAGCGGTGGGCAAGGCCGTCTCGGCACGCTCGAAGAGCACGAGCGCCGGATTACGCCGTGCATCGACGACGGATACCAAATCCCTTCGATTTTCGGGTATGCCTCTTAGATCTTCCGGGCCCACGCTCGGGCGCGTGGGCGTGAGCCACTGCCTGGCTGGCGCCGGCGCTGATGGGCCAGTCGCCTGTCAGATCGAGCAGTCGGACCGAGCGTGTCAGGCGAAAGCCGGCGAGGCACCGTCGGCGGCGACGCGATCGACGAGACTTGATCCCTGGAACACCTCGACGACGCAGCTGGTGGTCCAAGCAGTGCTCGAACGCGGTCCTTCCGGGCTTAGACCAGCCGCTCCACCTTCAGAGCTTCAGGACCCAGTACCTCGCCCGAGAACCGGACGACCGGAGGTACGCCCTTGTCGGGCATTCATTGGACAGATGAGTAGCGCCCGGTCTGCGCAGCGGGCGACAGCGCGTAGTGTCGGAGCGGTGGGAGACCGTCGGCTTGAACGTGCCCGCGCCGGCAAGCGCATCGCCGGCGTCTGTGCCGGCCTCTCGGCCTACACCGGCATCGATGTCACGCTGATCCGCATCGGGTTCGTGATCTTCGCCCTGACGGGAATCGGCGAGCTCGTGTACCTGCTGTTGTGGATCTTCGCCCCCAAGGCGGCGAAGGAGTAGAGACTGGGCCGGCGGCGGCGATCGCACCCACTCGTTCTCGGTTACGACGCGAGCGTCCTTACTTACTCAGCCGGCGTAGAGCGATCGTTGCTACGAGCGGGCTCCTCGCTGGCGGCGAGCACGACGGCGTAGGGCCCACTGCCGAGCAGAGATCCGGCCGGGACCTCGCGGTCGCCTATCTGAAGCGCGTCGACGGTTCCGGATCCGGGATCGAACGTGACGTCGTCGACCGTGCCGAGCTCGCTGCCCCGTTCGGTGAGCGCCCGCTTGCCCACCATGTCGAGCTTCCCGTCCGCGGCCGCCCGTTCGCGGTCGTCGAGCGGCGGACGGAGGGCCGCTTCGTCGCCCACCATGACCGCATCGGGGCCGAAGCCGCTCACGTCGGCCCAGTCGATCAGCCGCGCCTTCTTCCCACGGCCGACGACGATCGCCGCGATCCGGCGGTTTCCGGCGTCGACGAGGAAGTGGCTGACCGCACCCACGTCGCCGGCACTGGACCGGCTGACCACCTTGCGACCGACGGCTCGCCGAAAGGAGTCTGTCATGCCAGGCCCAGCCGGCCTCGGAAGTCGTCGACCGCGGCGCCGAGGCCGACGAGATCGTCGCGGATGAACTCCTCGGTGATGTCGGGGACCACCAGCGCGGCGCCGGACACCGCCAGCTGAGCCGGCAGGGGGATGTAGCCGGGGCCTCCGCCGGTCTTGTCGATCTGGTAGCCGACGACCTCGCCCCTGCTGCCCACCAGAAGGGCGAGGTCCCGCACCACTCCCAGGCTCCTACCGCCCTCGGTGAGCACGTCGTTTCCGATGACGTTGCGGTCGGTGGCCGGATGACCGATGTCGTCGGGGGCGTCTTCCGGCGCCGTGAGGCTCGACTCGTCGAGGATCATCACGGCGTCCCGCCCGACGGCGTGGATGGCGTCGGCCGGGAGGACCTCCCGCCGCCGCCCGGAGAAGAACCCCCGCTTGTTGAGGGTCAGACCGACGAGGCGTCCCGCCTCCGGGCTGTAGATCACGTCGCGCACCTCGGCGACGTCCTCGCCGCCGTGGACGGTCACCACCGGAAGACCGTTGATCTGCGACGCGGTCATCAACAGGTTCACGGCTTCCCCCGGGTGGCGAACACGCCCCCTCCGCGCCGCCGTCGGCGGATCACGACGAAGGTCAGGAGGGCGACGACCAGTACGACGAGCAGCAGAATCAACCAGTCGATAGCACTCATACCTGTTCCTTCACCTGGCCTCCTGAGTTCGCCGGCGGCGTGCTGAGGCGATCCATCAACGTCGAGCCGCGGGCCGCCCTCGAGCCCCACCCTGCCACAAGCGTGACCCAGCAGCTTCGCGGCCGGGGCCATGATTGGCGCTGTGGCTGGCCAAGCTCTGACCATGGCCACCGGCCACGGCGGCCGCCGTGCGACGCTCCAGCGACGTGGACTGACCGCCTCGTGGTGCGCCACGGTGCCGGCCACGTGCCGTAGATCGAGATCGGCGGAACGCGCGGTTCACGCCGCCGCGTCCAGCATCGTGCGGGCCACCTGCCTGCCCCGGTGGATGCGGGACGCGACGGTCCCGACCGGCACCCCGAGAAGGGCCCCTGCGTCGGCGTAGTCATAGCCGAGCACGTCGGTGAGGAGGATGGCAGAGCGCTGAGCAGGGGGCAGGGCGGCCATCGTCTCTGCGAGCGCCCCGCGCACGGCCAGCGTCTCGCTGAAGTCCTCCTGCACCAGCCACTCGTCGCCCTTGTCCGACGCCGGCTCCATGACGATGCGCCTGCGTCGCCGTAGCTCGTCGAGGCAGACGTTGGTGGTGATGCGGTAGAGCCAGGTGCCGATCGAGGCGTCGCCCCGGTACCGGTCGAGGGCGACGAGCGCTCGTAAGCAGGCATCCTGGACCGCGTCCTGGGCCGCGTGGTGGTCGCCCAGCATACGGACGGCCAGGGCGTGGAGGCGGTCGGCGTGGTCGGTGATGGCTGCGCTCAGGGTGTCCCAGAGCGCGTCGGGGGAGGCGGTCGTGGTCGGCATTGCGGTGACTCCTTGAGTCGGTCGGCCCGCCGTTCGGGACCGTGAGGAGATCGTGCGCTCGTGGGAGCCGTTCGGTAATCACTGCCGGCGACCGTTGTTCCCATGCCGCGGGTAAGGATTTCCTGGCCTCGGAGTGAGGTCGCTGCCCGGTCGCCTACCGTGGTTTTGCCGGCGACAGGAGGTGACGGCGACGCCTGCCTACATCGAGATCCGAGGCTCCGGTCCCCCCGAGCTGTTCCCGCTCGAGGGCACACGGGTGACGATCGGTCGCAGCGAGGAGAACGACGTCGTCCTGCGCGACGACCGGCTCATCTCCCACGTCCACGCGGTCATCGAGAGCTACGGGCACTCGTTCGCGCTACGCGACCTCGGCTCGTCCAACGGCACGTTCGTCAACGGCCACAGCCTCGCCGGCGAAAAGGTCCTCCGGCCGGGCGACGAGATCCGCCTCGGCCGGACGCAGATCCTTTTTCGAGAGACGCAGGCCCCTCCCGGAGAGCGCACGGACACCGGTCCGAAGCCACCCGAGCTCACCTCTCGGGAACGGGACGTCCTGATCGCGCTGTGCCGGCCGCTGCTGCATTCGAACCTGTTCGCCGAGCCGGCGAGCATCCGTCAGATCGCCGAGGAGCTGGTCGTTAGCGAGGCGGCGGTGAAGTTCCACCTGGCGAACCTGTACGACAAGTTCAAGATCTACGACACCACCCAGTCCCGCCGGTTAGTCCTGGCGAACGAGGCGCTGTTGCGCAGGGCCGTGTCGCTGGCCGACCTTCGACCCCCACCCGACGCCGACGCGGCGGAGTAGGGCCCTCACTCCGCGCCAGGGCCGCTCGGCGCCTCAGGCGCCCTGCCGGCGACCGAGAAGCACGAAGTCGTCGAACAGCACGTCCGCCGGGGGCTGCTCGGAGCTGGCCAGCATGCCCACCGTGCCGCTCTCGATGGCCGCCGGGTCCTTCGCCTCGACCACGCGCCGATCGTCGGCGTAGAGGCTCAGGTGTGCTGTCTCGTGGCCGGTGCAGTCGAGGCGCAGGGTCACGGGCACGCCGTCACTGACGGCACCGAGTCGGGCGGCGGCCAGCCGCTGCACCCGGCCGGCGGCCGACTTCAGCAGCAGCGCCTCGCCGTCGGTGCGGACCACCGCCTGGTACCGGTCGCCGTTCGGGGCGGAGCGGCAGAACAGCCCGAAGACGGCGCCCGGCGTCGCGGTCTGGGCCCGCACCCGGACACTGACGTCGGTCAGGGCCGTCAACGGCTCGCCGTAGACCCCGCCGCGAAAGGAGGTGTCGGACAGGACCACCTGGTGCGCGCGCTTGACGACGATGCGGTACGCGCCTTGGTCGTAGGCCAGCCTGGCGCCGTCGTCGTCGTGCTCGTACCAGTTCTGGCCGCCGTCGAAGTTGTCCCGGTAGAGCACCGGCAACGGCTTCTCCTCCCTGGGCCCCAGCTCGACGGCTGCCACCACGACGAAAAGCACGGCGACGGCGACGGCCGACAGCGGGGCCA
>Ga0247719_1000256_pt1 | contig 36398 bp, 34 predicted proteins | sample 41E_DmetaG_FD_189046 | JGI IMG/M metagenome (GOLD analysis project Ga0247719, IMG submission 189046) | Soil microbial communities from hillslope of Landscape Evolution Observatory, University of Arizona, Oracle, AZ, United States - 4-1-E_D | ecosystem: Engineered > Artificial ecosystem >...
TCGGCGGGTGGTGGAAGTTAGAGAATCACGGCGTTTTCGTTAGCGTGATCCTAACGGCCTCCTGGACGGAGAGAATCGCAATATGGCTCAGGTGCGTGCGAACCTCTGTCGTGATCGCTTTGCTCGAGCTTCCGAAAGTGTGGTCTCGGCTGGTTCAATGAGACGTGTCTATTCCCGAGCACCGCACGGCTCGATTTATGATCCGTGCTCTCGGGCGGCCCTGCACTGTTGCGGGGAGTCGTCGCTTGGAAGAGTAAATCAAACGTCGCGTGGCGAGGCGTGACAGGAAGGTGCAGGTTGCAAAGCCTTGTTGCTGCTCCGCAAAAAAAGGTTACGAAGGTTGTGAGTGGAATCTTCGTCGCGGGCGGACTTACTTCTTTAGGCGCGGGGCTCGCGCGGCTTTCTCCACCCTCGTATGCGGCTCTATCCCTTGCGTCATCCATCGCGATATTCTGTTGGTTGGCGTTTCTCGTCCGGCGCAAACGTAACGTTGTGCTTGCGCCGTCCTTCATCTCCCTGGCCCTGCTAATCGTAGGCACGACTTTTGTTCCGCTTTCTTGGGCAGCAGGACTGTCCGATCCCTGGCCCGAGTTAGAGCCTCGTTTGCTCGGTTCAGTTGTTTGGGGGATCGCTTTTATCCTGTTATTTGGCGCTGGCGTCGCGTTGGCTGGAGGATTCCCTCCGCCGCGTAGCTCCGAACGCCTTTTGATTCCTACCGGCCGTCTGAATAAAGTGCTCGCGTGCACTGCTGTCACCGGCCTACTCGGGATTTTCCTCTTCTTCAGATCTGTCGGCGGTCCTGTCGATGCCCTCGACTCCCTGGCGATCAGATCACAATCCTTCGCAGGGCTGGGGCCGATCATCGTCATCGCTTTTGTTCCAGCTGGTGCGATCATCTATTACGCAAGCAGCGTTCGCAGATTACGTAATCGAAGGTCACGGGCTCTTGTTCTTTTAAATGCGGCGATCTTTACCTGCGCCGCATTCTTCTTGGGCCAAAAATCGCATGTCGCGCTTCTGCTGCTCATGGGACTGGTGACGGTGAATAGGTATCGTCCGGTCTCTGCCAAAATCGTGGTTGCATTAGTTGTGGCAGCAATCCCGCTGAGTACCATCTATCACTACAAGATCCGGCAGGAGATTTCGACGGGAGTCGCAGAAGGGATCGTCGTCACATCTTCGCCTCTTGAATTCGTCCGCTCGACATGGGACCCTTTTGCCCGCTCGGGGCTTGATTACCTTCGGACTCTGAACGCATCAATCGCCCGCGCTAAAGCGTTCGACGATCGGGTCGAGGTCCTCGCGGCCGCCCCATTCACAGCGTTCCCACGCAGCGTTTGGCCGACAAAGCCCGAAGCCGCGGCGGTTCGATTTTCGCAGGAGTTATTCCCGCAGCACTGGAAGCGAGGGACGGGGGTGCCTCCGTCGCTGGCTGGTGAGTTCGTGTGGGAGTTCGGAGTGGGCGGTGGAATGGTTGCTTTTCTCTTGGCTGGTGCCATTGCTGGTCGAGCGGATAGACGGTTTGGGGCTGCTTCCTCTCTCGCGGGTCGATTAGGTCATGCGGCCTTCGCGGCAGGGTTGTTTATCGCTCTCAAAGCAGGTTCCGACTCAGGTTTCCGCGCGTTTTTGCTCTTCGGGACGTCCTTCATTCTCGTATGGTTATTCGATCGCCTTCTGCAAGGAGGAAGGTGTCTAAGATGGAGTTCCTGATCCTCGATCTACTGCCTTTCGACATTTCTTCGAGAATGAGGAAATTTGCCATGAGCCTCAGACCGTTAGGCGCGGTCCGCTACGCATCGCTTAGTTCTAGCGGACGTTTCGGAATCTCGTCGTGGGAGGGTGTCAGGGAACAGAATGGCGTCGAGGTGACACAGATAGGTGTCAAGTCGCCAAATACGAGCCGCTCCTTCTATTCATCCATCGCCAATATCTTCCGAACATACCTTCCAGGGTTCCGAAGGATTTATGGGATCGTCAAGGAGTCGGACGCTCAATGCTTGCTGGTGGGAAACCCCGTGCTGGTTTTCCCCGCGTTGTGGCACAGGTCACGTAGGCAAAGTTTCTTGATACTAATCATGCGAGAACGTCCTGGGTCGATCAGGCATAGAGGCTCTCTTGCTGCATGGTTCTCGCGAGTAGAACGCTTCGTCTTCCGGGCGATCGGGTCGCGTATCGACCTATGTGTCACCGTATGCGAGTCGCACGCTGTAGATGCCCGTCTTCTCGGTCTGCGGGATGTCTGTGTCGTTCGGAATGTTCCATTCACGATCGGTCCGGAGCCGGTTGCCCCTAGCATGGGTGGACCTCTGAAAGTTGCGTACGCCGGCAGCCTTTATCCCGGTAGGGGCCTTGAGATGCTCATCGATGCTGCATCGATATGTAGCGATCGAGGCGAAGCAGTTTGCATTCGTGTGGGGGGTTGGGCTTCTGACGAGTATCGGAAATCCATTCGTCGGCGCATTTATGAACGCGGTTTGGATGAAGCGATTACCTTAGGAGGGCCATGGTCGCAGGATGAAGTAAGACAGCTGTACCAGGAATGCGACGTTGGCTGTGTGTTGTATGAGGCGGTCGATGGGGCAATGGATTCTCTACCAAACAAGCTGTTTGAAGTCATGGAGGCGGGAAGATGTGTGGTTGCTACCAACCTTCCAGAAACGCGTTCGTTGGTTAACCGATTGCGATCCGGCGTGTGCTTCAGCGGGACGGCGAGAGAGTTGGCAGACGTCTTGTCCGAACTTGCACGCGATCGAGAAGCTGTAGCGGCGATGGGAAGAAGAGGAAGGTCGGCAATCGTCGAGTCGCTCAACTGGACACGGGAGATCTCGACATTTCTTGAGGAAGTAGATCTCGCAGCAGCCCGCGCCGCCGTCCAATGAAATCTAAGTTCGTACTGAGGCTGCGGTGGTTAGTTGCCCGTATCGTTGCGCTTCAGTCTAACGACTATCCAGGCATCAGACGAGTCCGGATAGCCATTCTGCGATCACTTCTAAATGCTCCGGATCTGACGGTGGGTTCTGCCGTGCGGTTTGATAGGTCCCACCCTGAGCTGGGTGGACACTTAAGCCTGGGAACAGGCGTCGAACTCGGTGCCGGATCATGTATCGATGTTAGCGGGGGACTTGTTATAGCGTCGGAAGCAACTTTGTCGGAGGGTGTTCGAGTTTTCACCCACAACCACAACGTATCCGCTCGTGAACGCCATTGGCGAGATCAAGGTCTGCTTAATTTGCCTGTATCTATCGAAGAGGGCGTTTGGGTCGGCGCGGGAGCGATCGTTCTGGGCCAGGCGAAGCGTATTGGTAGAGGCGCTGTCGTTGGAGCGGGCGCGGTTGTGAGCAAGGAGGTGCCTCCCTGGGCGATCGTTGTAGGCAATCCCGCTCGTGTCATCGGCTTCCGTCAGTAAAGTGACCTCGTGCATTCGTGGATGTGGAAAGCAAAAAAGGCAGGAGGAGGTGTCCGTGAGCCAAACCGCGCCTGGCGCTCGCTTGTCAGCGACTTCGACATCATCCTTCTGTCGGGCAAAAGTGTCGCCGGCGTTACGTTTTTTTATGGCGGCGCGGTTGCTCTCCTCGGGCTATCGGATCTCCTACTTGCTCACCTAATTCCTGCACGCGAGTACGGAAGCTACCAATTCGTTAGAAGTCTGGCGCCACTCCTCGTACTGGCATCACTCCTAGGCCTGGATCAAGTTCTTCCGCGCGAATTCGCCGGGGCAAGCGCACACGAGAAAGATTGGTATGCACTCGTAGGGCGATTCGTACGACGCGGCCTTGGTTTAGCGGTATTGGCGGCATCTGGCTCAGTGGCCTTGCTGGGTCTCCCGATTATTGCCGCCGGGTCGCTCGCTGCGACGGTTCCAGCTATCGCCTGCTCGGAACTTGCCGCGGCTTATCTTCGTTCTGTTGGGCAGTATCCCAAAGCGGCGTTGCTTCAGCAGGCTTACCGGGTGCTTCTGGCGAGCATCGTCTTGGCATCAGTTCCGTGGGCGTCGTACATATCGTCCGTGTATCCAGTGGGTCTCGCTGCTGCATCATTTTTGGCGGGGTTTGCAGCCCTACGTGTGTTGCTTAAGACAAAGGGCCGGAACCGGTTATCCCTGCGGGACGTACGCCGCCTGACACATACCGGAGTTCTGTTCGCTATATCAACGATATCGCTCGGCGCACTCGACTGGGTGGACCAAGCCGCTCTTGCTCTCAGATTCAGTTCGTTCAGCGACATTGGCCTCTACGTGGCTCTAAAGGTTTATCTAACCTTCCCTTTCGTAACCCTTGTATCGATCGCCGGTTTTTCTGCTCTTCCAGAAGTGGCAAAGAGTCCCGAGCGGATGTCGCTGACACTGTTCAATAAGTTGCAGCGGCGGATGATCGTTTTGGCGTCTACCGCTGCGCTGTCGCTTTACGTCTTGTTTCAAAAGGCACCCGAACTTCTCCCTGTGAAGACTGAAGCAACGATCCTGGTTTTGTTTCTAGGGAGTGGCATGTTGCGCTTTCTATATTTGCTGCCCAGTAGCGTCTTGGGTGCGTTGGCACCACGTTCAACGCTTCGCCGATACACGTGTTTCGTCGTCCTGAGCGTAATTCTGGAAGCTATGATTATCATCCTCCTCCCCATCGACTCTCTTGAACCGATCGCTATGGGCGGTTTCGGACTGCTGGCAGGAACAGCGACACGCTTGGGTTCAAGCTGGATCTTCGCCAGCGCCTGCCTACAGCGTTCGGGAACATTCTCGTGATTGCTAGTGTCCCGTAACTGAGGTCGTTTGACGGTTCGCTTTCGCCAGGATCGCATCGGCATCCTTTGTCCATGCGAACGGTTCGCAGCGGTCGTTCCATGCCTTGATGTATCTGGTGATCGCTTGCACGAGTTGGCGCACACTTGTGAAGGTGCCGCGGCGAATGGCCTGGCGCGTGATGATGCCGAAGAAGATCTCGACCATGTTGAGCCAACTGGCTCCCGTCGGAGTGAAGTGCAGATGGATCCGAGGATGTCTCTCGAGCCACCGCCGGACGTCGGGATGCTTGTGAGTGCCGTAGTTGTCCAAGACGATGTGGAGCTGACGGCGAGGGTAAGTCTTGGCGACGTGCTTGAGGAAGCGCAGGAACTCTTCGTGGCGGTGGCGCGGGTAGCACGCCTCGGTGACCTTCCCGGTTGCCACCTCCAAGGCGGCGAACAGGGTGGTGGTGCCATGGCGGACGTAGTCATGGGTGCGCCGCTCGGGAAGGCCGGGACGTAGCGGAAGTATGGGCTGCGTCCGATCGAGCGCCTGGATCTGGCTCTTCTCGTCAACGCACAGCACGACCGCCCGCTCGGGCGGGTTGAGGTAGAGCCCGACGACGTCTCGGACTTTGGTCTCGAGCTCCGGATCGGTCGAGAACTTGAACGTCTCCCACCGGTGGGGCTTGAGCCCGTGCTCTCGCCATACTCGGGCGACGGTCATGTGGGACACGCCGAGCTGGGCCGCGAGGAGGCGAGAAGACCAGTGCGTAACCCCCAGCTTTCGGGGCGGGCCGGCAAGCGTCTTGACGATGATCTCGTCGCGCAGACGCTGCGAGATCGTGCGCGGTGCTCCCGGGCGTTCGGCGTCAGCGAGCCCCACGAGCCCCGCCTCCTCATAGCGCCGACGCCACATGATCACGGTGGGTCGCGAGCAGCCGACGCGCTCGGCGATGGTCGCGGCGGGCACTCCTTCCGCCGCCAGCAGCACTATGCGCGCCCGCTCCACTTCGCGCGCCGACAACGATTTGGATCGGGTTCGGGTACGCAGCTCCTCCGCGTCGGCATGAGACAGCGCGAGAGACTTGGCGCGAGCAGGCATGTCACCATTGTGCGGCACCCCTGTTGAAGTGTCAAGGAACTCCTGTTACATCACACTAGGAACCATGCCCTAACAGCTCAGCGCGAGTGCGCCGACGGCGCGGGCGCTGACGCAGAAAGTTGTGGCGATAAGGCGCGCTGGACACGCGTCGCGGTCCGGCGCGACGGCGTCTTTGTCGCGGATCTTGTCGTCGCGCCGGGGATGACGACCCTCCGCCGAGGCGTTCCCGCGATCTTCTTCGCCGTCTTCTCCGCCTGTGCCCCGGTCTTCTCTTCGCGTTGGGGGCTTGGCGCCCGGTCCTTTGACGTCCCAGCCCTCTGCGGGTTCTCAACAACTTGGCGGTCGTTCTTGCCGATCCAGCCCTGGTGCAGGAGCTAGCGAACGTATGTTCGTCATTGTAGCACAGGTTGACTAATGCGGTACTGATGGAACTGGCTCAGAAGTACCTGGCAAAGGCGCCGACAGCCGCCCACGTTTTCCAGAGCTCGCGGAGCACCATTCGGCCGGCTTAGGCAGCAGGAATGCGCCGCGGGTAGTACACGCCCTCCTATCGCGTCTTCGCAGCTCGCAGGGGGTGAACCACTGCGTGTACGGGCTGGTTGGCCATCTAGCGCCGCTGAACCAGGCAGCGTCCTCCTCAAGGACCGGGTACCCACATGCCGTTCCCCGCGACGGTCCGCTCGCAGCGCCGGCAACCTACGTACTTCCTCCCGTCTCAGCGGACTCCTTCGTCTTTTGCGACCGATCAACTCGTGTAGCGCCTTCGTGCCTCCGGCGGCAGCGAAGACAGTCGTGAGGCGGTCCACATCCGGCTGAATTCCGTCAGCTCCGACATGTTCGAGCAAGCCGTAGTCCAAGGCATTCACTGCCAGTGCATAGAGAGCGATGCTGAGACCTGCCGCCAGGAAGGTCATGTCCCGCCGCGCCGTCAGCTTCGCTTCACCCTCTTGCTTCTCCACCTCCGCCTGTTGCGCCCGAGCCGCAACGCCGCTCAACACTTCACCAGAGTCGGATTGCCGTTCAGCGTCGAGTTCGCAGCCCGAACCTGCAGCAGTGCTTGTTCTTTGCGCTGTTCGGGTGAGGCTGGAATCAGCAACAGTACTCCATCCACGACCCATTCGGTCGCGCGCTCAGCCGCTGTGCGATGACGTAGAGCGCAGCGAAACGCTGATCCCCTCGACTGTCCGATACTTCACGTTGCCCGTGGAGCCCATCAGCGTCCACCACACTCCGAACATCCCGAACACGACGCCTAGGGATACGTACAACTTCTTTGTCTGAGCATTCACCGCCGTCGCAATCCTTCCTCAGCCGGCGGCGAACTTGATCAGACCAGACATCGAATTGACGCTGCCGGCGTCGAGGTCCGGCTTCCACGTCGGCTCCACATTGATGTAAGCGAGGTGGTCGTCCTTGAGTAGCCCCAGTAAAACCTCGGCGACATACGTCCTCCGATCGGACCCAGCCTTCCTTTGCCGAGCTCTTGTGCCTCCTTCACCACGTAGAACCAAGCGGCGCGTTTCCCACGAATGCGTCCAAAATCTTCGTGATCTCGAGGTCCTCGTCGTCAGCGGCTCGGTCCCATAGGGTCACAGCATCATCGAACCGCACATCGATGCCCTTCGTGTGCAAGGTCTCTCTCATACGATCGGCGATGTACGCCCGCAGTTCATCGTCCATCGGACTTTCGAGGTCACTAAGGCTGGGTGGAGGGCTGCCACCACGAACGAGGCGCGCTGGCACCTCATGAACGATCACGGCCTCTACTGCGAAACTTGCAAGATCCATCGATCGCCTCTTCCCTCCCTCCCCGAGCGTCCACGCCAGCTCCCGCCCCGCTCTACTCAGTATCGAACGCGGGCGTGACAGCGACCCGAAAATCGCGCTGGCGGGTCATGAGCGGGTCACGCCCCATTGAACGGACTACTCGCCAGCCTCGAGATTCTCAGCGAAAATATGGTCTGAACTGGGGCGTTGCTTCGTGGGGCCGGCTGGACTCGAACCAGCGACCAACGGATTATGAGTCCGCCGCTCTGACCAACTGAGCTACGGCCCCCGATACGGCACGGGAGAGTCTACGTGCCGGGCATCGTGCCGAGTCGGCGTGCGGCTACGGCAGGACGACCGCCTCGACCACGAGCTCGTTCTGCACATCCCCTATCCACTCGCGACCCTCGTCGACGCGCCTCAGAAGATTGCCCATCGCCTCCGGGTCCAGCGGCCTGGCAAAGTAGAAGCCCTGGCACCGGTCGCATTGAAGCGACTGGAGGTGGACCAGCTGCTCCGCGAGCTCGATGCCCTCCGCAACCGTCTCGAGCTTCAGGCTTTGACCCAGCTCGATGATCGCCCGGGCCACCGCCCACTCCTGCGAGCCGTTCTCCAGGCCGGCGATGAAGCTTCGATCGATCTTGAGGATGTCGACCGGGAGCCGCTGGAGCCGAGCAAGAGACGAGTAGCCGGTGCCGAAGTCGTCGATCGCAAGCCGCACGCCGAGTTCCTTGAGGAGGTCGAGCGTTCCGGCGACGACGTCGGTGAATTGCATGAGGACGCTTTCGGTGATCTCGAGGATGAGACAGGTTGGATCGAGCCCGGCGTCGTCGAGTGCGGCGACGACATCGTCGACGATGCCCGGGTGCTGCAGCTGCTTGGCCGAAAGGTTCACACTCATCGTGAGCGGCGGGAAGTTCGCATGCTCCTCCTGCCACGACTGCGCCCGCCTACACGCCTCGCGAAGGACCAAGCGACCGATGTCGACGATGAGGCCGCTGTCTTCGGCAAGATGAATGAATTCGCCGGGGAGAACCAAGCCGCGCTGGGGGTGCTGCCACCGGACGAGAGCTTCCATTCCGGCAATCGTGCCCGTCTGAAGAACGACGGTCGGCTGGTAGAAGACGACGAACTCATCTCGTTCGACGGCAAGTCGCAGATCCGCTTCGAGGTCGAGCCGTTCTAGGAGCGAGGCATACATGCTCGGCTCGAATGTGCTGTAACAGCCCTTTCCGGACTCCTTTGCGCGGTACATCGCAACGTCGGCATCCCGGAGCAGTTCGTCGGTGGTCTGTGTCTCGGCGCGCCCGACCGCAATCCCAATGCTCGGATGGACGTACACGTCCTTTGCCGATACCTCGAACGGCTCGCGCATCGCGGCAAGCACACGTTCCGCAACGAGCTCCGCGTCCTGCGGCTGCGCGATCTCTTCGAGAAGCAATGCGAATTCGTCGCCACCCAAGCGGGCGGCGGTGTCGGAACCACGCAGCTGATCTCTTAGCCGCTGCGCGACCGCGGTCAACAGCGCGTCACCCGCGGCGTGCCCGAGCGAGTCGTTGATGTGCTTGAAGTCGTCGAGGTCGAGGAACAACACGCCGACCGACGCCTCCGGCTGCCGCCGCACCCGTTCGAGCGCGTGCTCGACACGATCGCGAAACAGCTCGCGGTTGGGAAGATCGGTCAACGCATCGTGAAACGCCTGGTGCGCCAGTTCGTCCTCGAGGCTCTTGCGCTCGGAGATGTCTCTCGTGTTGAGAATCACGCCCTGCAGATGCGGGTCGTGAAGCTTGCTGTTGAGCGATGTTTCACAGTGGATCCACGTGCCCCCGCTCGTGCGCAGACGGCACTCGAACACGGCCCCAGAATCGGATTCCTTCATCGCCTTCGTGATCAGGGCGCGCACCCGCGGGCGCTCGTCGGGGTGCACGAGGTCGAGGGAGTCCATCCCGAGTAGGTCGCCCTGCCCCCAGCCGAGGACGCGGGAAACCGACGGGCTCTGAAACCGGATGCGGCCGTCTCGGTCGATGACGGTGATTACGTCGGACGAATGGGCGACGAGACTCGTGAAGCGGGCCTCGCTTCTGCGCTCGCCCTCTTTCTCCCGCTCGTCCAGCAGCCGCACGGTCATGAGCGCGCTGGCCGCCTGCCGGGCCAGAGACCGGACCAGCATCTCGTCACCGTCGGAGAAAGGTGCCCCCCCGGAGGCCTTACCGAGGTAGAGCGCGCCCGACACGGGCGTCCCCTCGCAGCTCATCGAGACCGCCAGCGTCGCGCCGGCGGGAGATCCTCCGGGCGAAGTCCCGCCGGTGTCGCCGTGGGCGTTGCGCCGCACGACCATGCCGTCTTCGAGGGGCGTTCCGCCGCACAGCAGCGTGAGCGCCTGCTCACCGGACAACTCCCGGGTGGCGAGGGCCCCGATCCCGCCGTCCTCGAACACCACCGCGGCCGCGAATTTCGCGCCGGTCACCTCGCACGCGAGGTCGATACTCCGTTCGACGACCGCCTGACAGTCCCGGGCGGAACCGATGGCCACAAAAGCATCGAGAACCCCTTGCCCCAGCGTGCTATCCGCCCCAGGCACCCGCTCGGTCATCTCATTCCTCTCTAGGCAGAACTACGTAAGGCAGCCGATGACATCTCTTCGGCGGGTTGCCCCGCAAGCTTGAGTCACTTCACCGCACCATCCGCGGGTACGCTCCGACGCCGTGGACCTGCTCGAATACGTCCCGGTTTTGCGGGACCTACCGCCCGCCGTCACCGTCGCATTGGTGGCGGCTGTTCCGATCGTCGAGCTTCGAGGCGCGATTCCCGTCGGCGTCTTCCTGGGATTGTCGCCGGTGGAGGCCGCGATCCCCGCGGTCGTGGGGAACGTGTTGCCCATTCCGTTTCTCGTGTGGTTCCTCGACCCGGTTCAGGGTTGGCTCTCGAAGCGGTTCGGCTTCTTCGATCGCTTCTTTGAATCGCTCTTCCGCCGGACGAGGAGCAAGCACACCGCAAGGTTCGAGCAGTTCCGAGACCTCGCTCTCGTGTTGTTCGTGGCGGTCCCGCTTCCCGGAACCGGCGGGTGGACGGGGGCGGCCGCCGCGTTCGTCTTCGGGATCAAGAAATGGCGGGCGGTGGCGCTCATCACCGCCGGCATCATCATGGCGGCCGTCGTCGTCACCGCGTTCACGGCCGTGGGCGAAGCCGTCGTCAGGCGCTGATCTCGACCATTTCCGCAAGCGCCTCCCCGATGGTGCGCAGCGCCCTCCGGTGGAGCTGACAGACGCGGGATTCGGTCACGCCGAGCTCCGCGCCGATCTCCTTGAGGGTCCGCCGCTCGTAATAGTGCTGCTCGATGACAAAGCGATCCCGCTCCGGGAGGAGGGCGATTGCCTCGACCACCTCTCCGTGATCGGCGGCCAGTTCCACACCGTCCGGCGGGCGCTCGGCGAGCGGGTCGAAGAGCGTCTCTTCGAGCCGGGTTCCAAGCGGCGTGCGGGCGGTCTGAAAGTCGATTGAGATGATCTTGTCGATGATGCGTCCGGGTCGCGCCGACGCACCCCGCGGGAAATGCGACAGCAACCTCAGTCCGTCGCCGATCGCTCCCTTGATCCGCCGGGACGCATACGACTCGAAGCGAACGTTGAACGTCGGATCGAAGCGCTCGATCGCGTCGATGAGGCCGAACACCCCGAAGCTCGGGAGCTCGGCCCGTACCATCGGCGGCAGGGGACGACCGGCAGACCCCGCGAGAAAGCGCACCAGCGGCAGGTAATGACAAATCAGGTCGTCACGGTCGGCACGCGCCCGACCCGTCAACCACCTGTCCCACAGCCCGTCGATGTCATCGCGCGCCGTAACCACCGTGGCCTCCCCGGCCTCGAGCCACAATCAGTAACAGAAGCAACAGAAGCGCTCAATAGTGACACAGGACCGCCGACACGCACAACCCCGCAGAATGGCGACGTGGAGCCCCTGCCGAGGGGGAAGGGCAAGGTCGAGGAACCGCGGCCGGGACGCGGGAGTCCCGGCCGCCGGCTCCGGGGGCGGGACTCGAACCCGCAACCCTCCGGTTAACAGCCGGATGCTCTGCCAATTGAGCTACCCCGGACCGAACCGCCGCGAGTCGGGCGGCGGTTCCACATAGTAAGGGAGCACGGCGCGCCGAGAAAACTCGGGTACGGCCCGGCGGGGATTGGACGCGGAGAACGCGGGGCATACGATTCGGAACGCGGAGACGACGACGAGGAGGATGTCATGCGTGGACGACTAGGGGTTCTGATCGGCTTCGGAGCGGGTTACGTGCTCGGGGCAAAAGCGGGAACGGAACGCTACGACCAACTGCGACGGCTGTACGACAACCTTCTGTCTTCCCCCGGGTTTCAGGAGGCATCGGGAAAGGCCCGCGAGGCCGTGGGCTCCGGGCTCGAGCAGGCAAAGGGGATGGCGACGGAGGGCGTCAACAAGGTTACCGGTGCCGTGAAAGAGCGCCGCGGCGAAGACGACCGTCCGTCCAGCCTGAGCGTCGCGCCTCCGCCCGGACCGTAGCAGAGGCGGTACCCGCCTACTCGAGGTAGTCGCGCAGCTTCTGGCTTCGCGACGGGTGACGAAGCTTGGAGAGCGTCTTCGATTCGATCTGTCGGATTCGTTCTCTGGTGACGCCGAACTTCTTGCCGACCTCTTCCAGCGTCCGAGGCTGTCCGTCGACGAGCCCGAACCGAAGTCGTATGACGTCTTTCTCGCGGCCGGACAACGTGTGCAGTACCGACTCCAGCTGTTCCTGAAGGAGACGGAACGATGCTCGCTCGAGTGGGACGACGGCATCCGAGTCTTCGATGAAGTCGCCGAGATGCGAGTCCTCCTCCTCCCCCACGGGTGTTTCCAGCGACACCGGCTCCTGCGAGATCTTTTGAATCTCCCGGACCTTCTCCGGGCTCATCTCCATCTGCTCGCCGATTTCCTCCGCGGTCGGCTCTCGCCCGAGATCCTGCAACAACTGGCGCTGAATTCGGACCAGCTTGTTGATCGTCTCGACCATATGGACCGGGATTCGTATCGTGCGCGCCTGATCGGCGATGGCGCGCGTGATCGCCTGGCGAATCCACCACGTCGCGTAGGTCGAGAACTTGAAGCCCTTCGTGTGGTCGAACTTCTCGACGGCTCGAATAAGGCCGAGATTTCCCTCCTGGATCAAATCGAGAAATCCCATCCCGCGGCCGACGTAGCGCTTGGCGATCGAGACCACAAGCCGCAAGTTTGCCTCGACGAGATGCCGCTTGGCGCGCTGCCCATCACGCATGGTCCATCGAAGCTCGTCGGCTTCGTCCTCGGAAACCGAGGTCGCCTCGCGTTCGAGACGGTCCTCCGCAACGAGACCCGCTTCGATGCGCATCGCAAGCTCCACTTCCTGTTGAGCCGTCAGGAGCGCGACCTTCCCGATCTCCTTCAGATACATCCGAACGGGGTCGTTGGTGGGCGCCTTCAGCGCCTGATCGACCTCGCGCCGCGCGCGTCTGCGCTCGTCGTCGGGATCGACGATCGGCTCCGGCTCCGCGTCTGCCTCCACCTCTTCACGCAGACCCTCGTCGTCCTCGACGATGTCGATGCCGCCCTCGACCAGCCGCTGGTAGACGGCGTCGGTGTCGTCGGGAGACAGGTCGAGGGGACCGAGCCGCTCCGCCAGATCGGCGGCAGAGATCGAGCCTTCCGCACGCGCCTCACGCAAAAGTCTTTCGAGTTCGGCGTCGGTATCGACGGTGGTTATGGTCGCGATCAACGTCTCGCCACCGGGGGGTCCCCCCACGACGCCTTGTTGCCCCCCCATCTAGGGCGCCTCCCGGAGCCTTCGAAGCAGATCGCGCCGCTCCGCCTCGAGCCGCACGAACTCCGTGAACAACTGGTCATGACGATTGGGATCGGTCAGTGGGTTGACATCCTGAAGCGTCGCCCGGCGACTCTTTATCTCGCGCTCCAACGAAAGCACCCGCAGGCGGCCGAACACCTCACGAAGTCGGCCCGGTTCTTCCGGCTCATCGTCTTCTGCCTCGGCCACAACGAGTTCACTCAACAGCGACCGAGCCTCGGGCGAAAGGTCGCCGACATCCCGGCCGTCGAGGGAACGTGTGCCGTCGGCCACCGCGGCACGCGCCGCGGAAAACAGCTCGCGGCGCGGAGGCGACGTGAAGTCACGCTCATCGATGCCCTCTAGATGTGCGTTCACTTCGTCTCCCCGCGTAACCAGCAACTGCAAAGCCTCTCGCTCTACTTTGACGTGACCCGGAAGTCTTCGTATGCGGTCATTCGATGTCCCCCCCTGCAGTGCCGACGCACCGCTCCTTCGTTCCGCAAGCGCCCGTTGAATCGACTCCGCATCGATTCCGATCCGGCGCGCCGCGAGAAACGCGTACTCCCCTCGTGCCACCGGGTCGGGGTGCCACCCTAGCACTTCGACCACTGCGCCGACCGCCCGGCCGCGCGCCTCGGGCGTGTCCAGCGGAAGCTTCTCGATCGTCTTCTCGAGCTTGAATTCCATGAGCGGCTGAGCCTCTTCGACGTACTTCCGGACCCGCTCGACACCCCCGGCCGCGATCACGTCGGCGGGATCACTGCCGGACGGCAGCGGCGCAACGAGAACCTCGATCCCGAGTTTGTGCTGCAGATCGAAACCCCGCTCGGTCGCGCCCTTTCCCGCCTCATCGGCGTCGAACATCAGCACCAGCCGCTGCGTGAATTTCTTCAGCAACTCGAAGTGGGACTCGCCGAGGGCAACCCCGTTCGTGGCCACCGCTTGGTCGATCCCCGCCTCATGCAGCGCGATCACATCGGTGTATCCCTCGACGACGATCGCGGGGTTGCCGCGCGCGAGAGTCGATTTGGCTCGCTGAAGGCCGTACATCACGCGTGACTTGTTGAACGCCGGCGTGGCCGCGGAGTTCAGGTATTTGGGCCCGTCGGCGCCGGGCAGAATCCGGCCTCCGAACCCGACGACATCGCCTTGATGCGACCGGGTCGGAAACATGAGGCGCTGCCGGAACGTGTCGTAAAGCCGGCCGTCTCGCTCGCTCCGGCGAGACAGATCCGCCTCCCTAAGAACCTCCTGGGGGAACTTCTTCGCCAGCAGATGCTGCGTGAGAGCATCCCCGCCGGGGGCATATCCCAGCTCCCACCGGGCCGCCACCTCGCGGCCGAACCCTCGTGAGTCGAGGTAAGAGCGCGCACCCGCAGCCGACTGCGACGTCATCAACCGGTCGTGGAAGAACTGGGCCGCGGCCTCGTTGGCCTCGACGATTCGCAGCTTCATGCCCTGGACACGACGTTCGCCCGCGCGCTGCTCCTCGAAGTGCAACTCGAACCCCTGCTTGCGCGCCAGCCACTCGACCGCTTCCGGGAACGACAGGCTCTCCGTCTTCTCGATGAAGTGATAGATGTTGCCGCCTTCGCCACATCCGAAGCAGTGGTAGAGGCCGCGCGCGGCATCGACGCTGAAGGATGGCGTCTTTTCCGAATGGAACGGGCACAGGCCCTTGAACGTGTTTCCGCCCGACTTCTTGAGCTGCGTGTAAGCGGAGACGACCTCGACGATATCGGCCCGTTCGCGCAACAGGTCGATATCTTCGTCTTTGATCTTCGCCATGATCCTCTTCAGTCATCTCAAGCCGCGACCGCGCGCGACGACACTATGGCGGGGAAGTCGCGTCATCCTAGTAGACCTTCGCCCGGAAAGGCGTCGGCGGCGATGTCGCCGAACGCCCGCAGGGCGAACCGGTCGGTCATTCCGGCGACGTAATCCACCGCCCGCTGCCGGGCGGCGGCGGTCGCCCCTCCATCGTCCGCGGCGGAGACGTGGTGCTCGAGCAGCGTCGTGAGGATTCTGGCGACCCGGTCCCGGGTTTCATGCGTGACTCGTCCGACGTACACCCGCTCGAACAAAAAGCCCCGGGTCTCCGCCATCGCATCGAAGATGGCGGGGCTCAAGCGGATCTCGTCGCCGTCTCCGGACGTCGTCACGAGATCCTGGACCATCGTGTGAATGCGCTCGGAATGACTGTCGCCGAGTACCGAGCGGGTGCCGTCCGGAAGCTCGTCCTCGGTGAGGATCCCGGCGCGGACGGCGTCGTCGATGTCGTGGTTGAGGTAGGCGATTCGGTCGGCGAACCTCGCGATTTGGCCTTCGAGTGTCTCGGGCATCGGCATCGACCACGTGTGGTTGGCGATGCCGTCACGGACTTCCCACGTGAGGTTCAGGTCCTCGAGCACCTCCACGACCCGAACGCTCTGCAGGTTGTGCCGAAAACCGGGGAGGAACTCGGCCACCACCTCCTCGCCCAAGTGGCCGAACGGCGTGTGCCCGAGGTCGTGGCCGAGACAAATTGCCTCTGCAAGATCTTCGTTCAGACGGAGAACGCGCGCGATGGTACGGGCGACCCCCGCAACCTCGAGGGTATGCGTCAACCGCACGCGGTAATGATCGCCCTCGGGGGCGAGGAAGACCTGCGTCTTGTGGGCGAGCCGCCGGAACGCCTTGCTGTGGATGATGCGATCCCGGTCGCGCTCGAACGAGGTGCGGAGATCGTCGTCCGGTTCGGCCCGTTCCCTTCCCTTGGAGTCGGCGGCCGCCCGGGCGCGGGGAGACAGCACCTCGCTCTCGAGGCGTTCCCTGCGTAGCCGGGGCGAAGCGATCATCGGCCCGAAGGTAGCACCGGGTTGAGACGAGGATTGGCCGGCACCACCGCCGTTGGTACCATTTGGTAGTTGTTCTCGCCGGCCGGAGGAGTCCCGATGACGCCCAGACGAAAGGCGGCCGCTGCGGTGGTGGCAGTCTCTCTGCTCGTCGTCCCGATCGCCCCCGCGGCGGCCCGGCAGATGCGGGCTCGCGACGAGCCCAGCGTCACGGGACCGCTCGAGCCCGATCCCGAGCTACACAGCTGCGACTCGAAGAAGACACGTGCCGAGGGTGAAGTCGTGGCCGCGTTCACGATCTGCCTCCAGTGGTACCGGCTGTCGCCGGAAAGAGAAGCGGATCCGCTGAACGACTACGGCGCGCTGTGGGTAAGGGCGCGCGCCAATTCCAAAAATGGATGGTGCGCGACGCGCGTGAAGCTCGAAACCACACTTCCGTCGGAGGGGACGCTCTCAAAGGCGCCGCGCGCCGGAAGCAAGATCGAGGCGAAACGGGGCGACAAAAAGACCACTTCGATGCTCGCGGTCGACGCACAGGGCGACGCGCCCGAGCCGGGCACGATCGAGCAGTCGTATCTCTTGCGCCCCGGCACGCTGCGGGTGACGCTCCGTGACGACACTCGCACCTACCGCCTGAGGTGGGATGGGTTGTCCCGTAAGGCGGTTGCGTTCGCAACCGGCATCGAGCTTTCGTGGCCCCAGGGGGGAGAGCCGTGGGTTCCGAACGAAGAAGAGGCGCCTGCGATCTTCGGCCGCTTCCTCGAGCCCGGCGCCTGCTAGCTACTGAGAATCATCGATAAGGACTAACTTCGCGCGCGAAGTCCAAGAGAAAAGCCTCCTGAGCAGGGAGGATGTAGCTGTCGAAGGCAAACATCCGCCCGCAAAGGAGGCATCTCTCAGGTGAGCATAAACCGGTTCGCGCGCGCCTTTTCGGTTTCCGCCACAGATCGCAATCTCACCTCTCACGCGGGCGCGGTCCTGCTCCGTGCCGCGGCCGACGCGGTCGGCCTCGGGGCCTCGATCGCGGAGCATCTACACCTCAAGAAAAGGGCCCGGGGACTCACCGAAGCCGAGTCGATCCTCGCCATGGCAGAGGCGGTCGCGCTCGGGGCGACGTGTCTCGACGACCTCGCGATAGCGCGCTCCGATCATGCTCAAGAAGAGCTGCGGGGCTTCGCGGTCCCGGCACCACAGACCGCTGGATCTTTCCTCAGGCGCTTCACTCTGGGACACATCGGCCAGCTCAACAAGTCGCTGAGAGCGGTGCACTTGCGAGCCTTCAAGCTGCTCGGGGTCACGAGCGGCGATCTGGTCACGCTCGACTTCGATTCGACCTACATCCGCTCCTACTCGTCGGGACGGCAGGGTGCGGATCCAACCTGGACCAAGCGCTACACCTTGCATCCGCTGCTTTGCTTCGCGTCCGGATTCTCGACTTGTCTGCACGCCAAGCTTCGCCGCGGCAAGTCCCATACCGCCAACGGCATCTCCGGTTTTGTCGCTGAATGTCTCAGACGGTGCCTGAAGAGACTCACATCCGGGCCCGCTTCGACTCCGGTTTCTATTCCAAAGACCTCTTCGCCAAGCTCGAAGAAGAGGGGTCACCTATCTCTGCGGAGCAGCGCTCACACCCCGCTTGACCAGCGTTATCAGGCAAATCCCCGATTCCTGCTGGGCTCCGTGCACCGACAAGGCCGAGGGCGAGGTCGCAGAGTTCGGCTATCGCATCGCCAAAGACAAGGTTTTCCGCCGCTACGTCGTCAAACGGATCCCGGTCAACGTCGGCGAGCAGCTAGAGATCGAGAGCGCCGGCTACCACCACTGGGTGCTGGTGACCAATGACCACGCCACTGATGCCGTGACGCTCGAAGCAGAGCACCGCCACAAGGCCCAGGTCGAGTCGGGGATGCGCGAGCTCAAGGAGAACTTCGGTCTCGATGTCTTGCGCAAAAACGGCTTCATGGCCAACTGGGCGTGGCTGTTGATCGTCACGACCGCGCTCAACCTGACACGCTGGTCACAGCTCCTGGGAGGCCTCGATGAAGACGGGGATCTGCGTGCCAAGAGACTTCTTTATCGCTACCTCAACATCCCGGCCGTGCTCGTCCGTTCCGGACGTCGCCTCGTGCTCAAGCTGCAGCGCGATTATCCGCTCCTCGTCGCCTTCGTTGCTGCCTTGGCGCGTCTGCGATCACTCCCTCTGCCATCCGGCTGACGACACACGCACCTTCCCAAGGAACTCGCCCCGAACAACGGGCTTGTTCGGCGTCGCGGCCAGCGCGCGTCGCCGACAACGAATGTGATCTGGGAGACGATCTGCAGCCGACGCTCCGCAATGCACGGTCAGAACCAGCGATTTACCGCTAACCCAGACTTGTTTCTGCGGCTACGGAGGGATTTGGGTAGCTACTTCGAGCTCGACCGCGCCTCGCCCATGACCGCCTGAGCGGCAGACAGACGCGCCGTCGGGATCCGGAACGGAGAGCACGAGACGTAGTCGAGGCCGAGCCGCTCGCAAAAAACCACGGATTCCGGGTCGCCGCCGTGCTCACCGCAGATGCCGAAATGGATGCGCGGGTTTGCGGCACGCGCGTCTTCGACCGCAATGTGCATGAGGCGCCCGACACCGGGTTCGTCGATAGTGACGAAAGGGTTCGCGGGAACGAGCTTGCGTTCTTCATACATGGCTAGAAACTTGCCGATGTCGTCGCGGCTAAAACCGAACGCGGTCTGCGACAAGTCGTTCGTTCCGAACGAGAAGAAATCGGCATGCTCCGCGATCTCGCCGGCGCAAACCGCGGCCCGCGGCAGCTCGATCATCGTGCCGAACGGGATGTCGAGGTCGACGCCGGCCCGCTCGACGATCGTGCGCGCAACGGGCTCCAGCTCTTCTCGCATCTGGCGAAGCTCCTCCGCGGTCGACACGAGCGGAATCATGATCTCGGGCCGGGGATCTTTTCCCTGCTTTACGAGGCGAACCGCAGCCTCGACGATGGCACGCACCTGCATCGCGTAGAGGCCCGGCTTGACGATGCCGAGGCGGACCCCTCTCAGCCCCAGCATCGGGTTGGCCTCGTGGAGCTCCCTCACCTTCGCGAGCAGCGCCTTCCGCTCGCCGAGGCGCTTCTTGCCCATCACCCTCGCGCCGGCCTCGGCAAGCGCGACCTCGACCTCGAGGTCGACGTGGTTGGGCAGAAATTCATGCAGCGGCGGGTCGAGGAGCCGGACCGTCACGGGAAGCCCGTCCATCGCCCTGAAGATTCCGATGAAATCCTTGCGCTGCAGCGGAAGAAGGACGGCGAACGCCTTCTCCTCCTCGTCTGCACTCCCGGCAAAGATCATCGCCCGCACGGCCTCGACGCGTGCCTCTCCCATGAACATGTGCTCCGTGCGGCACAGCCCGATTCCTTCGGCGCCGCGGGCACGGGCGTTCTTTGCCTGCTCGGGCGTATCCGCGTTGGCGCGCACCCGGAGGCGGCGGACGGCATCGGCACGGGTCATGAAGCGATCGAAGGACGCCCACAACGTCCCCGACCGGGCCCTCTTGCTCCCCAGCATCGCCGCCTCGAGCGGCGACGGCTCGGTCTCGAGCGCCTCGTCGTAGACGGCGCCGTCGGTGCCGTCGATCGTGATCCAGCCGCCCTCCGCGACGGTCGCCCTCCCTGCGGTGAAATTGCGCCCGGCGCCGTCGATCTTGATTGCATCTGCGCCGCACACCGCCGGGATGCCTTCACCCCGCGCCACAACTGCAGCATGCGAATTAGTGCCGCCGGCGGAGGTCAGAATCCCCTCGCTCGCAACCATCCCGTGATAGTCGTCCGGGTTCGTTTCCCGCCGGACGAGGATGACCTTTTCGCCTCGCTCCGCCCACCGCGACGCATCCTCTGCCGAGAACACGACTCGTCCCACCGCGGCACCGGGGGATGCGTTCAGGCCGCTTGCGATCGGCTCCTTCGAGTTCTTGAGGACCGCTTTGATCGCAGGCTTGAACAGTTCGTCGAGCTTGCCTGCCGTCAGGCGGTCGCGCACCGTGACGTCCTCGTCGGTGAGGCCCTCGTTCACCATGTCGAGGCCGATTTCCCACTCGGCGCGGGCGGTCCTCTTGCCGACCCGAGTCTGGAGGAGCCACAGCGTGCCCCGTTCGATCGTGAACTCGATGTCGCACATGTCTTTGAAGTGCCGCTCGAGGACCGCCATGTGCTGCTGAAGCTCGCTCCACGCACCGGCGTTCAGACGCGCGAGGTCCTGGAGCGGAAGAGTGTTTCGGATCCCCGCAACCACGTCCTCCCCCTGCGCGTTGGGGAGGTAGTCACCGTACGGCTTCTTCTCGCCGGTCGACGGATCGCGCGTGAACGCAACGCCCGTCCCGGAGTCGTCGCCCATGTTGCCGAAAACCATCGCCTGTACGTTGACGGCGGTCCCGAGATCGTCGGGGATCCGATTACGCCGCCGGTAATCCCGCGCACGCTTGTTGTTCCACGAGCCGAAGACCGCCTCGATCGCGAGGGTCAGCTGCTCGGTGGGATCGTCCGGGAATTCTCTGCCGGTCTCCTTCTTGACGATCTTCTTGAAGGTCTGGACGAGGGCCTTGAGGTCCTTCGCATCCAAATCGACATCCGCCGCCACCCCTTTTTTGCCTTTCTCGGCATCGAGCGCAGCGGCGAAGAGGTCGCCGTCGATACCGAGAACGGTGTGGCCGAACATCTGGATCAGCCGGCGGTAGGAGTCCCACGCAAATCGCTCGGATTCGGTCTGGCGTGCAAGGCCCTCGACACTTTCGACGTTCAAACCGACGTTGAGCACCGTGTCCATCATGCCCGGCATCGAAAACGGCGCGCCGGATCGCACCGAGACCAGAAGCGGGTCGCGCGGGTCGCCGATCGACCGACCCATCGTCTCCTCGAGACCCTTCCGATGCTCTGCTACCTGATCGAGAAGCCCGTCCGGGAAACGGCCGCCGAGGCGCGTGTATTCGTTGCATGCATCGCACGTGATCGTGAATCCCGGAGGCACGGGAAGACCGAGGTTCGTCATCTCGGCGAGATTGGCGCCCTTGCCACCGAGAAGGTACTTCTGTGACGCGTCCCCTTCGCCGAAGTCGTAGACCCACTTGGTCATGTGCGGCCCTCTCCCGGTGCGATCTCGTTCAGCGCAGTTCGATCTCGACCTGATGATCGTCGTCGTCGAGCGAAACCGTCTCCATCGCGCGGTGACCTTCGGCGTCCCAACAATGAAGGCTCCACTCGCCCGTCACTAGGTGAAAAGCAAATGCACCGTGGTCGTCGACCCGAACCTGATCGAGAACGTCTCCAGACGAGTTGTGGAGCTCGACAACCGCGCCGGGGGCGGGCGCGCCACCCGCAATGCTTACGACACCGGTCAGCTTCGGCATTAGCCCTCCTCGAACGACTTACGCAGGTGGTGGACGACCGCGTCGACGGGCAGGCGCTCCTGCTCCATCGAATCGCGTTCTCTGATGGTGACCTGATTGTCCTCGAGCGAGTCGAAGTCCACCGTAAGGCAAAAGGGGGTCCCGACTTCATCCTGCCGCCTGTAACGGCGTCCGATAGAGCCCGTGACGTCGAAATCCGTGACGAAATGGGGCCTGAGCGACGTGGCAACCCTCTCCGCCACCGGGGTCAAGTCCGCATGTTTGCTGAGGGGCAAGACGGCCACCTTCGTAGGCGCCAGACGTTTGTCCAGCTTGAGCAAAGTCCGCTTCTCGACCTTGCCCGACGCGGTGGGTGCCTCTTCCTCACGATAGGCGTCGATCAGGAACGCAAGCGTGCAGCGTTCGACACCGAGCGCCGGCTCGATGACGTAGGGAACGTATTTCTCCTCCGTCTCCGAATCGAAGTAGACGATCTCCTGTCCCGAATGCTTCGCATGCGCCTTTAGATCGAAGTCGGTGCGATTCGCGATGCCCTCGAGCTCGCTCCACCCCATGCCCGGAAACTCGTACTCGATGTCGTAGGTGTCCTTCGCATAATGCGAGAGCTCATCGGGATCGTGCCGACGAAGGCGCAGTTTTTCCTTGCGCATCCCCAGATCGAAGAACCAGTTCATTCGCTCCTCGAGCCACGCCTCGTGCCACTTCTCGTCGGTCCCGGGCTCGACGAAAAACTCCATCTCCATCTGCTCGAACTCGCGCGTGCGAAAAACGAAGTTGCCGGGCGTGATCTCGTTGCGAAACGATTTACCCTGCTGCGCGATCCCGAATGGGATCTTTTTCCGGGACGTGGTCTGCACCGCCAGGTAGTCGACGAACATCCCCTGAGCCGTTTCCGGCCTCAGGTAGACCGCGTGAGCGGAATCCTCGACGGGGCCCATATGGGTCTTGAACATGAGATTGAACTGGCGCGGCTCGGTCCAGTTGGGGCCACGCCCGCAATCCGGGCAGGACTTCTCGAGGTCGATGTGGTCTGCGCGGAAGCGGTGATGGCAGTTCGTGCACTCCACCAGCGGATCGGTAAACGTCGCGACGTGACCGGACGCCTCCCACACCTTGGGCGACATCAAGATGGACGACTCGAGCCCGACGATGTCGTCGCGCAGGTGAACCATCGCCCGCCACCATTCGTTCTTGACGTTGCGCTTGAGCTCGATGCCGAGCGGTCCCCAATCCCATGCGGAGCGCAGCCCGCCGTAGATCTCGCTAGAGGGGAACACGATCCCCCGCCGCTTGCACAGGTTCACGATCGTGTCCATGGAGACGTCGCTCATGTCGGGCATGATAGTCCTCGTGGAAGGAAAGAGACCCCGGCGCGCCGGAGGATAGTTCGCCATCGATCTAGCCCTCGGCCTCCTCTCGGTCGCGCTCCTCATCATCGCCAACGGTTTCTTCGTCGCGGGCGAGTTTGCGCTCGTCGCGGTCGACAAAGAGCGGGTTCGTCTGCTTGCGGAAAGCGGGCAGCGCGGGGCGGCCGGCACGCTCCACGGCCTGAAAACTCTCTCGTTCCAGCTGTCGGGCGCCCAGCTGGGCATCACCCTCACCTCGCTTCTCGTCGGCTTCGTGGCGGAACCCACGATCGGACGAGCGCTCGCCCCCCTCCTCGAGTTGGCCGGCGTGCCCGAAGAGAGCAGCCTCGCCGTGGCCGTATCGATCGCGCTCGTAGTAGCAACGGCAACACAGATGGTGGTGGGAGAGCTCGTCCCAAAGAATCTCGCCATCGCGAGGCCGATCGACGTCGCGTTCCGGGTGGTCACCCCGCTGCGAGTGATCAACGCATTGTTCAAGCCCCTCATCGTGTTCCTGAACGCGAGCGCCAACTGGACCGTGCGGCGGCTCGGGATCGAGCCGCGGGAGGAGCTGATCAACGTCCGCTCGCTCCAGGAGCTGGAGAGCCTCATCCAGAGTTCCCGCGAAGGTGGCGGCTTGCTCGAAGAAGAATTCGCGCTCCTGGAGAGGTCGATCTCGTTCAGGGAGCGCACCGCCGCCGACATCCTGGTGCCGCGCACCGACGTGGTGGGAATCCCCCGCGATGCGCGCGTTTCCGCGGTCGTCCACAGCTCGATCGAGACCGGACATTCCCGCTTCCCCGTCTACGGCGACGACCTCGACGACATCCTCGGGATCGTCCACGTAAAGGATGTCCTCCGCATCCCGGTTGAGAGGCGCGGCGTCACGCCGGTGCAGGACCTCGTCAGGGAGGCGTTCATCGTCCCCGAGAGCCTTCCCCTCGAACCGCTTCTGATCGAGATGCGGCGGGAGCAGCAGTTGCTTGCGGTCGCGGTCGACGAATACGGGGGGACCGCCGGGATCGTCTCGGTCGAGGACATCATCGAGGAGATCGTCGGCGAGATCGAAGACGAGTACGACCGGCGCGCTCCCGCCTCCGCCCGGGCACAAACGGTTCCGTCCGGAGTCCACGTGCTGAATGCCAAGCTGCACGCACGCGAGGTCGAAGATGCGTGCGGCTTCGAGATGCCGGAGGGACCCTACGACACGCTGGCGGGGTTCCTCTTGTCACTCTTCAACGACATCCCACAGCCCGGCGATCACGCGTCCTACGACGGGTGGGAATTCAAGGTGGTCCAAATGGAGAAGCGACGGATCTCCAAAGTCCTCGTGGTGGCGCCGTCCGACCGAAGGGGGGAGGCGACGTGAACACGGGGTACCTGCTCGCGTCCGTCCTGCTCCTCCTCGCCAACGGCTTCTTCGTTGCCGCCGAGTTCGGCCTGATCGCGGCACGGCGAACGAGGATCGAGGAGTTGGCCGCCACCGGAAAACCCTCTGCAACGGCGGCGCTCAAGAGCCTCCGCGAGCTCTCCTTCATGCTTGCCGGGGCGCAGCTCGGCATCACGATGGCGTCGTTGGGGCTCGGCTTCGTCGCGGAGCCGGCAATCGCCTCGATCATCGAATCGGCCCTTCACGACGTGGCATCTCTTCCACCGGCAGCCCTCCACACGGTCTCGCTCGTAATCGCGTTGACCGTGGTGGTCTTCCTGCACATGGTCGTCGGCGAGATGGCGCCCAAGAACATCGCTATCAGTGAACCGGAACGCGTCGCGTTGTTGCTCGCGATCCCGATGCGCGGGTATGCCAACCTCTTTCGGCCGTTCCTCCGACTGCTCAACGCGATCGCAAACGGCAGCCTGCGCCTCATCGGAATCGAACCGCGGGACGAGCTGCTGGCGGTTCATACCGCGGGCGAGATCGGCCGCATGGTTTCGGAGAGCGCACGGGAGGGCCTAGTCGATCCGTTCAACGAGCGCCTGCTGAAGGGGATCATCGACCTCGGGGAGCGCGATGCGGTCGAGGCTATGGTGCCCCGAACCGATTTAACCGCCGTCTCCGCCACCTCAACTCCCGAGGAGGTCGAGGTCGTGGCCGTCGAGTCGGGTCATTCGCGGATCCCCGTCTATCGCAACGATCTCGACCACATCCTCGGCTTCGTGCACGTCAAGGATCTCCTGCGCATCCCACCGGAGGAACGAACACAACCCGTTCCGCCTCGATTTATCCGGCAGATGCTCGTGGTTCCCGAGTCGCGCAAGCTCCGGTCTCTCCTGCTCGAGATGCGCCGCGGCCGGCGTCACGCCGCGCTGGTCGTCGATGAGCACGGAGGCACCGCGGGAATCGTCACGCTCGAAGATCTCGTGGAGGAGCTGGTCGGGGACATCCGCGACGAGTACGACGTCGGCGAGCTCGGGATCGAGCAGCTGGGTGAGAACCGCTATCTCGTTCCGGGCGGGCTCCGGATCGACGAGGCGTCGGCCCGCCTGGGAGTGGAGCTGCCCGAGGGCGAGTACGAGACCGTCGCGGGTTTTCTGATGGACCGGCTGGGGCGGATCCCCCGGCGCCGAGACGTGATCGAGCACGATGGTTGGAAGCTCCGCGTGCGCAACATGTACCGGCGTCGCGTCGTGCAGGTGCTCGTGGAGCCGGCGGGGGCGGAGCGGCACCAATCCGGTACACCGGGTGCGCAGGGCCGTACCTTGTGAGCATGACCAACGATTCACGTCGCGCGGCACGGCCGCACCTCTTCCGCGCCGGTGTCGCGGCCGTGCTCGCGCTGATCGGGCTCGTGGCGACCTCGGGGTGGAAGGACGAGGGTCCTCTCTTCGCCGGCTTCGCCGGCAGGGTGGACCTTCACGACCTCGGGGCGGTGGCCGGCCTCCTGTTGTTCGTGGTGGCGGGAATCGTTGCCGTACGCGCGCTCACGAGGGGAGCCGCGCGCGCCGTCGAGGTTCGCCTGGGTGATGCGCGCGGCGCGCCGCTCGGCGCGGTCATTCAGGTGATCGGGTATCTCGTCGTGCTCCTGCCGACACTGCAGCTACTGGGGGTCCCCCTCGATGGATTGCTCCTCGGAGGTGCGGTCACGGGGGTCGCGGTCGGTATCGCGGCGCAGCAAACGCTGGGCAACTTCTTCGCCGGCGTAGTGCTCATGCTCGTCCGGCCGTTTTCGGTGGGCGACTACGTGGTGCTGCGTTCGGGCCCGCTGGCCGGGGAGTACGAAGGGACGGTAACCGAGATCGGCTTCTTCTACGTCGATCTCGTCACCGCACGCGGACCCGTCTCTCTTCCCAACGCGGGGGTGTTGAGCGCCGCGGTGGGACCCGGGGCCCGCGCCGCCGACCCGGTCGCAGACGAAGACGAGGCGGGGCATAAAGAAGCGGCCCCCGAGAACGGGGGCCGCAGATGAGGCTCTCTGTTTGGTCTTAGACGGCGCGGACGTTTGAGGCCTGCTTGCCCTTCGGACCCTCGGTGACGTCGAACTCGACTGCTTGTCCTTCCTCGAGGGACTTGTAACCCTCCATCGTGATCGCCGAGAAATGCACGAACACGTCTTCGCCGTCGGACTGCGAGATGAACCCGTAGCCCTTGTCGTTGCTGAACCACTTGACGGTTCCTTCAGCCACCCTTCCACACTTCCTTTCCTACGGTGAGGGCTGGCAGTATTCCGCGCTGCCAAGTCCACCCCCACCAATAATCGTGAAAGGTAGCACGATCCATGCCGGGCTGCGGGGGATCTAAGCGATCACAGACCGCCGAAACGTCGACGGCGCGCACGGTATTCGTCGATCGCCTCGAACAACGCTCGCCTGTCGAAGTCGGGCCACAGGATCTCGGTGAAGTAGAGCTCCGCGTATGCGCATTGCCACAACAAGAAATTCGAAAGGCGCATCTCGCCAGAGGTTCGAATCAGGAGATCTACATCCGGAGCATCCGGCGCATACAGATGCTTTGCGATATCCCCCTTGGTGGCAGCATCCTCGATCTCGGCGCGGCCACCGTAGTTGAAGCAGACGAGCAAATGCATGCGTGAATGATGCGCGGTCAGACGTTCGGCGGCATCGAACTCGTCGAGGACGTCCTGGGGCACGGGGTCGCGCCGCCCTATTCGGCGAATGCGTACCCGTCGCTCGTCGAGTTGATCTCTGCGCTCGCGCAAGAGCGCCCGGTTGAAACCGAGCAGAAACTCGACCTCGTCGCGCGGGCGCACCCAGTTCTCGGTCGAGAAGGCGTATACGGACAGGTAGCGGATCCCCGCCTCGAGCGCACCCTCGACCACGTCGAACAGCGCTCTCTCCCCCGCCTCGTGGCCTTTCGTCCGCGAGAGCCCGCGCCGCTCCGCCCACCGGCCGTTTCCGTCCATGATGATCGCGACGTGGGCGGGATCGGCACCGCCCGGCGCATCGCCTCCGGTCATGCCGGAACCAAAAACCGCAGGCTCTTGAGCGGCCGCTCGAGGTGATACTCGGCATACGACCTCAGCGCCGCGGTCACGTCGAGTCCCGCTTGCGGATCGCTCGGGTATCCGAAGTCCGACGTGAGGAGCCGGGCGAGGAGCGCGATGCGGTCGGGCGCAAGCCTCTGGGCGCCGCGGTCGACGCGCCCACACTCTTCGCAAACCGCGCCTCCCGCGGCGGCGCTGAAGCCGGACAACAGAGCTCCCGTGCCACACGAGACGCATACCTGCAATTGCGGGTGGTAGCCGGAGAGCGACAACAACTTCACCAGAAAGGCGGGGACGACGTTGTCGCATCGGCCCTGGGCGAGCGACTCGAGACCGGCCAGCAGCAACGCGTAGACGGAAGGTGATCGCTCCCGCTCTTCGGTGATCTTCTCGACGACTTCCACCGCGACCGCACCCGCCGTCAACCGGGCGTAATCCGCTCGGAGCTCATCGAACGACGACAGGATGTCTGCCGCCGTGATCGTGTCGAGCGCCCCTTTGCCCTTGTAGAGCATCAGATCGACACGGCTGAAGGGCTCGAGGCGTCCGCCGAACCGGCTCTTCGTCTTCCGGATCCCTTTGGCAACTGCCCGGACCTTCCCGTGGCCTCGTGTGAAGACGGTGACGATGCGGTCGGCCTCACCCAGCTTGATCGTCTTGAGGACGATCGCCTCGTCCCGATAGAGCCCCGGCATAAGACCTCAAGCCTACGGGGGCGGAACCCACCAAATGCGACTTTGCGACCGCAGCTTGCGTCTAGACGATGCCGATGCGCAGGTTGCGGGGCCGCTCTTCGCCGTCGACCTCGACGAGATCGAACGTCACGCGCTGGCCCGGCCGGAGGAAGCGAAACATGACGCTGCTGTCCATTGCCGCGGCATCGATGGGAATTTCGGTCACGCCGTCGTCTGTGACCAACCGGCCGGTGCGGGTGAGCGAGTCGTACTGCTTGACCGTCGCCTGCGGCATCTTCACCTCACCCCTAGTCGGACTTCGGCCATAGTGGGCCCCTCACGGCGAGGAAGGATACCGCTCCGAAACCGGCGAGCACGATCAAGTTCGCCGCGAGCGATCCGCCGAGGTCTCCCGCAAGGGCCGGCTTCAGCGCATCGACTGCATAGGACGACGGAAGTGCCGCTCGAACCGGCCCGAGCCACGACGGAATGCGCTCCGCCGGGAGGATCCCCAGGAACAGGACCGCCATCATCGCCAAGTTCGAATACATCCCGGCCAGTTGTTCGTCCGGAGCCGCAAAGCCCAACAGGACCCCGAGGCCGGCGAGCGCAAAGGATCCAAACGCCCACACCGGGACCGCCGCCCACAACGCGGCCGGCGAGAGGTCGAACAACGCCGCTCCCAGCACCAGGACGATCACCGTTCCGGGAAGCGAGAACACCGCAAACGACAGCAGTACGGAGGCAATCAACATGCCGCGCGAGACCGGAAGAGTCGCGAACAGATCGAGTACCTCGTTTTCCTTGAGCCACGCGATTCGCTGGGCGAGCATGACGATCGCCGTCATTGCGATTGCGAGCACTGCCGATCCCGCAACGATCTGGACGCCGAACTCGCGCACCTGGCCCGGCTCCATGATCGCCCTCATCAACACCGCGATCCCCAGCGGCATGAGGGAAGACACGATGAGGTACGGACGCCACGCTGTTCGAAGACGCGCCATCTGCATCCACATTAGGACTCGAAAACGAGTCACGATGCCCCCTCCTCATCGAGCAGGTGCCCCCCTACCTCGAGGTAGACATCCTCGAGCGTAGGGGTGATCAACCGGACGTCCTCGAGCGCCCCCTCGGGAGCGCCGGTCATGACCTTCTCGAGAATCCGAACTGCGAGATCCGCCGGGACCCAGGCGCTCACGTGACGCCCGCGGACGCGCGTCTCGCCCCCGATCTCGTCCGCCACCGCGCGCGGGTCGAGCGCGCTCTCCTCGGCAAGCGCGATCTCGAGGCGCGTCCGGTGTGCAAGGTTCGCCTTCAGCTGCGCGGGAGTCCCCTCCGCGACGACGCGGCCGCGGTCGAGGATCGAGACCCGGTCTAAGACGTGCTCGGCCTCCGCCACGTCGTGCGTCACGAGGATCACCGCGGAGCCGCTCCGGGCGCGCCCGGCGAGCAGGCTCCAGATGCGCCGGCGCAGGGCGGGGTCGATATCGGCGGTCGGCTCGTCGAGGATGAGGACCGGCAGGCGCCCCGCAAGGGTCATCCCGATCTGAACCAGCCGCCTTTGTCCACCCGACAGCTTGCGCAGACCGCGGTCGACCACGCCCCCCAGCTGCAGTGCCTCGAGGAGCTCCTCGGTCTCATGGTCGGCAACCGGGCGCGGAAGCCCGCGCAGCATCCCCATCCACCGAATCGCCTCGCCGACATGCAATTCGCCCAATGCGGGGATCGTCTGAGGGAGGTACGCCACCGACCGGCCGATGCGGCGATCGTCCCGGCGCGCGATCACCGGTTCTCCGAACAAACGGATGTCACCGGACGAGGGGGAGAGCAGACCCACGAGTTGCTTCACGATCGTCGACTTTCCGGATCCGTTCGGTCCGAGCAAACCGAACGTCTCGCCCCCCCGCACGGAGAAGGTCACGCCGTCGTTGGCGACGACCGCGGGTTGTTTGTCGTTGCGGTACACCTTGCGGAGGTTGCGCACCTCGTAGGCAGGCAGGTTAGCCACCGACGTCCCCGAGCCCAAGGCGCTCGAGTGCATACGATCTGCGCTGCCAATCCTTTTCGACCTTCACACGCAGCTCGAGGAAGACGCGCTGCCCGAAGAGGATCTCGATCTCTTCGCGGGCCTCGCTTCCGACGGCCTTGAGGGTGGCGCCTTTCTTTCCGATCACTATGCCCTTCTGCGAATCCCGCTCGACGAACACGACCGCCCTTATCTCCAGGAGACCGTCTTCACGCTCCTCGAAGTCTTCGGTGACCACGGCAACGGAATGAGGGACCTCCTCGTTCATGCGAGCGAGAAGTTTCTCGCGCACGAGCTCTGCCACGTAGCGCGGCGGCGGCTGGTCGGTTCTGGTGCCCGGTGGATAGTACATGGGGCCCTCACCGAGGCGATCGATCATGACCCGAATAAGCGAGTCGACGCCTTCGCCGGTGCGAGCCGACAACGGGACATACTCCTCGAAATCATCGAGTTCGGCGGCGCGGGCGAGCTGCGCGGCAATCTGCGGCGGGCGCATTCGATCGATTTTGTTGACGACGATGATCGTCGGGCGTCCCGCCACCTCGAGATCGGCGGCCACCTTCCCGTCGCCCCGGCCCACGCCCGCGACGCCGTCGACCACCAGCAGCGCGAGATCGACGTCGCTCCACGCGTTTCGCACCATCTGGTTGAGTCGTTTCCCGAGCAGCGTGCGCGGCTTGTGATAGCCGGGCGTGTCGACGAGCACGACCTGCGCACCCGGATAATCGACGACGCCGCGGATTGCAGCGCGGGTCGTCTGTGGCTTGTCGGACGTGATGGCGACCTTCTCGCCGACCAGGGCGTTCACAAGCGTCGACTTCCCGACGTTCGGTCGCCCCACAACCGCCACGAATCCCGATCGAAATGCCTCGTCGACGACGCCGCTCACGGCTCGACCGTCTCGGCCCGTTCCTCCGAAACCTTGCGGATCACTACCTTTTGAATACGCCGTCCGGTTACGCGCTCGGTCCGGAACTCGAGCGAGTCGAAACGTACGGTCTCTCCGGGTACCGGCACACGCCCGGTAAGGCCGAACACGAGGCCCCCGACCGTGTCCCACTCCTCGTGCGGAAGATCGACCTCGAGAAGCTCGTTGACCTCGTCGATCTGCATTTTGGCGTCGACCCGGATGGTGTCGGCATCCACCGGTTCGACCAGAGGCTCCTCGCGGTCGTACTCATCGACGATCTCACCGACGATCTCCTCGATCAGGTCCTCGATGGTGACAAGACCGGCCGTGCCCCCGTACTCGTCGACGACGATCGCCATGTGCACGTGCTCCTTTTGCATCTCGCGCAGAAGCTCTGCAACCTTTTTCTGCTCGGGGACAAACAGAGGAGCCCGCCCGAGAGCGGCGACACGGACATCGCCGCTCTTCTCGTGCAGGCGCTTCAACAAATCCTTTGCATAGAGGACGCCGATGATGTTGTCGACGTCGCCCTCGTAGATGGGGATGCGCGAATAACCGGCTTCGATGATGATCTCGAGGACGGCGGAAAGTGAAGCATCCGCGCGCGCCGTGACCATGTCGGGACGAGGGACCATCACCTCGCGCACGACCGTGTCGCCGAACTCGAAGATCGAATGGATCAGCTCGCGCTCCTCCTCTTCTATTTCCTCCTCGTCCTCCGCGACATCGACCAGGTTCCGAATTTCCTCTTCGGTCACGAACGGGCCTTTCGGCAAAGTCCGTCCGGGAAGCGGGCTCGCAATCACGTTGGCGACGAGGATGAAAATGCGCCCGAGTGGACGCAGCATCGTGCCGAGGAACGTCACCGGCCGGGCCACGAAGAGCGCCGCACCCTCCGCATGCGTCAGTGAGAACGTCCGCGGCGCTGCCTCGGCAAAGACGAACAACACAACCGTCATGACGATTATCGCGACTGCCTCGCCTTTCCCCCCGAATGCTTCGAGCGCGAGGGCGGTTGCGATCACGACCGACGTGACCTGAGCGACCACCGTGAGAAGACGAAGGATGTTCAGGTAGTCGGCGGGGTCCTGGACTATGTGCAGAAGCTGCTCGGCACCCTTTCTCTTTTGATCGAGGAGATGGTGGGCCTTCACGCGGTTGACCCGTCCTATGGATGCCTCCGCAAGGGACAGGAATCCGGCGAAGACCAACAGACCGGTGATGCTCGAGATGCCCACGATTTCGTTCACTGGACCGACGACGTCCGGAAGGTCTCGAGCGCCTCTGTTGCCCTGTCCTCCATGCGCGTCTTCTCCTCGGCGCGCTGATGGTCGTAACCGAGGAGGTGCAACGTTCCGTGAACAACGAGAGCGTCGAGCTCGTCGCGCAGCGAACGTCCGGCTTGTCCCGCGTTCTGCTGCGCCACCGACGGACACACGACCACGTCGCCGAGCAGCAGGAAGCCGTTGTCGTCGTCCATCATGGGAAACGCCAATACGTCGGTTGCATAGTCGTTGCCGGCGAAGCGTTGGTTGAGGCGGCGCATGTGATCGGCTCCAACCAACAGCAGCGAGAGTTCACAATCTTCGTCGACGTCTTCGATGTTCAAGGTGTGACGGGCAAGCGCCGACAGGCGGCGCTCGTCGACCGGGACATCCTGTTCGTTGGCTAAGAAAACGTCCACTAGCGGGAGGCGATGCCCTCGGTGTAGACGCGATACGCCTCGACGATGTCCTGAACGATCTTGTGGCGCACGACGTCTCGGGCGTCGAGATGGGTGAACGCGACACCCGGAATTTCCGTGAGGATCTCCTCGATCACGATGAGACCGGAGCGTGCGCCCGACGGAAGGTCGACCTGGGTGACGTCTCCGGTTACGACCGCGCGCGATCCGAATCCAAGGCGCGTGAGAAACATCTTCATCTGCTCGGGAGTTGTGTTCTGAGCCTCGTCGAGAATGATGAAGGCATCGTTCAGCGTGCGGCCACGCATGAAGGCGAGCGGGGCAATTTCTATAGTGCCTTGATCCATGTATCTCTGGAAGGTCGTCGGCTCCAGCATCTCGTAGAGGGCGTCGTACAGCGGCTTGAGATAGGGATCGATTTTGGCGGCAAGATCGCCGGGAAGGAAACCCAGGCGCTCGCCGGCTTCCACCGCCGGTCGCGTGAGCACGATGCGCGACACCTCGGCCGTCTTGAGAGCGCGTATCGCGGCGGCGACCGCCAGATAGGTCTTGCCCGACCCCGCCGGCCCTATCCCGAACACGATGGTGTTGTCTCGGATGGTATCGACGTAGCGCTTTTGTCCCGCGGTCTTGGGTCGGATCGGCTTCCCGGAGTGAGTCACGACCACCGTGTCGGACAACACCGCCGCCGGACCCGTCTCGTCCTCGGTCTTGACCATGTCGATCGATCGCCCGACCGCGTCGAGCGTCAGGATCTGCCCGCCCTCGAGAAGCGTGATCAACTCTTCGAAGAGTCGCGACACCCGCTCCGTCTCCGCGGTCTCCCCCGAGATGGATATCTCGTTCCCGCGCACGAGGATCGTTACCTCGAACGCAGATTCAATCAGTTTCAGAAGCTCGTCTCTCGCCCCGACGAGCCTCACCATGTCGTGGTGCCCGGGAACGAGAAGCTTCACGTGCGAGTGAGTCAGCATGTAATCCCGAGATTTTACCCCGGCGGCCACCCCATAGGCCTACCCCCGAGGACGTGAAAGTGCAGGTGGTGAACGCTTTGTCCCGCGTCCTCGCCGATGTTCGTCACGATACGGAACCCCCCCTCGATTCCCGCGGAGCGGGCTACGTCCGTCATGACCTCGAACATCTCTCCGAGAAGATCGCCGTCAGACGTCCCCAGCTCGGCGGCCGAGCCAACATGACGCCGGGGCACCACCAGCACGTGCGTGGGGGCGGCGGGATTGATGTCGCGGAATGCAACGACGGATTCGGACTCGTGCACGATCTCCGCATCCAAATCCTTCCCTGCGATCTTGCAGAACAGGCAATCGTCCATTGCGGTTCCCTCCGTCCTCAGCCTCTCGTGACGCTCACCAGACGCCCCGCGAGGCCGTCTGCCCGCACGCGCTCGCCTTCGACCTCGACCATCTTCCCCATAACTCCGCCCCCCTCGAACCACACCCGGACGTAGTCACTCGTTTGGCCGGCAGAGACGATCGCGCCGTCGACCTCACGCTCGTCCTCGACCAGCACCGTAAGCGGCGCATGAAGATGATCGTTCAAAAAGCGCGATCGGATGCTGTTGCCGACCTCGATCAGGCGCTTCGACCGCTCCCGCTTGACGTCGGGATGAACCTCGTCCGACATGCCCGCGGCGGGCGTATCGGGGCGCGCCGAGTACCGAAACACGTGGAGCTTCGAGAAGCCGATCCGTTCCACGACGCCGAGGGTTTCGTCGAACGCGGCATCGCTCTCACCGGGGAAGCCGACGATCACATCGGTCGCGAGCGCCAGACCCGGTATGCGCCGGGCGGCGCGATCGACCGCGTCGACAAACTCATGGATGCGGTACGGGCGGTGCATCGCATACAGAACCCGGTCGTCCCCCGCCTGCAGAGGCACGTGAAGGTAACGGCACATTCGTTCGTCGGCGGCAATGAAGTCGACAACCTCCTCCGTTAGATGGTTCGACAAGATCGACGACAGGCGGATGCGCCAGAGACCGTCGATCTGCAGCAGGCGCGCGAACAGATCGACCAATCTGCGCTCGTCACCACCGGTGTCGTAGGTGTACTTCCCGAGGTGCACCCCGGTGAGAATGATCTCGCGGGCGCCGGAACGCACCCGCGACTCCGCCTCGGCGATCAGATCATCGGGCGCGAACGAACGCAGTGGCCCGCGCGTGGTGGGGATGATGCAGAACGTGCACCACTCGTCGCACCCCGTCTGAACCTTGAGGTTCGCTCGAATCCGGCGAGGCGCATCGGGCGGGCGCATCCCGATCTGAAGGAGGGGCCCGACCGCGCCGGTTTCCCCCAGGACCTCGGCAAAGCGCTCCTTTTCGTCGTTGCCGACGATCACGTCGACCCCGTCGATCGCAGCCACCTCGTCGGGATTGCTCACCGCATAGCATCCGACCACCACCACGGTCGCATCGGGATTGTTCTTCACGGCGCGCCGAATCGTCTGGCGCGACGCCTTCGTCGCCTCCTTGGTGACCGTGCATGTGTTGACGACGACGAGATCGGCCGGGGTCAACCCCGCGGCGATCACCCCGCGCGCCGCGAGTTGCTCGGCCATGCCGTCGCTCTCTGCCTGATTCAGCCGGCATCCGAGCGTATGAAAGGCAACGGTCGACATGACCCGAAACTACCCCGGCCCGGCCGGCATCAGCCGAGGAGACCGAAGTGGTAGCCGATCGCGGCCGCGGCCACGAGAGCCGCGTTCTCGGTGCGCAACACGTTCGGCCCGAGCGACACGAGGGCGGCGCCGGCGGCGGCCAGCTCGTTCGCCTCATCCACTGCAAGCCCACCCTCGGGGCCCACCACGAGGGCGATGCGCTCCGTCGGCGCGCCGAGCGCATCCCGTAGCGGCATCGTGGCCTCCTCCCACAACACCACCGCCCGCGACTCCGAGCGCACGCGGCGAACGAGCTCGGTCCACGCCACGGGTGCGGCGGTCTTCATGACGTATGGGTTCCGGGACTGTTTCGCGGCCGCCTGCGCGATCGCATCCCAGCGCGCCGCGAGCCGCTCCGATTTCACCGAGTCCCACTTGACCACGCTGCGACGCGATTCGTAGATCCAGGCTTCGGAAACCCCGATCTCCGCAAGCCGCTCGACCACGGCGTCGTTCTTTCCGCGCTTCGCCGCACCCTGAAAAACCACGAGCGACGGTCGTGCATGCGGGCGCAGGTCGCGTTCGAGCACCGAGGCGATCACGCGGTCGCCGTCTGTCTGCTCGATCACGCACCGGGCAACGGATCCGACGCCGTCGGAGACGGTGACCTCGTGACCGCGCCGAAGTCGCAGTACGCGCAGTGCGTGGTGCGACTCTTTGGGCGGAAGAACGATTCGGCCCTCGCTCCATGCCGCCGGCGGCGCGAGAAACCAGGTCTCGTCTCGCCGCGGCACTACCTGAAAGCCTGCCGCAGACGGTCGAAGAACCCTTTGGATCCCGCCGCTTCCCCCCTGAGCTCGGCAAGTCGTCGCAGCAGTTCGCCCTGTTCCTCGTCGAGGTCGGTCGGCGTCTCCACCTTGAGGAGCACGACGAGATCGCCGCGGCCGCCGCGGCGCGGCATTCCCCTGTTCCTCAGCCGGAGCACCTCCCCCGACTGCGTACCGGGACGAATCTCCACCGGCTCCGGATCCGCATTCAGCGACGGCACATCCACTTCGCCAC
>Ga0247719_1000257_pt1 | contig 36310 bp, 40 predicted proteins | sample 41E_DmetaG_FD_189046 | JGI IMG/M metagenome (GOLD analysis project Ga0247719, IMG submission 189046) | Soil microbial communities from hillslope of Landscape Evolution Observatory, University of Arizona, Oracle, AZ, United States - 4-1-E_D | ecosystem: Engineered > Artificial ecosystem >...
GTCCCGGCACCCGAAACCCGGGCCCGGACCCCGGCTCCCGGTCCCGACACCCGGCACCCGAAACCCGGGCCCGAGACCCGAGGCTCGGCGCGCTCAGTCGCATTCCTGCTTGTAGTTCGTGGAGACGGGCCGCTCGGTGTCGAGGGGGATGCCCTGCGCCACGAGCGCGCCGCGGAGGGCGGCGAGGGTGGCGGCGGCGGCTTCGGTCTGGGTCTCGACCTCGGGCGTGTACTGCGGGAGGAGGCCGCGCACGCGGTTGACCTGGATCGCGGTCGCGTCGCCGTCCGCGATGGGTCCGACGATGGCTTCGTGGTCGCGCGCGGTCGCGTTCCACGAGGGCCCGAAGGTCACGAGGTACGAGAAGCCCGTCCAGTTCGCGGCGAGGTCCGTCGCGTTGAAGGCGCGCTCGGCGGCGGCGCGGTCGAAGTCCCACGCGTCCTCGACGTTCGCGCGCACCATCACGTCGGTGCAATCCGCCGCGGGCGGCGAAGCGCAGCCCGCGAGGAGGAGGACGGGGACGAGAAGAATCAGGAACCGGGGAGCGTCGCGCACGCTCCGTCGAGGCCGCCCCGGCGTCTTGGGGTTTTCGCTCCGGTCACGCGAGCGCGAGGACGACCGCGAGCGCGGCCGCAAGGGTGACGAGCGTCACGGGAAGGCCGAACGCGAGGAAGCGCAGCGCGTCCACGTCCTCGCCGCGGCCGCGCGCGGCTTCCGCCACGATGAGGTTCGCGGCGGCGCCGACGAGCGTCGCGTTGCCGGCGAGCGTTGAGGCCGTCGCGAGGACGAGCCACGGGAGGTCGCCCCCCTGCGCCGCGGCGGTGGGGGCGAGGAGGAGCACGGCGGGGACGTTCGAGACGAGGTTCGAGAGGACGGCCGTCACGACGGCGAGGCCGGGGACGGTGTCGGGCCGCATCGCGGCGAGCGCGCCCTCGAAGCCCGCAAGGAGGCCCGCGTCGCGGAAGCCCGCCATGAGGACGAAGAGCCCGATGAAGAGGGCGAGGATGCCCCAGTCGACGCGCGCGAGGAGACGCGCGGGCGGGACGCGGGCCCCGGCCCACGCGGCGACGAGGAGCAGGAGGCCGCCCGCGAGCGCGACGTCGCCGAGCGTGAACCCCGCGGGCGCGACGACGAAGCCCGCGAGGACGAGCGCGAGGACGCCGAGCGCGAGCGCGAGGAGCGGTCGATCGAGCGGCTCGAAGGCGGGCTCGACCCGCCGGACGGGCCGCGCGAGGACGCGGCGGAACCAGACGAGCGCGACGAGCGCGGCGAGGACGAGGGCGACGAGCGCGGCGGGCGCAAGGACGGCGACGAAGCGCGCGAAGGACATCCCGCTTGCGAGGGCGATCGCGGCGTTCTGCGGATTGCCGACGGGCGTCGCGAGGCTGCCGATGTTCGCGGCGACGGCCTCGGCCGCGAGGAACGGGAAGCACGGGAGGTCCATCGCGCGGCAGGCGCGCACGAGGACCGGGGTGAGGAGGAGGACGACCGCGTCGTTGAGCGCGAGCGCGGAGAGGCCCGCCGCAAGCGCCATGGTCGCGAGGAGGAAGCCGCGCGCGGTGCGCACGCGGCGCACGATCGCGGCGGCGGTCCAGCCGAAGAAACCCGCGACCTCGAGGCCCGCCACGAGCGCCATCATGCCGAAGAGGAGCGCGAGCGTGGGTCGGTCGACGGCCGCGACGGCGGCCCCGGGCGCGACGGCGCCCGCCAGGAGCATGAGCCCGGCGCCCGCGACCGCGAGGCCGGGGCGCGCGAAGAGGAAGGTCACGCGCGCGACGCGGGCCGGACCGAAGGCGCGCTCGGCCGCCCGGCGACCGAGGCGCGGGAGGGACGGGAACGTGAGGGCCGCGAGCGTCCCGCCGAAGACGACGAGGGCGAGGATCGGCGTCCACGTCACGCGGGCCCGAAACGACGGCCGCCTCAAGAGCCTGCGCCCGGCTCGAAACCCATATATGGCCCGTGCCGCTCTCGTGGCCCTGATCCCCATGAGCCACCAAGCCTGGTCCGTCCTGAGCGGCCTCCTCATCCTGCTGGGCGTCGCCTTCTACCTGTGGGTCGGGCTCGTCCACGGCTCGTGGACCGACATCGGCTCGTACACCATCGCGGTGACGCTCATCGGCTTCGGCGCCGTCGGCCTCTGGACGGCCCGTGCCCCGCCGGCCGGGACCCGATGACGCTCGAGCCCGTCTACCTCGCAGGGCTTCTCCTCGCGGCCTTCCTGCCCGCGATCCTCTGGACGATCACCATCCGCCAGGTCGAGGGCCGTCGGCGCGAGCCGTGGAGCAGGGTCGCCCGCGCGTTCGTGTCGGGGGGCCTCCTCGGCGTCGGCGCCGCGCTTGTCCTCCTCCAAGGCGCCTTGTGGTTCGCGCGCCCCATGCCCGCGGCCGAGAGCCTCCTCTTCGTGACCGTCGTCGCCGCGCCCCTCGTCGAGGAGGCCACGAAACCGCTCGGCCTCCTCCTCTTCCGCGACGCCGATCCCGAGCCCGAGAACGGCTACATCTACGGCGCCGCCGCGGGCCTCGGATTCTCGGCCGTGGAGAACGTGCTCGTCGAGGGCGCGGTCCTCGCGACGGGCTCCTTAGGCGCCTTCGTCGCGACCGTCGCGCTCCGTTCCGTCGCGACCGCGCTCCTCCACGCCTCCGCGACGAGCCTCGTCGGCCGCGCGATCTGGGCGTGGCGCTACGAGAAGGCCCCGGCGATCCTCATCGTGCCGTGGTATGCCGCCGCGGTCCTCGCCCACGGCGTATTCAACGCCCTCGCCGTGGCCTCGACCCTCGCCTCGCTCGCGCTCGCGATCGCGCTCGCCGCGGGCGCCTGGGTCCTCGTGAGGCGCGCGGTGAAACGCCTCGACGCCGCCGCGGCCTGAGGGGCCCCAAAGGGCTATGGGCGGCGAGGCGGTTCGCGCCGCGTGGCCGCCGCGACCGCCGCGCTCGACTGGGCCGAGAAGCACCGGCCCCGCCGCCTCGCCGACATCGTCGGCAACAAGTCGGCCCTCGAGGAGCTCAACGCGTGGGCGGACGCGTGGGCCTCCGGCACGCCGCCCGCCGAGCGGGGCGTCATCCTCGCCGGCGAGCCCGGCGTCGGGAAGACGACGGCCGCCCACGCGCTTGCCGCCGAGCGCGGATGGAGCGTCGTGGAGCTCAATGCCTCCGACCAGCGCAACGAGGAGGTCATCCGACGCATCGCGACCTCCGGCGCGGTGAACGCAAGCATCCTTTCGACGGGCGACGCGAAGCAGGGACGCCAGCTCGTGCTCCTCGACGAGGCCGACAACCTGTTCGGCCGCGAGGACCGCGGCGGCATGAAGGCCATCCTCGACACGCTGCGCGTCACGAAGCAGCCGATCGTCCTCATCGCGAACGATCTCTACGAACTCACGCGGAAGGCGGGCGCGCTCAAGACGCTCGCGCGCACGATCAAGTTCACCCGCGTGTACCGGCCCTCGATCCCGGCCGCGCTCAAGCGGATCGCCGATGCCGAGAACGTCGCGGTCGAGCCCGAGGCGCTGAAGCTCATCGCCGAGCGCTCGGGCGGCGACATGCGGAGCGCGGTGAACGATCTCCAGGCGCTCGCGATGGGGCGCACCAGGCTCCTCGTCGCGGACGTCGAGGCCCTCGGCCGCCGGGACACGACGGGCGACGTCTGGGGCCTCCTCGGCAAGGTGTTCCTCGGCCGCAACCTCGACGAGGCGCGCAAGACGCTTTGGACGCTCGACGAGACGCCCGAGTCCGTTTCGCTCTGGATCGACGAAAACATCCCCGTTCTCTACCTCGACCCGGCGGACCGGCTCGACGCGTTCGCGATCCTCGCGCGCGCGGACATCTTCCTCGGCCGCGTGTCGCGCCGGCAGCACTATGGCCTCTGGTCCTACGCGGGCGAGCTCATGACCGCCGGCGTCGCCGTCGCCAAGGTCGCGAAACCCGCCTCGGCGCGCTTCCAGTTCCCCGGCTGGCTTCGCAAGCAGTCTGCCTCGAAAGGCATGCGCGAGCTGCGCAAGCGCGTCGCGGGGAAGGTCGCGATGGGCGTGCACACGTCGCCCCGGCAGGCGCGCGAGAGCATGTTCCCGTTCCTGCGCGCCCTCATGGAGAAGGACGACGAATTCGCCGGATGGGTCGCGGCCGAGTTCGAGCTCGAGAAGGACGAGATCGCGTTCCTGCTCGAAGCCCGGGAAACGACGGCGCGCGTGAAGGCCATCCACGAGGCCGCCTCGAAGCGGCTCGAGGCGAAACCGCGGGAAACGGCCCGCGCCTTCGCGGGCTACGAATCCGACGAAGCGGAGGATGCGGGGGACGAGGAGGACGAGGCGATCGCGCCCGTCGCCACCGACGAGGACGACGAGGAGGAGGTCCCCGCGAAGACCGCGAAGACCCCCGCGAAGGCCGCCTCGAAGGAGAAGCCCGACGCCGCTTCGAAGGAGACGCCGAAGAAGGCCGACGCGAAGGACGACGCGAAGCGGCAGCGGAACCTCTTCGATTTCTGAGGCTCAGCGGCGCAGGATGAGCGTGAGGACGTCCTTGTCCGCGAGCGCGTGGTCGATGCCGACGGATTGGTTCTCGAACTTCGCGCTCGGGCCCGAGACGAGCGCGTAGCGGAACTTGCCGCGGAACTCGCGGTGGAGCTTGTCGCACACGTCTCCGACCGTGGACCCGCTCTTGATGACGAGCGGCTCCTCCATGTCGGCCTCGCCGCCCTGCGGCTTCATGAAGACGCGGATGAACTTCAGCTCCTCGTAGATCTTGTCCTTCAAGGCCTCGAGGTTGAACTCCTTCGCGGCCGCGATCGGCACCACGGGCCACTGGCGCTCGTTGAACATGCGGATGGACTGCTTGACGTAGTCCGGGTCCTGCGTGTCGACCTTGTTGAGCGCGACGAGGGCGGGGATGTAGACGCGGTTTCCGGCGAGGACGTCGACGAGGTCGTCCTGCGTCGCGTCCTGGCGGATCACGACGTCCGCGTTCACGATGCCGTACTCCTTCACCATGTCCTTGACGACCTCTTCGTCGAGCCCCTTCGATTGGGGGACGGTGAAGTTCACGTTGATGCCGCCGCGCTGGCGCGACACGTAGAGCTTGATGTCGGCCGGCGCGCGGTTGAGGCGGATGCCGGCCTGGTAGAGCTCGTCCACGATGACGAAGATCTGCTCGGGGTTGAACGCGTCGGCGACGAGGAGGATGAGATCCGAGGATCGCGCGACCGCGATGACCTCCCGCCCGCGCCCCTTGCCGCCGGAGGCGCCCCGGATGAGCCCCGGAAGATCGAGGATCTGGATCTCGGCGTGCTTGTAGGTGAGCATCCCGGGAATGCACGTGAGGGTCGTGAACTCGTACGCCGCGACCTCGCTCTCCGTCCCCGTGAGCTTGTTGAGGAGCGTCGACTTGCCGACGCTCGGGAAGCCGACGAGCGCGACCGAGGCGTTGCCGCTCTTCTTCACGGCGTAGGCGGGCCCGCCGCCGCCCCCGCCCGAGGCCCGCTTCTCCTTCTCCTCCTTGAGCTTCGCGAGCTTCGCCTTGAGCTTCCCGATGTGGTGCGACGTCGCCTTGTTGTAGAGGGTCTTCTTCAGCTCCTCCTCGATGGAAAGGATCTGCTCGTCGACACCCACGGAGGCCTTGTAGCCCGGGGTCCGTTAAAAAGCTTACAGAGGTCGGCGCGCGCGGTCCGCCGCGGCTCCCGCGAGGCCGCGCGACCGCCCGTCGCCGCGCTCGGCGGCCTGCGAGGTCGCCCCTTCCGCCTCGCTTTTCGCCGCGGCCTTTCCGACGCCGCGTGGCCGCAGGCCGCTCCGGAGGCGACCCGGGCGGCCCGGAGCCGTCGCGGCGACGACGCGGATGCCGCGATGCCCGCCCGACCGCCGAGGTTCTTCCGGCGACCGTCGGAGAAACCCTTAGCGTGCGCATGGGGGCCGTCGGTCCACGCGGCTGGGTCCGCGTCGCACGGGGGAAAACGCAGAGTGAAGAACAAGGAAGAAGCGCTGCAGCTCGACACCCGGCGCGCCATCTACGATTACATCAAGACAACGCCGGGCGCCCACCTCCGGAAGGTCCACCGCGCCGTGGGCCTTCCCTTCGGCCAGGTCCTCTACCACCTGAACTACATGGAGCGCAACGAGCTCATCGTCGTGAAGAAGGACGGCAAGTTCAACCGCTATTTCGTGAAGCACCTCATCGGCCGCAAGGAGAAGGACATCATCAGCGTGCTCCGGCACGACGTCCCGCGCCGCGTCTCGATCCTCCTGCTCTTCCAGCCTCGCCTCACGCACAAGGAGATCCTGCAATACGTCGAGATCTCGCCCTCCACGCTCTCGTTCCACCTGAGCAAGATGGTGGAGGTGGGCGTCGTGGGCCGCGAGAACCGCGGCCGCGAATCGTATTACTGGCTCACCGACGAGAAGCTCACCGCGAAGGTGCTCATCATGCACCGCGAGAGCTTCAACTCGGACGTCGTCGACCGCTTCGCGGACGTCTGGCTCACCATGAACTACCGCGAGCCGACGACGCGCGAGGAGGCCGCGAAGACCGACGAGTACATCGCGAAGAAGGTCCCGGACGGCGCGAACCTCGCGCTCGCGGTGCTCCACGGCGGCACGGAGGCCTCGGCTTCCCCCACGAGGACGCCGGTGGCCTGATCAGCGGGGCGCGACCTCGAGGAGAAGCTCCACCTCGACGGGCGCGTCCAGGGGGAGCACGTTGACGCCGACCGCGGCGCGGGCGTGTCGACCCTGCTCGCCGAAGACCTCGAGGAGCAGGTCGCTCGCGCCGTTCGCGACCTTCGGCTGGTCCGTGAACGTGTCCACCGACGCGACGAACACGCCGACGCGGACCACCCGCGTCACGCGGTCGAGCGAACCGATCGCCTCGCGCGCCACAGCGAGCGCGTTCAGGACGCACTGGCGGGCGCACTCCTGGCCCTGCTCGATCGTGACCTCCGCGCCGAGCTTCCCCGTGCGAAGGAGCTTGCCGTGCTGGAAGGGGATCTGTCCCGCCACGTAGAGGTGCGGACCGCTCAGGACCGACGGCACGTAGGCGGCGACGGGCTTGGGCGCTTCGGGGAGGGCGATCCCCAGGACCTTGAGGCGGTTTTCAGCGGGCATGCGCGCGTCAACGCCCACGCCGGTCAAATACCCTTTTCCAAGGCTCGAGGACCTCGACGGGCTTCGCCTCGGCGACGTGGAAGGCGATCCAGCCCACGCGGCCCTCGAGGACCGCCTTCCGGATCGCGAGCTGATCGGTCGACAGACGCGACGACGCGGCCTTGATCTCCACGAAGTACACCGCGTCGTCCTCGAACTGCACCCCATCGATGGGCTTGCCGATGAAGCGGAAGTTCTGCGGATCGAAGGGCCAGCCCGCCATCCACGGCGCGAACTGCTCGCTCAGGTTCCCGTAGCGCGTCGCTTGCGACCGACGATCGGTCTCGAGGCGATCGGCGCGCGCGACCGCGGCGCGCGTCCGCGCGACGAGGATCCACGCGAGAAGCCATCCCGCGACGACCGCGGCGACGAGGAGGTACACGACGACGTCCGGAATCTCCACGATGCGTCAAGCACTCGAAAGGCCTTGAAGGGAACCTTCACGGTCCCGGCCGGGTCTCGACCGCCCGTGCCCCGCGCCGCCGCCTCCGTCGCCCCCGCGCGTCTCGAGCGGTGGAGCCGCCTTGCGGCCATCGTTCTCGGCGCCGTCCTCGCGCTGAGCCTCGGTCTCGCGCTCGCGGAACAGCCGTGGCCGTGGACGACGTGGGTGCTCTTCGCGCTCCTCGCCGACCTCGCGCTCGTGGCCGGGATCCTCGCGCGCGGGGCCGACGCGAGGCCGCGCCGCCGCGCGCTCGGGGCCGCCGTCCTCGTCGCCGCGACGCTCGCGGGCGCGTGGTTCTTCGCCTTCGCGCTCTCGGGCGGCGAGGACCGGGCCGTGGTCGGCGGTGCGCTCGGCGTGGTCGCGACCGCCGCGCTCACGGCCACGGGCCTCCTCGCGATCCTCGATCCGGTCGAGCGCCCGCTCGTTCCGCTAGGGCGCCGCGGATGAGGCGAGGCGGGAGGCTCCCGGGGCGCGACGCCCGTGGGCGCCCTCGACGCGCGCCGCGTGGAAGAGGAACTGCTGCGCGAGGCCCGCGTCCGAGCCCCACCGCGCAAGGGCGAAGGCCTTGAGGTCCCGCGGCGCCTCGCCGGCCTCGAAGAAGCGGTCCGCGACGGCGCGCGCGATCCACCGGTCGACCGGGAACGCCTCGCCATGCCCGAGCCCGAAGAGCGCGACGCAGTCCGCGACCTTGGGACCCACGCCCGGAAGCGCGAGAAGGGCTTCGCGCGCCTCCCCGCAGGACGCCTCCCGAAGCGCCTCGAGGTCGCAGTCGCCGCGGGCGACGGCGCGGGCCGTCGCGCGCACGTAGGGCGCGCGGTACCCGAAACCGAGCGAGACGAGCCGGCGCTCCCCGAGCCGCGCGACCGCATCGGCGTCCGGGAACGCGTGGTAGGGGACCTCGCCGTCGTCGCGTGGCTCGCCCGCGGCCTCGGCGAGGCGCGCGAGGATCCCTTCGATGCGCGGCACGTGGTTGTTCGCGCTCGTGACGAAGGCCACGAGCGTCTCCCACGGCTCCTGCCGCAGCACGCGGAGGCCCGCGTGCCGCGCGACCACCGGCGCAAGGACGGGGTCTTGCGAGAGCCGCTCGAGCGCGGCCGGGTACGATCCGTCGAGGCCCAGGTAGCGCGCGAGACGCGCCCGGCCGCGGCGTCGCGCGCTCGTCCACGCGAGGCCGCCGGGCGCGGTCGCGAGCGTCCAGAGGTCGCCCTCGACGACGCCCGCGAACGCATCGCCGATCGCGCGGAAGCGGAAGGACTGCCCGCCGAGGAGCGTGGGCGCGAGGAGGACGGGTTCGTCGGTCGCGACGTGCACGCGGGGGCGATGGGCGCGCCGCGCCCATCAATCCCTCGCCCGCCGCGCAAGGAAATGTCTTTCTCGGGCGCCCGCCTTCCGCGCGCGTGAGCCTCCGGAGCTTCGTGGCGGTGGAGGTGGGGCCGCGCCCCGCCCTCGCCCGCCTGAGGGACGAAGCGGCGGCCCTCGACCGCGACCTCAAGGCCGTCGCGCCCGAGAACCTCCACGTGACGCTCCGGTTCCTCGGGGACGTCGACGCGAGCGAGGTCTTGGCGATCCTCGAGGCGCTGCGCGAGGCGTGCGCCGGCGTCGCGCCCTTCACGATGCGGCTTCGCGGCGTGGGCGCGTTCCCGAGCCCGGCCCGGGCCCGCGTCCTCTGGGCGGGCCTCGAAGGGGCAGACCCGCTCGCGCGCGTCGCCGACGGGCTCTCGCGTCGCCTCGGCGCCCCGGACAAGCCTTTCGCGGCGCACGTGACGCTCGCCCGCGCGAAGACGCCGAAGGGCGCCGCGAAGGTGCCCGCGTTCGTCGCGCGCCACCGCGACTGGCAAGGCGACGAAGTCCCCGTCGAGCGCATCGTCCTCATGCGTTCCGAGCTCGCCCGCGAAGGTCCAACCTACACGCCGCTCGGCGCGGCCGCGCTGGAGGCGTGACGTGGCGCTCGACGTCGGGACGGCGCTCGTCCTCGTGAACCTCGTGCTGCTTGCGGGCGGCCTCGTCCTATTCCTGCCGGCGCGCGGCTACCCGACGACGCCGCGCGACGCGCGCCGGCTCCTCTCGAAGTACGGCCGATACCTCCTCGTCGCGCTCTTCGTCCTCGCGCTCCACCTCACCCTCGTCGCGCTCGACGAGCCTTTCCGCTCCGCGCTCGGGCTGACGGACCTCGCGCCCGCGATCGAGCGGTTCGAGAACGGATTCGTCCTCTCGCTCTCCCAGTACTGGTCCCCTCTCGGCAACCTCTTCTTCAGCTTCGTCTACATCGTGCTCCATCCGTTCATGATCGCGTTCGGCGCGATCCTCTTCGTCGTGAGCGACGAGGAGCGCGCCGCGAAGGCCGTCCTGCTCTCGTACCCGCTCGCCTACGGCCTCGCGCTCCCGTTCTATCTCTTCTGGCCGGCAACCAACGTCTACCAGTTCTACGGCATCCCCACGCCGCTTTTCGACCTCTTCCCCGAATTCTCGTCCATCTACTACCAGGCGACGACGCCCGACAACACCTTCCCAAGCCTGCACGTCGCGATGGCGGTCCTCATCGCGAACGCGACGCGCTATTCGCGAAACCGGCCGTTCCGCGTGTTCGCGTGGCTCTACGCGGCGAGCGTCGTCGCGGGGACGATGTACCTCGCGATCCACTGGGCGACCGACGTCGCGGGCGGCCTCGTGCTCGCGGTCGTCGTCGCGGGGCTCACGGGACGGGTCCTCTCGCTCGAGCGCGTGGCCCTCCAGCGCCTGAGGCCCGATCCGGAGGAGGCCCACGCGATCGCCGCCGACGGCGAGGCGATCGTGGAGCACGTGACCTCCGTCGCGCGCGACCTCGGCCTCGACGCGCGACCGATGCTCGTCGGGAGCGTCGCGAAGGACACGTATCTCAAGGACAAGGTGGACTTCGACGTCTTCGTGCTCTTCCCGCCCTCGACCCCACGGGAGACGCTCGAGAAGAGCGGCCTCGCGCTCGGTCATCGCGCGCTTCCGGACGGGATCGAGAAGTACGCCGAGCACCCCTACGTCCACGGAACGTGGCGCGGCCGCCACGCGGACGTCGTCCCGTGCTTCGCCGTGGACGACCCTTCGAAGCGTCTTTCCGCAGTGGACCGCACGCCGTTCCACACGCGCTTCGTGCTCGAGCGCATGGAGCGCGAGCAGCGCGACCAGGTGCGCCTCCTCAAGCAGTTCTGCCGCGCGGTGGGCGTCTACGGCGCCGAGGCCCGCGTGCGCGGGTTCTCGGGCTACCTCTGCGAGCTGCTCGTCCTCAAGTACCACACGTTCCAGGGCGTCGCGAAGGCGGCCTCGTCGTGGCGGCCCGGCACGTTCCTCACGCTCGAGACGCTCGAGGGAAATCCGCGCTTCCCTGACCCGCTCGTGTTCCTCGACCCCGTGGACCTCAAGCGCAACGCCGCGAGCGCCGTGAGCGACGAGACGCTCGAGCTCTTCGCCGAGGCTTGCCGCGCGTACCTCGACCGTCCGGGCCTGACGCACTTCTTCCCGAAACGCCTCGTGCCCCTCACGCCCGACGCCCTCGCGCTCGAGGTGCGCCGACGGCGCGCGACGCTCGTGCTCGTGACCTTCGAGCGCCCGCCCGACGTGCTGGAGGACCACCTCCACGACCAGCTCCGCAAGGCCGCGAACGCGCTCTCCGCCCTGCTCGCGCGGCACGATTTCCAAGTCCGCCGCGCGACGACCGACCTCGGCCTCGACGCCCGCGTCCTCGTCGAGGTGCCGCAGGGTCGCCTGCCCGAATCGGTCGAGCACGTGGGCCCGCCGCTGACCGCGGGCGTCCACGCGTCGCGCTTCCGCGAGACGTGGGGCGACCACCCCGACGCCCTGAGCGCGGTGTACGAGCAGGACGGGCGCCTGAAGGTGCTGCGTCGCCGCGAGTATCGCGACGCCGCCGACCTCCTCAGGGCGAAGATGCGCGAGGTGGACCTCGGCAAGCACCTCACGCCGCTTGCGCCGCGCGCGAAGGTGGAGGCCGGGCCGAAGGTCGTGCGCGAGGACACGGCGGCGCTCGTCACGCGGCACGTCACGCGCCTCAAGCCGTGGGAGCGCTGACGGCGCCGCCGGGAGGCGCCCGGGAGCGGCCTTTCCGGGTCAACGTGTCCCGCAAGCGTCCCGCGCGGGCGCGGCCGCGGTCGCCAGGGGAGGGGGATAAGCCTCGCGGTTTTCCCGATTGGGCGACGGGCCGGAGTCCCGTTCCCCGAAGGGACATCTCACCCACGGTGCATCTTCACCTTGCGGGCAAGTCGGCCCGCGGGTCAAATCGGGAGAGGCACAAACCATGATGATCGACGAATGGCAGGCGCGCAAGAAGCAGGAAATGCTGAACGACGACAAGGAGATCAAGGTCAAGATCCCCTTGGACTACCACATCAAGCTCCACACGGTCAAGGTCATCAAGGGTCAGAACATCAGCGAGACCGTGAAGGCCGCGCTGGCCCACTACTTCCAGGAGATGCGCATGGCCGACGCGGCGATCCCCGCCGCGCCCACAGTCATGGTCACGACGGACGCGCCCGCGACGCGCGAGCGCGACCTCGTCCTCTGAGCGCGTACGATGCGCTCCGGCCCCTTCGCTGAGGGCGGAGGGGCTCAGATCGGGATGCCCATCGCCGCGAGCATGACCTTGCCGTCGTCCGTCGCGCGTTCCGGGCTCCACGGGGGATCGTAGGTCAGGTTGACCTGCACGTCCTTGACGCCCTCGAGCGTGAGGACGGTCCCCTTCACAACCTCCATGATCGCGGGGCCCACGGGGCAGCCCATGGCGGTGAGCGTCATGTCCACCTGGACGACGCCGTTCTCGTGCGGTTCCACGCGGTAGACGAGGCCGAGGTCCACGATGTTGATCGGGATCTCGGGATCGTAGACGCCCTTGAGCGCGTTGATGATCTCGTCCCGGGAAGCCATCAGGCTCCCTGAGTCGAGCCTCGCTTAAGACCCTTTTGGACGCCCGAGGGCTATTCGTCGCCCCGGGCCACCGGACGCAGGGGATTCCTTATCCACTCGCTCCAGGACCCCGGGTAGAGCGCGGCGCCCGGAAGCCCCGCGTGCTCCATCGCGAGGATGTCGTGGGGCGCGGTGACGCCGGAACCGCAGTAGACCGCGGCCTCGCGCGCGGGGAGGCCGGCGAGCACCTTCTCGTACTTGGCCCGGAGCGCGACCCGGGAAAGGAATCGTCCGTCCTCGCCGAGATTGCCTCCCGTCGGCATGTTGACCGCGCCGCGGATGTGGCCGCCCACGGGATCGATCGGCTCCGTGTCGCCGCGGTAGCGCTCGGGGGCCCGCGCGTCGAAGAGCCGCCGGGGCGCGCGCGTCGTCATGTCCCACGTCGTGACCGTCGGCATGTGCAGCGGCCGCCCCTCGAAGCGGCGCGGCGCGCGGCGCGGCGCTTCGGTCGAGAGCGGATGGCCCGCCGCGACCCACGCGGGAAGCCCGCCGTCGAGGACCGCGACCGCGCGGTGGCCGAAGTCGCGGAAGAGCCACCAGGCGCGCGCCGCCCAGATCCCTCCCTTGTCGTCGTACGCGACGACCTGCGTCGCCGCGTCGACGCCCCATCGCGACGCCGTCGCGCGGAAGGCGTCCGCGTCCGGGAGCGGGTGACGGCCCGTCGTCCGGCCGACGGGGCCCGAAAGGTCGCGGTCGACGTGCGCGTGGAACGCGCCCGGGATGTGGCCCGCGGCGTGCATCGCCTCGCCGGCCTTCGGATCCGTGAGGATGTGTCGGCAGTCGAGAACGACGAGGTCGTCGTCGCCGAGCCTTTGCGCGAGCCCGTCCACGTCCACGAGCGTGCTCCAGGACTCCACGCGCGCCGAGCGCGCGGGCGGAAGAAAACGCTTCCGGCCTACCGCGCGAAGCCCACGAACACGTCCCGCGTCTCCGCGAGCGTCACGGGGTCGCTCACGTGGAAGCGCTCGACGAGGTGGCCGCGCGCGGGCGTCCCGCGCTCCTCGGCCCACGCGAGGAGGAACGCGAGCGCCTGCGGGAAGCTCGCGAGGTCGCCTTCGTAGCGCAGCGCCACGCCCGGCGTCGCCGGGAGATCGAGCGGTTCGAGGCCGTCGGGGAGCCGCGCGTCGGGCGCGACCGGGTAGCCGAGGTCGGCCTCCCAGAGCGCCTCCGCGCGGGCGCTCCTCGGAAGGTCGTAGTAGACGCCCGTTGCGGGACCCGTCGCGGCGACCTCCGCGGACTCGAGCGCGAAGAGCACCTCGTCGAGCGTCTGGATGCGCGTCCACGGGACGTAGGGCCCGACGACGCGGCGCCGCGCGAGGCGGACGGGGTCGAGACGCGTCTCCGAGGGACCCTGGACGACGCGGAAGGCGCCGAGGGGCGAGCGGGCGCGGCGGGGCGGCGTCGCGGGGGTCACGCGCGCCGAACCCGGTCGAGCGTCATAAACCCGCCCCCCTGGGCGAACGGTTTATGCCGGGCTTCCCCGATCGCTCGGGCCATGAGGCCGGCGCGCGAGGGCGAGGACCCCGTCCGTCTCTATCGCGCGATCTATCGCGCCGCGCGGCGGCCGAACGCGGCCGTGACCCGCCTCCGGGTGGACGGGCTCCACCACATCCCCGAGGAGGGTGGTCTCATCGTCGCGTCGAACCACCTCAGCTGGTGGGACCCGGTCATCCTCGGCACCGTCCTTCCGCGGCCCATCCATTTCCTCGCGAAGAAGGAGGTCTTCCGCGGGCCGTTCACGAACTGGTTCTTCTCGAGCGCGGGCGCGATCCCGGTCGACCGCCAGAAGGGCGGCAACATCGAGGCCCTCGCGGCCGCCGTCCGCGTCATCGAAACGGGCGGCGTCGTCGGCATCTTCCCGGAGGGCACGCGCGCCGCGCCGGGTCGCACGCTGCCGCCGCGCACGGGCGTCGCGCGCCTCGCGCTCGCGACGGGCGCGCCCGTTCTTCCCGTCGCGGTGCTGAGCGACCGGTTCTGGGGTCGGGGTCGCGCGACGCCCCGTTTCGGCGAAACCGTCTACGTCGCCGTCGGGCCCCCCGTGAGCTTCCCCAGGGACCCCGCGGCCGCGGCCGACGCAAACGTCACGCCGAAGGTGACGGCGGACATCTTCGACCGCGTGGTCGTCGAGCTCGGGCGCGCGGAAGCGGCCCGCGCCGCGGGCGCCGCGTGGCCGCGGATGAGCTTCTGATCACACGGGTACGACGCCCGGCGTCGGCTCGAAGCCGGTCCCGCGCGCGACCCCCGCGAGGCGGCCGTACACGAGCGTCGCGGCGAGGACCCAGAACGGCATCATGACCGCGGCGGTGATCACCGTCGCGAAGAACTCCGCGGCCGGGCCCGCCGCGAGCGAGACGATGCCCGCAAGAAGCGCCACGCCCGCATGCGCGACCGCGAGGGCGAGGAAGACGAGGAAGAGCTTCATGCGGTTCCCCCGCGTGAGATCGAGGCTCCTCCGGATGGACTCCACCGCCCCGAGCCCCTCGAGCGCGAGCACGGGAAACACGACGGAGAAGGCCACGGCGAGGATGATCCCGGGGACGACGAGGAGCACGAGGCCGAGCGCGACCGCGACGCCCACGAGGAAGAGGGCGACGATCGCGTCGCCCGCGCGCCGCATCCCCTGCCCGAGCGCGGTGGCGACCTCCGTGCCGAGATCCGTGGGCGGCACGCCGCGCAGGGCGCGCCAGGCGAGGACCGCGCCCGCGACGTACGCGACCCCGTTCACGACGACCGAGACGACGAGGATGACCACGCCCCCGGCGAAGTTCGCGATCGCGCGCTCGAGGACGCTCCCCGGATCCGCCGCGGGCGCGCCCGCGGGGGCGAGGGCGAGCGCGGGAACGCTCGTGAGGAGGGCGGCGAGGGCGAAGAGCGCGGCGAGCGCCACGAGGTGTCTCCGCTCGACGCCGACGATGCGCTTGATCACCGCTTTCGGCGACAAGGCCGGCGTCGGCCTGTCCACGGGCACGCGGCGGGCGGGCGAACGGTCCCCGTTCGACGCTTCCTCGTCGGTCACTCCGGAACCTTCGTCGACCGTCATGCAAAACGGTTGCGGCGCCCGGCAGCTTCATCGCCCGCCCGGCCGTTCACCGGGCGTGGAGATCGAGGGCGCGCTCGCGGAAGGCGCCCGTCGCTACAATGCGGGCCGATTCTGGGACGCGCACGAGGCGTGGGAGGAGGCCTGGCTCGCGCTCAAGGCGGCCGGACGGACGCGCGAGGCCGACGTGCTCCAGGGCTTCATCCTCGTAAGCGCCGCGTTCGAGAATCGCGCGCGGGGTCGGGAACGGGGCTTCAAGCGGCAGATGGCCGAGGGCCTCGCGCGGATCCGCCGGGGCGAGGCCGAGGCCCGCGCGCTCGGCTTCGACGACGTGACGCGCTTCACGACGGCCCTCCTCGATCTCTATCTCGACGCGTGCCGCGACGTCCGATGGGAGCGTTGGAGGGCGCGCGAAACGCCCGCGCCCGCGCTCGCGCGCCGAGCCTCCGGAGGACCGTCATGAACCCGCCCCTCGCGACCGTGGAAATCGATCTCAAGGAAGCGCATCTCCTGCTCGGCTTCGCGTCCTCGCGCGCCGCCGAGGTCGACCGCATGATCCGCAACCTCGAGGAGGCCGAGGGCATGGACGCGGACCGGTGGCGCATGCTGCGTCACCTCAAGGCCGAGCGCGAGGCCTTCGAGACGCTCGTCGTGAAGCTCGAGGCGGCCGCGCGCGAGATCAGGAGCGGCGGCGCAGCGCCCGCGCGACCGTGAATGCCACGGCCGCGAAGACCGCGGGAGCGAGCGCGGGCACCGGACGTTCCGGCAGCGCTTCGTCGGGGCCGCCTGGTTCGCCTCCGCCGGGGCCGCCGGTCCCGTTCGGCGGCGGACGCGTCGCGTTGCCGGCCGTGCCGTTGGTCGTCCCGTTCGAGGTTTCGTTCGAGACCGGAACGGGCGGCGGGATCTCGAATCCCGGAGCCCCGGGCAGGCTCGGGAAACCCTGGTACTCGAGGGAAAAGAGCGGCACGTTGCCGTCGTGCACGCGCGCGCCCTTCTGCGTCTTGAAGATCACGAGGGCGCCCTCGCGGCAGCCGATGTTCACCTTCGCGCGCTCGCAGTGCTCGGAGGGAGCCTTCCTCATGACCGGCACCACGACCTCGACGTGGCCGTCCGCGTCGACGTCCGCCGCGAAGGGACCGCGCGACGCGACCCAACCGCCGTCGGGGAAGCCGACCCAGCCTTTCTTCTTCCCGTCCCGCGCGGAGTAGAACGAGAGGCCGTCCCGGCCTTGCTGCTCCTCCGCGAGAACCTCCGCGACGCCGTCGCCGTCGAGGTCGATGAGCGCGATGGCCTTGTTCGACCACGTCGAATCGACGCTCGTGCGCCAGAGCGTCTCGCCCGTCGTCGCCTCGAGCGCGAAGAGGTTGGCCTTGCCCGTCCTCTCCCATCGTCCGGGCTTGTGGCCGATGGTGTTCCAATCGAGGAACACGAGATCGAGGTCGCCGTCGCCGTCCACGTCGTGCGGGACCGGCGCCATGTAGATGAGCGGGTTCGCCCACTCAGGCTGCTTGTACCACAACACCTTCCCGCGGTGGTCGAGCGCGGCGAGCTGAACGTGGGAAGCCGCGCGGTTCTCCGGCGTGATGTCGCTCTCCTCGCTCGAGGAGTAGGGCCCGCCCGCGACGCCCCTTCCGCCCACGACGATCTCCTTCGTCCCGTCGCCGTCGAGATCCGCGACGAGCGGATGGACCGGGATCGAGCCCGGCCAGTTCGGCAGCCGGTAGCGCCACTTGAGGTCGCCCGTCTTCGCGTCCTGCACGATGACCTGGCCTCCATCGGTCGCGAACACGACCTCGAGCCTTCCGTCGCCGTCGAGGTCGTCCACGACGGGGCCGCCATTCCCGTCGCCGCGCAGGCCGCCCCACACGAACTTGCCCGTGGGGTCGAAGGCGTACTGTCCCGGCGTGCCGTCCGTCTGGAGGAACACCCACTGCTTGCCGTTGCCCTCGACGTCCGCGAGGAACGCGGCGCCGTCCGCGGAGGGCCATCCTCCGTAGGCGCGGCCGTCGTTGTATCGGAAATCGGGTTTCATCCACCGGGGATCGGGAAGGGCCCGCCAGAGCTCCTTGAACGCGAGCGTCCCGTTCGCGCTCCCCGCGGGATCGACCTCGAACACGGTGATCTCGCCCGCGCTGTTCACGACCACGAGATCCGCGCGCCCGTTGCCGTTCACGTCCCCGATCGCCACGCCGTTCTCGTCGCGCGCCGCCCAGCTGCGCGGGAGGTTGTTGTAGAGCTCCGCGAGGATGCGGCCGCTGACGGGATCGATGACGTAGACGCGGTGGTTGTCGCTCTGGGCGATGATCTCCATCCGCCCGTCGCGATTGAGATCGAAGAGGTTCGCCGCGTGCGTGTCGAACGCCTGGAAAGGAACGTCGGCGCCCGCGCTTCGCGAGTCGATCAGGCGGACGAACGTGAGGAGGGGGCGGTCCCCGTCGTCGACGGCGAGCGTGACGACGGCCGGGAGGACGAGGCCGACGGCGACGAGCGCCGCGATGCGGGACACCATGGGCCCCGCACGCCGGTGGGGGCTGTTCGGCCCTTGTGGTACATCCCGCGGTGCCTATCGGGCACGGGGACGGGCCCTGAGCGCCACCGCGAGCGCCGCCACGAGCGCGGCCCACGCGAATCCGATGTCCGGCGTCGCGCGCGTCGGCGACCCGGCGCCCGCGCTCACGTGATCGGCGAGGGACGGGACCGTGAAGGCGTCGAGGATCTTCCCGTCGAGTCCGATCGCCGTCACGTTCACGACGTCGCCGTCGAACCGCATCGCGACCACGTGGTGCTCCTTCGCCCGCGCGGCCTCCCAGTCGGGCGCCGTCGCGTTGCGGAAGTCGTAGAGGCTGCGGCCGCCCCCGCCCGTCACGACGTACACGCTCCCGTGGGGGTCGACGCCCTTGCCGGCGACCATCGGCTTCGACCGCTCGTAGAGGTGGTCGTGGGCCTGGATCACGATCTCGGGGCGATACTTCTCGAAGAGCGCGCCCCAAGCCTCGACGATCCGGGCCTGCCCCCCGTGGCGGCCGTCGCTCACCATGGGCTTGTGGAAGAAGGGGATCAGGAACCGAATATCGGGATCCGCGCGCGCGGCCGCGAACTCCCGCTCGATGAACGCGAGCTGCGCGGGGTTCACCTGGTCCGTGCAACCGTAGTGGTCGCCCGAGCCCCGCGAGATGGATTGGACGCACCACGCCTCCGTGTCGAGGGACACGAAGCGGGCATGGCCATACGTGAACGCGTAGTAGTGGGCCCCGGGCGCGGACGGCATCACCATGCGCGCGATGTACTCCTTGAGGTCGCGTTCCTCGTCGCCGTCGTGGTTCCCGAGCGCCGACATGTAGGGAACGCGCGAGGCGAGCGGTTCCACATGGCGCGCCCAGGTCTCCCAGTCCCCGTACGAGAGATCGCCCGGGTGGAGATGGAGCACGGGGTCGGCGTCGAGCGCGGCCTTCACGGCGCGCGCGGGGGGCGACGCCGCGTCGGGCTCGCGCGTCGCCGTGCGGCCCACGCCCTGGTCGCCGTACGCCGTCACCACGAACGACGTCGCGTTCAAGGGCGCCGTGCGGAAGGTCATGGACTTCGTCCAGCCGGTGTTCTCGGATCCGACGCGGTAATGGTACTCGGTCGCGGGTTCAAGCCCGTGGAGGAAGGCGACGAAAGCGACCGAGAAAAGGCTCGGCGAGGGGCGCGGCATCGCGTGCGCGCTCAGGCCGTAGGCGGCGGTCGTGCCGTATTCCACGTGCAGGTTCAGGCCCGACGTGGTCCACTGCCCGGCCCCCGACGTCCGGATGTGCCACATCACCGTCATCGTCCGGGCCGGGTCCGAGCCGTACGCGACGTGGACCCCCTCCGGGACGAGCGGGGCGAGCGCGGGCGCCTGGGCGGAGGCTGGGGGAAGCGCGAGGACAAGGACCACAAGCAGGAGCGCGACCGTGCGCATGCGGGAGCCAGGCGCGAAGGGCTTCATCTAGCTTTCCGGCGCGCATGGGAATCCGCGAGCGACGCGCGGCGGTTGCTGCGTTCGAAACCGGGGCGCCCGACGCCCGATCCCGACCGATTCGGTCGCCTTCGTCGACCCGACGGCTTCAGGAAACCCCGGGCCGTTCGCGAAGTCCCTCGAGGATCGCGACCGCGACGGCGGCCGAGCCGAAGGCCCCCATCGATTCATCCCAGTAGTCCCACGCGATCGTGTGGGTCCCCTCGCCGGCCCGCTCGGCGAGTCGGAAGCCGACGTGCGACGCCGAGAGGTGGGCGACGGCCTCCGCGAGGTTTTCGGTGCTTTGCTGGTCCCACCGCGCCTTGTAGGTTTCGCCCGGTTCGATCGTGAAGGTGGCGTGCAGGGCCCCCGGCCGGAACACCCGATGTCCGAACGCGTCGCGAACGGTCCACGGATCGGAGGACATGAGCGTGATCGCGCCCGGCCCCTCGTTGCGGACCGTCATGATCACGGGCTCCGGCCAGCCGTTCGGCCCGATCTGATGGTATCCGTCGCGATCGACCGTGATCGTGATCCGCGCCGGGGCCGCCGGGGTCTCGGTCGCGAGGGCGGAGAGGGGCACGCCGAGGAGGAGGACGAAGCCGAGCGCGAGGAGGCGGAGCATGGGAAACAAGGATCGACAGCCAGGCCGCCTTCCATGAAGGCACCGCCCGTGCGTCGAGCGCGGAGCCGATCGGGGCCGGCCTGAACGCCGAGGACGGATCCGAGCGGGGCCTGTCGCCGGTTCGGATTCGTTGGGGCGCCATCCCGTTCAACGGAACGATCCGAGGGTACGGGGCCCTGACCCCGTCCAAGTGCTCGGGTGCTCGGCGACGGCGGCCCATCGAATCCGCATGGCGCGCAATCCACGTTCCGTGAAAAGGGGGCCGAGCGTGAGGTCAGCCGGATTCCGAGGGCAGGCGCGCGACGATGACATAAGGGCCGTCCCAAGATCGATCAAGGTAGGCGACGTTGAGTTGAGCGACACGTTCCAGTCCGATCGGGCGGCGCCAAGTCGCTTCGCCGTGAACCTCGATACATGACTCAGCGCCGTTCCTGTAGCAGACTCTCGCCGAGGCGCCCTCTGGCAAGCGGATTTCGATTTCGACTTCGCCTTGGGCACGCGAGGCGATCGAGTACCAATCGGAATAGTCCCCCTCCGACATCACGAGTTCAGCTTCGCATAGGCCCCCTTCCGGCAACGCGACGAGGTATTGGTTCGGAGCCGCATCGCGCCCGGATCCGCAGTCGCTCTGACCGCGAGGTTCGAAGGCCTCGACGCGAAGGGCGTAGGCGCCCGACCCAGGGGCAAATCCCCATATGCTCAGCCGCCACGAGTGGGTTGCGGGCGCCTGGACGGGGAAGGATACACGCTCCCCCGAGGCGACCGTTGCGCAAGACGAGAGGACGCTCACGACATGAGCGCAGAAATAAACCGCCCCCTTGCCGTGGAATTCGAGATCCAGTCGAAGCGCCCTCGCCTCCGGGAACTCGAAAATGTCCTTCTCGTCCCCGTTGGCGTAATCGAGTTCACCAGCACACTCGACAAGGGATGACGACAAGACAACGGGTTGCCCGGACGATGCGTCCCGACCTCCGCCGCAATCGTCGTGCGGCTCGACCGAGCGCACGTCGATGCGATAATCCGTGGAACCGCTCGACGATAACGCCTCGACCACCAACACGTAAAGGCGAGGCGCGGAAGCCATCCAGTATCGGCGGCCCGAGTCCGAATACTCATTGAAACACTCGACAGCAAACTGGGTCACATAGTCGAAAAGGCACGCTCGGACCACGGATCCGGGGCCCTTCGACAACGTGATTGTGACGGCTTCGCCCTCGGCGAAGTCGATCGCCAAGACATCGATCGGGTCGAAGGTATGATGAATTCCCCCGAGGCAGGAAGAAATGGTCGAGATGGGGGTTGCCGACGAGGCGTTTCGCCGGTCGCCGCCCGCATCACGTCCGGTGCCACAATCATTCTCCGTGGGTACCATCGTGACCGTCAGCTCGAATCCATATCGTTTCCACGCGTTTTCATCGGTTGCGAGAATCGCCAGGCTCCAGTCCCCCGCCGCTTCGGCCGTCCACCGGATTCTACTCGACCCGCAACCGACCTTCGAACCGTCGGGCCGGTGGAGGCAGAACGAGGACGACGACGTCAAACCGGCCGTCCTCTCGACGAGCACGACCTCCCCCTCACGGACCGCCATTCGGTAGTAATCGGCGGAATCGCGAAGACCGAAATCGCCGACGCAGGCCGCAGGCGCCGCGATTCCGCGAGCCGCCGACTGCGAATCGCCCGCGTCGCCGAGGCCACCGCAATCCGCCTGGACGATGCCGAGGCCCACTGCCCCAATGTCCGGCAACGCAGGTGGGGCAACGCCCGCGGTGACGCCGGTGCCCGACCCTGAGCCCGGGGCTCCATCCCACGTGACAAGGCCGCGAACGTCGCCCGCTGGAAAGGCAGCGACGGACCCTGTGCTGAGAAGGAATATCACCAGGACGGCCACACCGAGGCGCATGGCCTTGGCATGACATGGGAGATTTATCAAAGTTACGCTTGACATCTCATAACCACGAGCCCATCCCCAAGAGGCGCATTGAGAAATCAACCACGCCACGCGCGAACCCCTCGACACAGGACGTGGCAAGCGTCCCGCGTTTCGACTCCGCCCGCATGAGTCGGGGGAGGGGGGCTTGCCTCACTCAGATGACGCGCGATATCGCGGCGCCGCGCGGGAGATGCCCGGATGGGCCCCGCATCGCACGCATCGCTGCTGCAGCGGCGGGGCTTCGCACGCCTCGATCACGCATCGCAGCCGTTGCAGGATCTCACGTTCCGGGGCCTCAGCCCCGTTCGGATTTCGCACGAAGGCGCACCGCCTTCGCGCGCATCCGCGCCGTAACGCGTGCATTTGCACGATCCGAGGGTACGGCCTCAGCCCCGTTCGCACGAAGGCGCACCGCCCACGCGCATATCCGGCGCATCGCGTGCAATTGCACGATCCGAGGGTACGGGGCCTCAGCCCCGTTCGGATTCCGCACGAAGGCGCTGCGGCGCCTTCGTGCTCATCCGAACGGGTCTATCGACTCCGTCGATAGCCCCGTTCGGATTCGAACCGAAGTCGCAGGATCCAAAGTCCCGCATGATTGGCCACTACACTACGGGGCTCGCTGGCGTCCCCGGGTAGCGCGGCCGCGTTTTTAACCCCCTCGGTGGGCCTCCCGCGCGAGAACCCCCAAATACCGGCCCCGCCCTCGCGCGGAGCATGGACGTCGTCGTGGTCGGAGGCGGAGCCGCCGGCTTCTTCGGCGCCCTGCGCGCCGCCGGGCTCGGGGCCCGCGCGACGCTCCTCGAAGCGGGCGCCGAGCCGCTCGCGAAGGTCGCGATCTCCGGCGGCGGGCGCTGCAACGTGACGCACGCGCTCCACGACGCGGCCGCGTTCGTCGCGCACTACCCCCGCGGCGCGAAGGAGCTCCGGAGCGTCCTCGCGCGCTTCGCCGCGAAGGACACGATGGCCTGGTTCGAGGCGCGCGGCGTCGCGCTCAAGGTCGAGGCCGATAGGCGGGTCTTCCCCGTCTCCGACGACTCCGCCTCGATCGTGGACGCGCTCCTCGCCGAGGCTCGCGCGCTCGACGTCGACGTGCGCGCCCGCGCGCGGCCCGAGGCGGTCGAGCGCGACGGCGCGCGCTTCCGCATCGCCCTCAAGGGCGGCGGAACGATCGGGGCCGACCGCGTCCTCCTCGCGACGGGCTCCTCGCCCGCGGGGCACGCTCTCGCCGCGAAGCTCGGGCACACCATCGTCCCGCCCGTTCCTGCGCTCTTCAGCTTCGTCGTGCGCGACCCCCGTCTCGACGGCCTCGCGGGCCTCGCAGTCCCGCGCGTCCGCGCGACGCTCGCGTGCGATGGCCTCAAGAAGCCGGTCACGAAGGAGGGTCCGCTCCTCGTCACGCACCAGGGCCTCTCCGCGCACGCGGTGCTGCGCCTCAGCGCGGCCGCCGCACGCGAGCTCGCCGCGACGCGCTACGCGGCCGAGGTCGCGGTCGACTTCGCGCCCGATGCGACGGACGACGCGCTCCGCCTGGCCGCGGACGCCGCGCGCGCCGCGAATCCGCGCGGCACGATCGGCGCGCACGCGTTCGTCGACACGGTCCCGCGCCGCTTGTGGGACCGCCTCGTCGCGGCCGCCGGGATCGATCCGGCGACGCGCTGGAGCGAGGTCCCGAAGAAGGGGCTCCACGACCTCGTGGGCCAGCTCAAGCGCGCGCGCTTCGTCGTCTCGGGCCGCGGCGACTTCCGCGAGGAGATCGTGACCGCGGGCGGCGTCGCGCGGCGCGAGGTGGACTGGACGCGCATGGAATCGCGCCTCGTGCCAGGCCTCCACTTCGCGGGGGAAATCCTCGACGTGGACGGGCTCACGGGCGGGTTCAACCTGCAGAACGCGTGGAGCACGGGCTGGGTCGCGGGGAGCGCGATGGCGGACCCCGTCACCCGTGGACCGTGACCGCGCGGATGTCCGCGCCCGAGAGCGCCGCGGTCTCGCGCGCTTCGCTGCGGCGCTCGTCGAGGATGCGCGCGAGCGCCTCGCCGAGGTTCTCGAGCACCTCCTTCTCGGTCGCGCCCTCCGCGAGCGCGCCGGGGATCTCGACGCATTCGGCGACGTAGCCGCCGAGGGGGTGGCCTTCGAGCAGGACCTGGTAGCGCATGGGGATGCGGGGCATCGACCCCGAGACGCGTCGACCGCTCATGAGCCGCGTCCTGAAGTCGCCGGAGAGCGGGCCGGGAGCTCGACGGATCTTGCCGGACCCATGCCCGAAGCCACCAAGTTTACGTGAACCTATTCGATCCTTTGGGGCATGATGCTGCGGGAGGCCCTCCAAGCGACGGTGTCCTTGAACGACGATGCGATGACCATCCGGATCGAGGACACGACGCCCGAGAACGTGGCGCGTTTCCGGGCCCTCGCCGAGGCCGAACGCGGAAGCCTCGCGGTCGAAGCATGGCGGATCGGCCTCACGGCGATGCAGAGCGCGCTCGCGCAGGCAGAACAGGCGCGCCTCAAGGATGTGGGCGCGGCGCTCATGCAGGACCTCGAGAGGCAGCTCAAGGCCCACTCCGAGGCTCAGGCCGCCGTCGTCGCGACGACGCTTGCGTCCTACTTCGACCCCAAGGACGGCCGCATCATGCAGCGCCTAGACGAGTTCGTGCGCGACGACGGCCGCCTTGCGGCCGTCCTCAAGCAGCACCTCGCGCCGGAGAACAGCGTCCTCGCCTCGACGCTCGCGCGGAATCTGGGGGAAACGAGCCCGCTCTTCAAGCTCCTGAGCCCCGAGGAGAGCGAGGGCCTCGTCGCGCAACTCGAAGCGAAGCTCGCCGAGACGCTCGACGCGAGCCGCAAGTCGATCGCAACGGACATGGACCCGCTCGTGAAGGAGTCGCCGATCGCCCGATTCCTCGAGCAGCTCAAGCTCGAGATCGAAAAGGCGGAAGGCAACCGCGAGAAGCAGCTGAAGGCGCTCACGAAGGAGCTCGACGCGAACGACGAGGCGTCGGCGCTCTCGAAGCTCATGAAGCAGACGCGCGATGCGCAGACGCAGCTTGCGGCCGCGATCAACCCTGACAAGCCCGATTCGCCGATGGCGATCATCAAGACGAGCCTCACGGCGCTTCTCGAGGCGCATGTCGAGGAGCAGAAGGAATTCCAGGAGAAGACGCAGGAGCGACAGCTCAAGTTCGAAAAGGAGGTCCTCGCCGCGATCCAGCGCATCGAGACAAAGCGCCAGTCGGCCGCGCAGACGACGACCGGCGGCTTCGATTTCGAGGAGGCCGTCTACACGTTCGTCGAGGAATCGACCGCGAACGCGCCCTACGTCGCGGAGCGCACGGGCGCGACGACGGGCGCAGTGAAGAGTTCGAAGAAGGGAGACCTGGTGGTCCGTTTCACGTCGGAAACCGCCTTCGAGGGCGCCCGGGTCGTCGTCGAGGCAAAGCGCGATCGGAGCTACAACGTGGCGCGGGCGCTCGAGGAGCTCGAGGCCGCCAAATCCAACCGCGCATGCCAGGTGGGACTCTTCGTCATGTCCCGACGTCACGCGCCGGCCTCGTTCCCGCGGTTCGCGCGGTACGGCACCGACATCCTCGTCTCATGGGACGAAGAGGATCCGACAACGGACGCTTACCTCCAGGCGGGTCTTCTCTGCGCGCTCGGGCTCGCCTCGCGCGCGGTCGAGGATGTCACTGACGAGAACGTGGATGCGATCGCGGATATCGGCAGCCGCCTGGGGACCGAGGTGGAACGGCTCGAGAAGATGCGTGGATGGACCACCAACATCACCCGCGATGCCGAGAAGATCGAGAAGGAGATCGGGGTCGGGGTCAAGAAGCTCGGAATCGTGATCGAGAACGCGAAGGACACGCTCCGCGCACTCAAGATCCAGGCCCGCGACCACGACGCCGAGGCGAAGCGTCCGATCGCGCTCGACGACGAGCAGGTCGACGCGGCCTCCGCATCGCTCCGCTCCGGTGCGGTGTCCGCGGAGGAGCCCTCGCGGTCGGTGAGCGTTTCGGGCGGGCCGATCGCCGTCGCGGCCCAGCCCGTCGACGACGCGAAGCGCAGGCGCCGGGAATCCTGAGGGAGGACGCTCTCAGGGATCCGCGTCCGTCGCGTACCCCTTGGCCGCGAGCGCCGCGAGGATCTCCTCGACGTGCTCGGGGCCGCGCGTCGCGAGCCGGACGAGGACGCGCGCGCGGCCGACGCCGACGTCGAGGCGCGCGCGGTCGTGCTCGATCGCCTCGACGTTCGCGCCGAGCGCCGCGAGGACGCCCAGGAGGTCGCGGAGGGCTCCGGGCTTGTCGTCGACGACGGTGGCGAGCGAGAGCGATCGGCCCGTCCGCACGAGGCCGCGCTGGATGATCGTGTCGAGGAGCGTCACGTCGATGTTGCCGCCCGAGAGGATGACGACCGTCTTGCGGCCGTCGAGCTTCACGCGGCCCGAGAGGATCGCCGCGAGCCCGACCGCGCCCGCGCCCTCGACGACCGTCTTCGCGCGCTCGAGGAGGAGCAGGATGGCCTTCGCGGTCTCGTCGTCGCCCACGACCGCGACGTCGTCGACGTGCTTCCGGATGTGGTCGAACGTGAGCGACCCGACCTTGCGCGTCGCGAGGCCGTCCGCGATGGTCTGGACGCGGTCGAGCGTCACGATCGCGCCCTTCTTGAGCGACTCGGGGAGGCTCGCCGCGCCCTCGGGCACGACCCCGACGACGCGCACGTCGGGCCGCTTCGCCTTGATCGCGGCGCCGACGCCGCTTGCGAGACCCCCGCCGCCGATCGGCACGACGACGGTCTCGACGTCGGGCATGTCGTCGAGGATCTCGAGGCCGAGCGTGCCCTGCCCGGCGATCACCGCGGGGTCGTTGAACGCGTGCACGAACGTCGCGCCCGTCTCCTTCTGGATCTCGAAGGCCTTCTCCTCCGCTTCCGCGTAATCGACCCCGTGCGGGACGAGCTTCGCGCCGTAGCCGCGCACCGCGGCGGCCTTGCTGATGGGCGCGTTCTTCGGCATGACGATCGTCGCGGGAATGCCCGCGAGGCGCGCCGCGAGCGCGACGCCCTGGGCGTGGTTGCCGGCGCTCGCCGCGACGACGCCCTTCGCGCGCTCGCCGGGGGAGAGCGTCGCGATCTTGTTGTACGCGCCGCGGATCTTGAAGGAGCCCGTGCGCTGGAGATTCTCGAGCTTGAGCGCGACCTCCGCGCCCGAGAGGTCGGAGAACGTGGCGGAGGGCGTGAGCGGCGTGTGGTGGACGACGCCGCGGATCGCGACGCGGGCGCGCTCGACGTCCGCGAGCGTCACGAGGGACATGCGCCGCCATCCGCCGTCGCGCACTTAAGCGTCGCGGGCTTCAGTCGCGGCGCGCGCGACGCCCGCCCAGGCCGACGGCGAGCGCGAGCGCGAGGCCCGCAAGCGCCGCGCCCGGCATCGGGATCGCGCTCCGGTCGAGCGACGGGTCGCCGAGGTCGAAGTTGGCGACCGCGATGCGCGTCCGGTTGTCGATGAAGGACTCGTACTTCTTGTCGGCGATCGTGATCACCACCTTCGCGATCGTGAAGTTGTCGTGGAAGGTGAAGGAGTACTTGTAATCGCCATACTCGTTCGTCACGATCGGCTCGGGCGCGGGCCGGTTCACGCCGTCGGGGAAGAGGATCACGACGCCCATGAGCCGCTGCGGAAGCGGACGCGCGAAGTAGCGCGTGCCGTTCACGTCGTGGCCCGCGACGGATTCGATGACGCGACCCGTCACCGTGAAGCGGGCGTGCCAGACGTCGAAGATCTGCGAGCACTGGTTGTCCACGCGGCGCCCGAGCTCCACCTCGAAGTCGGTGCGGCGCAGGTGGGTGTCGACCTTCTGCGTGATCCTCTGGCCGTCGATCTCGAGCGTGACGGTGCCGCCGCGGCGCACGTCGCGGATCGGGAAGGTCGCGGTGAAGTCGCCCGCGCACGTGATCGTCGTCGTGAGCGGCTTGACGGTCGCGCCCGCGACGTCGAACGAGATGACCGCCTTCTGGTTCACGGCGGGGAGCCCCTGCGCGTCGACCACGCGGCCGCTCACGAAATAGAGGTCGTGCCACGCGCCCGACGGCGGGCGCACGATGGTCTGCGCGCTCGCGAGGGGGAGCGCGACGAGGGCGACGACGAGGAGCGGCAAGAGGAAGCGCATGGCGCACCTACTTGTTCGCGCGGCGGCGCGTGGTCGTCTCCCGGGCCTGCGCGAGCGCGCGCTTCTCGGCCATGCCGCGATAGAGATACCACCCGCCGAAGGCGACCGCGCCGAGGATGAGCAGGGCGCCGCCGACCGTCACGAGGTCGATCCCGCCCCCGGCGTCCGCAGGCTGGACGAGATTGGCTTCGGTGATGTGGAACGTCGTGTCCGCGGGGCGGGAGACCGTGGCCGCGCCGGGCGACGCGATCTTGACGGAGCCGCTTTCGAGCGGCTCGGCGAGCTGGAGCACGACGCCATACGCGCCGTAGCCGTTCGTGAATGCGTTGCCGGTCGCGGTCTTTCCGTCATTGTAGGTGAGCTCGACCGTGACGTTGGCGTCCTTCTGCGCCTCGCCGTTCACGGAGACGCCCTCGAGACCCTGGCGCGGCCAAGGCTTCCAGACGATGCCGGTCACGACGTAGCTCGTCTCGAACTTCTCGACCTCGGCCGGGTTCGTGGGGTAGCCCGTTCCGGGGAGCTGGAGGTTGATCTGCGTGCGGCGCTGGTCGAGGTTCGCGACCTCGGACTTCGAGACGCCCAGGACCTCGACCTTCACTTCGGCCTGCTTGTTCGTCATGGTGTGCATGTGGCTGCACACGAAGTACGTGCCGTCGGCGCGCGTGAACTGGACGTAATGGTTCTCGCCCGTCTGCTCGTCGACGCGGACCCGGCGACCCGCGACGGCGCCTTCCTGCGGGCAGGGACCTTCCTCGCGGGACCCGAACCGCACGAGCGTGAGGTTCACCTGCACGCCGCTCACGGGCTTGCCCTCCGCGTCCACGACGCGGCCGGTGATGACGTACCGGTGGGAGTACACGTGATCGGCTTCGACGAGCGGCGCGAAGGCCATCGCGCCGAGAAGGAGAACGGCGAGGACAACGCCGCTCCGGGAGGTCGACATACCCCCCGAAGCCCCATTCTCCGTTTATAGGCCTTTTGGAGTCGGTAGCGCGCTGTCACACGCCCGCGGGACGCCCAAACCCTCATGATCCGCCGAGGGCACGGTCCGCGCAAGGTGTTGCGCGTGGAGCCCCGGCGATCGCGGTCCATCCTTCCCGTCCTCGCCCTCCTCGTCGCCTTGCCCCTCGCCCTCGCACCGGCGACGGCCCGCGAGCCCTCGATGGGCGAGGCGCTCGAACCGACGCCGCCCGCCGCCGCGATCGCGCTCGGCGCGGGCCCTCCGCCGACGAAGACCTACACGTGCCGGGGCGACGCCCCGTTCGACGGCTGCCTCGCGGGGCCTTACCCGCTCAAGAGCCTCGAGATCACGATGCGGCGCTGGGGTTACGTCGGGACCCTCCACGCGATCGCGACGCACGCCGAGACCGACCAGGTCCTTGCCCGGTTGAGCTGCACGTCCCACGGCATCTGGGTGTCCGCACCAGGTCCGTCAGAATGCCGGACCTGGCACGCCGAACCCTTCCCCGCCGGTCGATATTTCTTTTCCGTGTCCTACGATATGCCGACCGTGGGCTCGTTCGACGTCGCGTTCCGCTACGGTTGAGCGCCCCGTGGTACGCAATCCTTAATACCCCCCAGAGGAACGGTCCGGTCGTTGCCCTCCCTGCTGGAGGAATGAGACCGATGCGTCACATGCTCCGTTTCCAGGGGCTCAGGCGCCTGGCGCCTGCGCTCGTCGCCCTGCTCGCCGTCGCCGCGATGCCCGCCGCCGCGGCCGCCGAGTCGCCCCCGATGCCGTCGCTCCGTCTCGTCGAGGAGTCGGACGGGACCTTGGTTCTCGTCGTGGACTCCAACGGCCTTCTCGGGTCCGAGCCGACCTACGTCGTCGCGCCCGCCCCCGCGGGCCTCGGCGGCGAGGCCGAGCGCCGCTTCGCGCCCGTCCCCGCCGCGCTGCGCTCGCTCGGCGACCACTTCCCCGCGCTCGACACGCCCGAAGTCGACGCCGCCCTCGGCGCCGCGATGGACGCCGTTTCCCCCGCCCTCTCGACCCCCGAAGACTCGCCGATCGGGGACGCCGCGCACGCGGCAAGCGACGTCTTCGCGATCGAGCGCCAGGACGGCTCCGGGCTCGGATCCGCGCGCTTCGAGGTGACCGTCACCGAAGCGCCGGCCTTCGGAAGCCTCGGCGCGCGAACCGGCGACATCGCCGCGGGCGCGCTCCTCTCGGCCCCGGCGGCGCTCGCCTCGGACGCGGCCCCGGTGCTCGCGCCTGCGATCCGCTTTGTCGTCCCCGACCGGTCCGACGCCCCCGCGACGGTCTCGACCCCGAAGGCCTCGTCCTCCACCTCCACCGCGTCCGTCTCGGCGCCCGCGCGATCGGGCGACGACCCCGTGAAGATCGCGGCCGCGACGGCCGCGACCGGCGTCCTCGGCCTCGCGGCGTGGATCCTCTACCACCGCATCCGCGAGTCCGCGACGCTCGCGAACGCGACGCGCAAGGCGATCTACGACGCGGTCTCGGCGAACCCGGGCCTCGGTGTCCAGGACCTCGCGCGCGTGGCGTCGGTCTCCTACTCCACCGCGAGCTACCACCTCGACCGCCTCGTCGAGGCGCGCATGCTCGTGCTCGCGAACGAGGCCGGCCGCCTCGCTTACTACAAGAACGGCGGCGCGTTCACCGAGTCCGAGCGCAAGGTCCTCCCGCTCCTCAAGAACGCGGAGGCGATGCGCGTGCTCGAAGCCATCCTCGCCTCGCCGGGCACGTACCGCGCCGCGCTCGCCGAGAGCCTCGGCGTGACCGCGACGACGATCAACTGGCACCTCAAGCGCCTCGTGGACGCGGGCCTCGTCGTCGAGCGCCGCGAGGGCCGCAGCGCCCGCCTCTTCGCGGACCGCGCCCGCCTCAATGAGGCCTTCGGGCCCGTGCTCGCGAAGCTCGACGGCGTCGTCGCGGACGGCGCGCCCGCGCTTCCGGAGCTGCGCCGCGCGCTTGCGACGGAACCCGTGGCGGCGTAAAAGGCGCCCAACGACCAACCCGAATATGGAAGGCCTATCGATACATTTTTACTCTCTCTCTCTCTCTCTCCCGATGCACCGAATTGCAGGCTTGGGAATCGCGGCCGCCGTGCTCGGTCTGGCCCTGGTAGGAACCGTCGAAGCCGAAGCGAAGCCGTTGTCCGCGTGCGCCATTCACGGGACAATCATCGTCGGCTGCGCCAGCGGGACCGTCTCGGAGGCTGGCTTGGTCTGCACGCCGGACTGCACGTGGCCCTGGACCGTGACCGTCATCGCCCAACCCGGAATGTGCGCGACACTGACGATCGGCTATCCAGGTTCGGATTCCGAAGGTTTTGATTCCGAGAACAAGTGGAGCACGTTCACGTGCTGCCCCAACACCGCATCGCAGAGTCTCTGCTTCGGGACCCAACTCCACGAGGTCCCGACAACCTGTGCGCCGGGCGGCATGCGCGCCCACTTGAAGACGTTCCACATGGTCCTCGGTTCGCAGGCGTCGACCTCCGACCTGTTCGGAATTCCTTATACCGACTACTGCCCCCGGGAGGTCTGAAGATGGTGCGATGGCCAGTGGGCGCGCTCTGCCTCGCGGCAGCCTTCCTCGGCAGCATGATCCCGGCCGAAGCAGCAACCAGCGAGCACACCACCGCGTGCTCCACACGTTACATCGACGTTCCCCCTGCCCCGCCGCAGTGGATGATTCTCGGATGCGCCGACGGCACTGTCGAGGACAAGCCGGTTTCGCCCGGGGGTCCTTGGGAATGGAGTGCCGTCCTCCTCGTCACGCCAGGATCTTGCGGAAGTTACCTCGTGGTGAGCGGATACACGATGGCAGATCTAGAGGCATGCTGCCCTGACAACGAAGCTGACCCGCAGCCATGCGGTACAACGGCGACCTTTTGGCTCTCCGGCGATGCGACTTCCGCCCTGATCGAAGCCCGAACATGCTCATGGATGATCGTGTCCGGCTCACACTTCCCCGGGCCCATCGCGGCTCTGACGACCGCGTTCGTCGGTCACGAGAACCCACAAACGTGCGTCTCCGAGCTTATCGAAGCAACGCCCGACAACCTCTAAGGTGACCTCATGCGAATCCAAAAGACCAAGCTCGTCACGATGGTCGCGCTCGCAGCCCTTGTCGCCCAGCCCATCGCCATCGGCGTCCCGCTCGCGCCCCCGGCCGGGGGAACAGCGGAATGGAAAACGTGGCGGATCGCCGTCGACGACGCCAAGATCAGCGTCCACGCCCTCGTCGAAGCCGAGGATGATCTTGCGGGGCTCGGCCTCGCCCTCTTCGATCACACGGGTCGCGCGCTCGCAAGCGGCGCGGAGTTCCGCGACTTCCGGTCCGCTTCTGCGAACCTCCTCGGAAAGAATGCCATCGCGCCGGGTATCGGCCACGAGCGGACGCTCGCCCTCTCGCGCGTTGCGACCTGTGCCCCCTGCTCTGAGACTGGAAACGTCTTCATCGTCGCGGCCTGGACCGCGGGGGCGCAACCTGAGACCTTGCGCGTGAGCCTCGCGGGAGAGAACCTCACGATTCTCGCCGAGGACCGCGGAGATTCCGTCGTGGCCGCGACGATGGATGAATTCAATGGCGACCTGCAGGTCTCCGCCCAGGTGGGCAACGTCGGATTCGCGCACGTGCACGGCGCTCGCCTCGAGGTTGAGGCCCACCGCCGCCTCGTGGGGCATTTCGATCGAGCCGCGGCGATCGGACCCGGATCGGCGGCCGAGTACGCGATGACGTACGAGGGTCCGACGCAGACCCGGGCTTGCCCGTGCTCGCTCGTCGAGGATGACCTCGGAGGCGGGATACACGCGTTCGGGATCGACGGCACCACGCGGGGCACCGCCGGCGCGGGCATGGCGTGGCTGCTCGTCGCCGACGTGACCCTCCCGGGAGGCAACCCGCTATGAAGGTTCAGGCGATCGCGTTGGGGCTCCTGGCGTTTCTCGCGACGTTACCCTCGGCGCTTTCGTCCGAGCCCGAAGAGGACGGCCCCGTGGGATACCAGACGTGCCGCGTCGATGCCGCCGAACGGACCTGCACCTTCAACTGCTACTACGGCGGCGAACTCGAAGTCGTCGGGAATGGCGGCACGATCACCGCCAACTGTGGCGGCGCGTGGGCCTCGTGCACGTCGACGGGGCCGCAATGTCGCGGGTATTCGGACACACGAAGCGCGATGGCCCTCGGACAATGCGTCTTCGTGGGAACCGGATCCGGGGTGTGCTACGCGATCGGCGGCAGCGCGCTCCCCGAGTGCACGGGCCTCTCGACGTGGCCCAAAGAGAATGGATGGCCGACTGATTATCGGTGCTTCTCCCCGCTCCAGGCCGAGTACAATGAGGGTTTCGTCACGTGCGTCCTGTTCGTTGCCTGGGTCGGACCCCTCACGACCCACTGCGGCACGGAAAGCCAGATGGAACCCCTCGCCGACGCGGTACCTTATGAATGGTTCACCGCCTCCACGGCTTCAGCAGGCGAGGACGGGCACCGCCTCATCGTGAAGGGCGGCGTGCCGTGCATGTCGCACGCGATTGCAAAGCTGGAGGTGCCGTTTGATGGAACCCTTGTGCAGTTCTGGGCGACGTGCGAGATCACGCTCTATCAGGGTCAATACCTGACGACGAGGGACAGCGTCTGCTCGGGATACTGCGTGGTCGTCGTCGGACCTCGCTCGATCTTCGTCGAGGAGCTGCCCGAATGAAAAAACAACCCATCCTCATCACGCTCTTGATCCTCGCAACGACCGCGAGCAGCCAACCCGCGGGAGCGGCCGAGAGTGAAAACCCCTGGCCGAACGTCATCATCGCCACGGCGGTCGAATCGGGCTCCTATCAGACGATCGCCGTCGATCACGTCGACCCCAAGTTCAACGTAACGCTGGCCATGGGACCACGCCACGACCAAGGAGCGACGGGGATGCTCATCTATGACGAGAAGGGAAAGACCCTCTTCGGGCTCGTCATGTATAGCACGGGCCTTCGCGGAAATGGCACATTCATCCAATCTGAAGTGGGGCCGTACAACATCGAGTCCGACACGTTCCCCGGCACGAACGACATGTACCGCGGCGACGAAACCCCCACCCAGTTCAGCGTTTCATTCCGCGACTTTCCTACCGGCCGATTCCACTTCGTCTTCTACCACATCGGCCTCTTCACGAACGTCACCTTCTACCTCAACGGGACCCACGATCGCGTCATCGAGACAATCGAGGGTCACGAGATCCAATTCCTGACCGAACGCGATTTCCGAGGTCCCTTGAGCCTCGCGCACGAGAACGAAGCCGTCGGCGCGCGCTTCACGGGTCCCGTCACGACCTCGATCGACGTGAAGCACCGCCTGTTCGGCATCTACGAAGATTCGGCCTATTATACTCGCCTCTGGTGCATCGGGTACACGGGAACCTGGACCTTCCTCTGCCCCACGTTCCCGCCCCCCGTCCCGCTCCACACCTACGCCTACCAAAAGCCATCCGGCGAGACGGTCGCCTGCAAGGGCTCCAGGGGCTGTGGTTTCCTCGGAAGCACCGAAGGAAAGAACGAACGAGGCGTGTGGACGTTTGATTACGCGGGCATCGACTACTACACCGCGGGAAACGAGCCATCTGAAAAATGCCAGCCTGTGCCCCTCTTCGAAGAGCGTGGCGAAGTCTGCGAAATCGAGAGGCCCGGCAACAGCCGCCCCATCCTCTTCGTGCTGGATCCGAAGTTCCCGGGGGAGACCTGATTCATCATCATGCCAGATTGGATTTCCCGCGACTGAAGCCCGTGAGTTGAAGGTGGACCACCCCGGGAGGACCGGGCCGTGGGGTCAGAGGGCTGCGCTTCCGGGCGAATCCGATGCACCGGCCCAAGGCCCTGCTTGTGGCGACTGGACAGCGAGCTCGCGCCGACGCGACAGGGCGGAAACGCACACCGGCCCAGGCGTGAAGCTCCCCGTCCCGAACGCTTTAATACCGATCCCCCTCTAGCAGCCCGCGGCTCGCCCCGCGGGCCAAGGACGGTTCGCTCCGTCCCGAGACGAAAGGCATCGGATAGGCCGGGGGGCCAGGCGTCCCCTGTGACCCGCAATCGCCTACACGCGGGGGCTGAAGCGCCGGGGCGGCGTCCCCAGGGCGCGGATGAGCCCAGGATCGACAATGAGACCTCGTCCCTCGTGGTTCGGGGCCGTCGACCGTGCGATCGGAGGATCGCTCGGGCGACGCTTGCCACGGGAACCGGGTCAGGCACGGAAGTGAGCAGCCTCACCGTGAACCCAGGACGTTCGTGGGGTCGCGGGGTCGAGGACATCCTGGGGCAACTCTACCGCGCTGCTGAGCGTCCACCTGGCGCGGCCGGTGTCCGTCAATTCGGAGAGAAGGGCACTTCGTGGCACGAGCCTGCGGGCTCGTGCCACGAAAGGTTCGGGGTTCGGGGCCTTCAGCGGTGCACTCCGTGGCATGCGTTTCACACCTCGGCCTCGCCTGCGGGCGAGGCCTCGGCGCATGTCCGCCCGACCTGCGGGTCGGGCACGCCGCAGCGTTCCGCAGAACGCAAGGCGAAGACGTTCCGCAGAACGTCGCCGCCGCGGCGGTTGCGACCGCCGCGGATCACTCCGTGCCAGAGAGGGGGCGCTGCGCGCGCCCCTCCTCTGGACGCCGCACGAATCTGCGGATTCGTGCTCACCGCAGCGGCGTGACGCTGCGGCTCACCCCCCAGCGCCAGGGGCTCCGCCCCTGGACCCCCGCCGAGACCCGCGTTTTCTTCTCGAACGGTGCTCCGGTTCTACGGTCCTTCTCGAGCGGGCTTGTGGGGGCGCGCGTGGGGCGCCTCCCTCGCCGTTCAACCTTCTGAACCCGAGCGCGAACACCGGCTACGGTCCCGGTCCCGGACCCGGACCCGGTCCTGACGCCCGGTCCCGCTTCCCGGCGCCCGGCACCCGACGCCCGGACACGAGCCCGAATCCCGGTCCCAGCACCCGGCTCCCGACGCCCGACGCCCGGTCCCGGACCCGAGGCCCGGTCCCGACGCCCGGCCCCCCGTCCCATTCGGCGCGGGTGTCCCTTGGGCCCCTGGGCCCCAGTCCCGGGCGTCCCGTTTCTCCCGAGGCCCGGCGCCAC
>Ga0247719_1000258_pt1 | contig 36264 bp, 34 predicted proteins | sample 41E_DmetaG_FD_189046 | JGI IMG/M metagenome (GOLD analysis project Ga0247719, IMG submission 189046) | Soil microbial communities from hillslope of Landscape Evolution Observatory, University of Arizona, Oracle, AZ, United States - 4-1-E_D | ecosystem: Engineered > Artificial ecosystem >...
CCCTGCGCGCCGCGCCGGCCGAGGGCCCGCGCGGCGCGCAGGGTGCAGCGGAGCCGCAAGGCACGCCGGGGGCGCAGGACGGCCCGGGGGCGGGGGGCGCGCAGCCGGCCATGACCGCGAAGTTTCAGCCGGTGCAGGTCGGCATCCGTGACGGCGAACGGGTGGAGATCACCGCAGGCATCGAAGAAGGCGCCCGCGTGATCACGACCGGCGCCTCCGCGCTGAAGGACGGCGACCGGATCGTGCCGGCCAGCACGGGCCGCCGCGGCCGCGGCGGGCAGGAGCCGCAGGGGGCCGACGCCGCCACGTCGCAGGGTGCGCCCGCCGCCGGCGGACGCCAGGGGAGCACACGATGAGCATTCCTCGTCTTGCCATTCACCGCCCCGTCACGATGTTCATGCTGTCGGGGGTCGTCATCCTGCTCGGCTGGATTTCCTTCCAGCGCCTGCCGGTCGACCTCATGCCCGACGTGTCGTTTCCGAGCCTGACGGTGCGCGTGAGCTACTCGGGCGTCGGCCCGCTCGAGATGGAGGAGCTCGTCACGCGTCCGCTCGAACAGGCGCTCAGCGCCGTCTCTGGACTCGAGCGCATGGAGTCGACGGCCTCGGAGGGATCGACCCGCGTGTCGCTGAACTTCGCCTGGGGCACCGATCTCAACGAAGCCGCCGACGACGTGAGGAACCGGCTGGACCGGGTGCGCGGGCGCCTGCCGGAACAGGCGGACCCGCCCGTCATGTTCAAGTTCGACGCGAACGCCATGCCCATCATGGGCGTCGGCGTCGAAGGGGAATTCGACCGCGTCCGGCTCCGCGAGATCGGCGAGCAGATCCTGTCGCCGCGCCTCGAGCGCGTGCCGGGCGTTGCCGCCGTCACCGTCGAGGGGGGGCTGCGCCGGCAGATCCACGTCGAGCTGTCGAAGGAGAAGATCACCGCGTTGAACCTGCCGGTCGACCGGATCACGCAGCTGCTGCGCAGCGAGAACCAGAACATCCCGCTCGGCGAGATCCAGGAAGGGGACCGCGTGTTCCTCGTCCGGTCGGAGGGGCAGTTCGAAAGCCTCGACGAGATCCGCAACCTCGTCGTGATGGCGCGCGGCGGCGTGCCGGTCTACCTGAAGGACATCGCCGACGTGAAGGACGCCACGGAGGATTTCCGGTCCTTCACGCGGATCAACGGAAGCCCCGGTGTCCGGCTGCGCATCACGAAGCAGTCGGGACAGAACACCGTGCAGATCGCGGATGCCGTGCGCGCGGAGGTCGAGCGGATCAACCGCGAGGTGCCGGGGGTCCGCCTGGCTGTGCTCGACGACAGCTCGGTCTTCATCAAGCGCTCGATCCACGCCGTCCAGGAGCACGCCCTCGTCGGCGGGATCCTGGTCATGCTGATCATCTTCCTGTTCCTGCGCGACCTCCGGGCGACGTTCATCATCTTCACCTCCATCCCGGTGTCGGTGATCGGCACGTTCGCGCTGCTCCACTTCAACGGCTACACGCTGAACACGATGACGTTCGGCGGCCTGGCGCTGGGCATCGGCATGATCGTCGATGCCTCGATCGTCGTCATCGAGAACACCTTCCGGCACATGGAGCACGGGAAGGACCGGATGCAGGCGGCGATCGACGGCTCCGAGGAGGTCTGGTCGGCCATCCTGGCGTCGACGCTGACGCACATCGCGGTCTTCGTGCCGCTGCTCTTCCTCAGCGGCGTCTCGAGCATCCTGTTCAAGCAGCTCGCGGTCGTCGTGATGTTCTCGCTCACGATGTCGCTCTTCGTCGCCGTGACGATCGTCCCCGTGCTGTGCTCGCGGATGCTGCGGCTGCCGAAGCCGGCGAGCGAGCGCCGGGGGCCGGTGGCGAAGCTGTACGGCGCGAGCGAGCGCTTCCTCACGGGGATGGACTGGGGCTACAGCCGGATCATCCACAAGGCCCTCGTGCACCGGCCCACGGTGATCGGGCTGGGCACGGCCGCGGTGGTGGCGGCGTTCCTGATCCTGCCGACGATCGGCGTCGAGCTGATGCCACAGGCGGACGATGGCGAGGTCTCGATTACCGCGGAACTGCCTGTAGGCACTCGCGTCGAGCGGGCACAGGACGTCGCCCTCCGGCTCGAGAGCATGCTGCCCGACATGGTTCCGGAGATGCGCGAACTGGTGGCGCAGGCCGGCGGCGGGTTCTTCGGCGGCGGCGCAAACCGCACGAACGTGACGCTGCGGTTGACACCGAAGGACGAGCGCGAACGATCCAGCGAGCAGATCGCCCGCGACCTGAACCGTCAGCTCGCCACGGCGATCCCAGGCGTCATCATCACCACGCGCGCCTCGGGCGGCAACTGGCAGATGAACCGCATCATGGGCGGCGGCGACAGCCGGCTCTCGCTCGAGATCCGCGGCGACGACCTGCAGACGGCGCGGCAGCTCGCGCAGGCGGCGAAGCTGGTGATGGACAAGGTGCCCGAGGTGCGGAACGCGCGCGTCGGCCGCGACGAAGGACGGCCGGAGCTGGCGATCGACGTCGACCGGCCGAAGGCTGCCCTGCTCGGCCTGTCGGTGACGAACGTGGCCAGCTCCATCCGGACGAGCGTCGGCGGCACCCAGGCCGCGTTCTTCCGCGAAGCGGGCAACGAGTTCCCGATCATCGTGCGCCTGCGGCAGGAGGATCGCGGCCGCATCGAGGACGTCGGCGACGTGCTCATCAGCACACCGTCGGGCCAGGTGCTCCAGGCCAAGAACCTGCTGGAGCTGCGCAGCCAGGCGGGGCCGACCGAGATCCAGCGGAAGAATCAGGAGCGGATCATCCGTGTCACCGCCGAACCGGAAGTCGCGCTCAGCGACTCGCTCAAGGCGGTGCAGGCGCAGCTGACCGAGCTGCGCGTGCCGCCCGACTTCCAGGTCGGCTTCGGCTCGGAGGTGGAGGAACAGGCCCGCGCGTTCAACCAGCTGCGGCTGATGCTGATCCTTGCGGTGGTGCTCGTCTACGCGGTCATGGCGTCGCAGTACGAGTCGCTGCGCGACCCCTTCATCATCATGTTCTCGGTGCCGCTCGCGGCGATCGGCGTCGTGCTCGCGCTCAAGCTCACCGGCACGACGTTCAGCCTCCAGGCGTACATCGGGGTAATCATGCTGGCGGGCATCGTCGTAAGTAATGCGATCCTGCTCGTCGACTACACCAACATCCTCCGGCGCCGCGACGGCATGGCGCTGCGCGAGGCGGTGGAGACGGCAGGACGGACGCGCCTCCGGCCGATCCTCATGACGTCGCTGGCGACGATCCTCGGCCTGGTGCCGATGTCCCTCGGCCTCGGCGAAGGATCGGAGCTGCAGGCTCCCCTCGCGCGGGTGGTCATCGGCGGCCTCACCGCCTCGACGCTCATCACGCTGGTGGTCGTGCCGACGGTGTACACGATCTTCGAAGAAGGTTGGAAAGGACTGCGCTCCGGGCTGCCGAGGCACTCGTAGCAACTGACAGCGATTATGAAAAAGATCATTCTGACTCTCATCGTCCTCACGGTGATCGGCGGCGGAGCCGCGGCCTACTACATGCGGAAGGGGACGCCGGAGCCGACGGTCACGACCGCGCAGCTCACCCGCGGCGACATCGCCGAGGTCGTGCAGGCGACCGGCACGCTCCAGGCCGTCGAAACCGTCAACGTCGGCACGCAGGTGTCGGGCGTCGTGCAGGAGCTCTACGCCGACTTCAACTCGATCGTGAAGAAGGGACAGGTGATCGCCCGGCTCGACCCGTCGCTCATCGAGACCGCCATCGAGCAGCGTGAAGCGAGCGTGACGCGGGCGCAGGCGGAGCTCGAGCGGCTGCGCGTCAACCTCGCCGACGCCCGCCGCAAGCTCGAACAGGCGCGCGCCATGTACGAGCGGCAGCTGATCCCGCGCGACCAGCTCGAGACCGCCGAGCTCAACGTGAAGACGCAGGAGTCGCAGATCAAGGCGTCGGAGGCGGGCCTGATCCAGGCGCAGGCGGACCTGAACACGCAGCGCGTGAACCTCGGGCACACGGTCATCAAGGCGCCGATCGACGGCATCGTCATCCAGCGGAGCGTCGACCAGGGGCAGACGGTCGCGTCGAGCATGAACGCGCCGACCCTCTACATCATCGCCGCCGATCTGACGAAGATGCAGGTGCTCGCGAACATCGACGAGGCGGAGGTCGGGCGCATGCGTCCGGGCCAGCCCGTGACCTTTCGCGTGGACGCGTATCCCACCGACATCTTCCACGGCACCGTCTCGCAGGTGCGCCTGCAGCCGACCACCGTCCAGAACGTCGTGACGTATTCGACGGTCATCTCGGTGCCGAACGAGGAGCTGAAGCTGAAGCCGGGCATGACGGCGAACGTCACGATCGAGATCGCCCGCAAGAACAACGTGCTGCGGGCGCCGGCGGCGGCGCTCCGCTTCCGCCCCAATGCCGACGTCTTCGCGGCGCTGAAACAGGAGGTGCCTCCCGAACTGCAGCGCGGCTTCGGCCCGGGCGGCCAGGGCGGGTTCGGACGCGCGGGCGCCGGCGGCCCCGGCGGCGCGCCTGCGGGTGCCACGGCTCCGCAGGGCCAGCCGGCGCAGCCCCCCGCCGCCTCGCAGCCGCAGGCGCAGGCGACCCCGCCGGCCGCGGCGCCGCGTGGCGAGGGACAGCGGCCCGACGGGGCCCGCGGCGACGCACCGCGCGGTGAGGGCCAGCGGCCCGAGCGGCGGCAGGAAGCCGGCGGCGGCGATCGCGGCGGCGACCGGCCTGCAGGCGAAGGACGCATGGGCGGCGGCCGAGGCTTCGCCGACCTGACTCCGGAAGAGCGCGAGGCGCGGCGCCGGCAGATGGAAGAGCGGCTGAAGAACATGTCGCCCGAGGAGCGTGAGCGCTGGGAGGCGAGAATGCGCGAAGGCGGCGGCCGCGGCGGCTTCCAGCGTGGCGAGGCGCCCGAGGGCGCCGGGCGCCAGGCCGGTGCCACGCGGGGCGCGGCGCCGGCGGCCGGCGAGCGGCAGAGCCGGCCGGGCGGAGCGCCGCAGGGGGCCAACCGCACCGGCATCGCCACCACGAACGCGACGACGATCGATGCGCTCTTCGCGCCGCTGCCGCCTACCGAGGGACGCGGGCGGCTCTGGCTGTACGTCGACAAGAAGCTCAGGCTGGTCAACGTGCGCACCGGGATCACCGACGGCACCTGGGTCGAGATTCTCGACGGCGGAGATGCCGAGCAGTTGCAGCCCGGCACCGAAGTCGTGACGAACGTCATCACCGGGCTCGAGCCGCAGGCGCGGCCGGGTCAGGCGAACCCGGGCAGCAACCCGCTCATGGGGCCGCAGCGCGGCAACCAGGGCGGCCGCGGCGGTCCGGGTGGCGCCGGCGGCGGCGGAGGGCGTGGCCGGTAATGCAGCCCGTCATCCAGGTCAGGGATCTCGTCAAGACCTACAAGGTCGGGGATCACATCGTCCGGGCGCTCCGCGGAGCGAACATGGACGTGCAGCCGGGCGAGTTCGTCGCGATCACGGGCCCCTCAGGGTCGGGCAAGTCGACCCTGATGCACATCCTTGGATGCCTCGATCGGCCGACGAGCGGCCAGTACATCCTCGACGGCGAGGACGTGTCGCGGATGTCGAAGGACCAGCTCGCCGTGATCCGCAACCGGAAGATCGGGTTCGTCTTCCAGGGCTTCAACCTGCTGTCGCGGACGACGGCGCTCGACAACGTCGAGCTGCCGCTGCTCTACAACGGATCGCTGAAGCTGAGGGCGTCGGAGCGCCACGCCCGCGCCCTGGAGGCGCTGAAGTCGGTCGGCCTCGGCGACCGCTACGACCACTTCCCCAACCAGCTCTCGGGCGGCCAGCAGCAGCGCGTCGCCATCGCCCGCGCGCTGGTGACGCAGCCGACGATCCTGCTCGCCGACGAGCCGACCGGCAACCTGGACACGCGCACCAGCATCGAGGTGATGGACATCTTCCAGACCCTCAACCGGGAGCGCGGCATCACGATCCTGCTGATCACCCACGAGATGGACATCGCGGAGTACGGCACGCGCTTCGTGCGCTTCCGCGACGGCCGGATCCAGACCGACGCACCGATCCCGCGCCGCCGCGACGCCAAGAAGGAGCTGGCCGCGCTGCCGCCGCCCGAAGAAGAACCCGACACGGCGCCGGCGGACCCGGTCGCGGCCGACCACGGCGGCGTGGGCGCCTAGGAGAGCGAGATGTCGATTTTCATGACCCTGCGGATCGCGCTGAAGGCGTTGAACCGCAACAAGCTGCGCACGGCGCTGACCATGCTCGGCATGATCATCGGCGTGGGCGCCGTCATCACGATGGTGGCCCTCGGGAAGGGGGCGCAGACGACCATCGAGGAGCAGGTCAAGGCGGCCGGCACGAACCTGATCAACGTGATGGCGGGCAACTTCTCCCAGGGGGGCGTCAGGATGGGCCAGGGGCAGTCGAACACGCTGCTCCCCTCGGACGCCGAAGCGCTTCGGGAGATCCCCGGCGTCCAGTACGTCGTCGCGGTCGCGACGACGCGCGGGCAGGTGATCGCCGGCAACCAGAACTGGTCCACGCAGATCGAGGGCACCGACGTCGAGATGCCGCTGATCCGGAGCTGGCCGTTGCGGTACGGCGACTTCTTCTCGCCGCAGGACGTGAACGGCGCCGCCAAGGTGGCGGTGCTCGGCGCGGTGGTGGCCGATACCCTCTTCGGGCCGGACGTTGACCCCGTGGGCCAGATGATCCGGATCCGGAACCAGCCGTTCCGGGTCGTGGGCGTGCTCACCAGCAAGGGACAGTCGGGCATGGGCGAGGACCAGGACGACCGGGTGTTCGTGCCCTACACGACCGTCATCAAGAAGCTCCAGGGACAGCAGCACATTCAGCGGATTCAGGTCTCTGCGGTATCGCCCGACACGGCGCCCGTCGCGGCGGCGATCACGGAGGTCCTGCGCGTCCGGCACAAGCTCGCGCCCGGTGATCCCGACGACTTCATGGTGCGCACGCTGGAGGAGATGGCGGCGGTCCGCTCGGAGACGGCCCGCACGATGGGGACGCTGCTGGCGGCGATCGCCGGCGTGTCGCTGCTGGTCGGCGGCATCGGGATCATGAACATCATGCTGGTATCCGTCACGGAGCGGACACGGGAGATCGGCCTGCGGATGGCGATCGGCGCCCGCGGCAAGGATGTCCTGCTGCAGTTTCTCGTTGAGGCCGTGGTACTTAGCCTGTTCGGCGGGATAATCGGGATCGCGTTCGGCTTCGGTCTTGCAGCGGCAGCCGAGAAGTTCCTCCAGTGGCCGACGGCAATCCCCCCCAACGCCATCGCGATGGCGTTCGGATTCGCCGCGGCCACGGGCGTGTTTTTCGGGTTCTACCCCGCGCGCAAGGCGGCGCGGCTGGACCCGATCGAGGCTCTGCGGTTCGAGTGATCGACCGCAGTGGTGGTCAGTTGGTTGTCTTCTAAAGGAGCGACAGATGAAGCTGGCAAGAACGGGAATCATCGCAGCCGCAGTGCTTGCGATCTCGAGCCTGGCGTTCGCCCAGGCGAAGCCGGATTTCTCCGGCGCGTGGACGCTGGATCCGGAGGCGAGCCAGATGGGTGGCGCGCCGGGCGGCGGCGCCGGCGGACAGGGCCGCGGTCAGGGCATGGGCATGGGCGGCCCGATGATCGTCAAGCAGACGGCCGACACGCTCACCGTCGAGCGAACGGCCGGTGAGAACAAGATCGTGATGACCTACAAGCTCGATGGCACCGAGTCGGTGAACAAGCAGACGATGGGCCAGATGGGCGAGGTGGAAATCAAGGCCGTCGCGAAGTGGGACGGCGACAAGCTCGTGATCACCGAGAAGCGCCCCGGCCGCGACGGCGCCATGCAGGAGTCGACGCAGACCTGGTCGCTCGAGGGGGGAAATCTCTCCATCGAGCGCACCGGCGGCCGCGGCGCCTCGAAGCAGGTCTACAAGAAGACGACGTAGAAGGAAGCCAGGGCTGACGGCTCGACGCCGAGAGCCGGTCCGCACGCTGGAGGCTCGGGGCCGGGTGAGCAATCGCCCGGCCCTCGCTGCGTACGCGAGAGCCCGCGCGCCTTCACCTTTCAGCGCCCCCCCGTGAGCCGCGCGACGCTCTTACCGCGTCTCGTCGCGGAGCAGCGCGCGCAGCAACTGTCCGACCGTCATCCCGCTGACCGGGTCCACCATCTCGGGCGCCAGTTCGGCGAGCGGCCCCAGCACGAAGAACCGCTCCCTGAAACGCGGATGCGGCACCTCGAGATCGCTCTCGACGACGACGGCGTCGCCGAGCAGGATGAGATCCAGATCGAGCGTCCGCGGTGCATTGCGGAACGGACGCTCGCGCCCGAAGGCCGCCTCGATCCCGAGCAGCGCCTCGAGCAGCTGCCGTGCCCCCAGGACGGTTTCCCCCACGACCACGGCGTTCAGATACAGGTTCTGCTCGTCGGTCCCCTCCCCGACCGGCCACGTCTCGATGACGGCGGAGGCCCGCAGGTCCGAGATGATGCCCGAGAGGCGGGAGACCGCGAACGCGATGGCGGCATCGCGGTTTCCGAGGTTGGAGCCGATGGCAATCGCGACGCGGGACGTCATCAGGGTGCTGCGGGGTGCGGCAGGGTGCGGCAAGGTGCTGCAAGGTGCTGGGTGCGGCAAGGTGCTGGGTGCGGCAAGGTGCTGGGTGCGGCAAGGTGCTGGTGTGCGGCACCCTGCAGCACCGAGCACCCCGCAGCACCCTGCAGCACCCCGCAGCACCTTGCAGCACCCCGCCGCACCCTGCAGCACCCCGATGCGTTAGTCCCCCACCCAGCGCGTCGCCATGACGCCGTCGCCGGTGCCGGCGCCGTCGGCGCGGCGGCCGAGGAGGTCGTCGCGGCCGGCGAGCGCCTGCTCGAAGAACCGCTCCTGCTCGCGCACTTCGCCGAGGATCACGCGCAGCATCGCCTTGTGGCGCGCGTTCGGCATGGCCTCGATGCGCGGCGCCCACCTCTCGACGAACGCGCGGGCCCCGTCACGGTCGCCGACGATCACCGACCGCTCGGCGTCGCGCCCCTTGCCGGTCGGCTTGACGTCGGGGATCGGCAGGTCCTCGGGGGTCCCCCCCATCTCCTCGATCGCGTCCTGCAGCCAGCGGACGTGCGCGTCGGCGCGGTTGAGCACGTACTGATACGTGTTGTTGATGTTGTAGTCGCCGATGTGCATGGCGGCCGCGGCAACGCGGTTCCTCAGCGTCAGCCGGTCGCGATACACCTCGCGCAGCATCTCGAGCAGTTCGGTGGCCTTCACGAGCTTTGCTTTTCCTTGCAGGTGATGCACACCCGCGTCCAGGGGATCGCGTTCAGCCGCGCCGGCGCGATCGGCTCGCCGCAGTCGCGGCAGATCCCGTAGGTGCCCTTTTCCAGCCGGAAGAGCGCTTCTTCGATGGCCTGCAGGATCTTGGCGTCGGTCTGCTTCAGCTTCAGCGCGATGTGTACTTCGTTGTTGCCGCTGGCCTGATCGGCGAGATCCCCCTGGCGCGTGTTCATCTCGGTCGAGGCCTGCAGCGGCTTGGTCGCACCGCCGGAGGCCAGGATCTCGCCACGCTTGCGCAGCAGCGCTTCCTTCAATGCGGTCAGGTCCGGTTGGTTCATCGGCTCTCTATCTCGCGACACGCCGGCCGTGTGCTGAAAAACCTCATCTTATCACCGGCCGTCCGGCCAGCCAGAGGCCCGGCGCGCCGCGCGTCGGCTCGCGCCGGCGCTATCGCCGGTCCCCGCCGATCAGGTCGCCGAGGCCGCCGAGCATCCCGCCGAAGTCCCGCTTCACGTCCTCGCGGTCGCCGCGATGGGCCGCGTTGATCCGGTCGGCGAGCCGCGAGAACGGCAGCGTCTGCAGCCACACGCGGCCTGGGCCGGTGAGGGCCGCGAAGAACAGTCCCTCCCCGCCGAACAGCGACGTCTTGATCCCGCCCACCCGGACGATGTCGTAGTCGACCGTGGAGTCGAGGGCGACGAGGCAGCCGGTGTCCACCTTGAGACGCTCGCCGGCCCCCAGCTCCAGCGCGTGGATCGTTCCGCCGCTGTGCATGAACACCTTCCCCTGCCCTTCGAGCTTCTGCAGGATGAACCCTTCGCCGCCGAAGAAGCCGGCGCCGATGCGGCGCGTGAACGCGATGCTCAGATCGACGTCGCCGACGGCGCAGAGAAACGAATCCTTCTGGCAGAGAACCTGCTGTCCGCGGGTGATGTCCAGGTCGATGATCTTCCCCGGGTACGGGCCGGCGAACGCGACCTTGCCGGCGGCGCGCGTCGCGCGGAAGTGCGTGATGAAGAAGCTCTCGCCGGCCAGCAGCTTCCGCTTCAGGCCGCCGAGCAGGCCCCCCTCCATCTTCGCGTCCATGTCGATGCCGTCGGTCATGAACATCATCGCGCCCGCTTCGGCGCGGACCGTGTCCCCCGCCCCGAGCGAGAGGATCACCGCCTGCATGTCGTCCCCGATGATCTCGTGTTGAACCACGTGTGCTCCTTTCGGGGAATTATCCAACAACCGGGGGAGGCAGGAACAGCACAGAAGGGTGCCGGCGACGCGAGGCTATTCCGCCCTGAGAGTCGCGAGCGGCTTGTTGCGCAGGACGTCGCCGCTGGCGAGCACGCCGATGACCGCGACCAGCAGCGCCGTGGCGAGCGCGCCGCCGATCAGCAGCCCGGGCGCCGGATGCCAGTCGATCGTGAAGACGTAGCGGGACACCCCCCAGCTCAGGACGAGCGCGCCGGCGGCGCCGATCGAGCCCGCAAGGAGGCCGAGCACGGTGTATTCGCCGGCGAGCATCGCCGTCAGCGTGCGCGAGCTGGCGCCGAGCGTCCGCAGGATCGCCGCTTCGTACACCCGCTGGAACTTCGTCATCGCCACGGCCCCGATCAGGATGAGGACGCCGCCGAACACCGCGATGCCGCCGACGATCGTGATGCCGAGCGTCACGTTGTCGAGCACCCCCTGCACTGACGTGAGCACCTCGCGCACGTCGATGGCCGACACGTTCGGGAAGCGGCTCACCAGGTCGTGCTGGAACGCCGCGCGCGGGGCGCTCGCTTCAGGAGCGCGCAGGATGGCGATGTACATGTGGGGCGCCTGCGACAGCGGACCCGGGCGGAAGACGAACATGAAGCCGCCGTTGCGCGAGTCTTCCCATTTCACGTCGCGGACGCTCGTGACGCGCGCCTGCACGGTGCGCCCGAGGATGTCGAACCGCATCAGGTCCCCGACGCCGATGCTGAACCGCTCGTGGATGCTCCGCTCGATCGACACCTCGAGCTCCGCCGCGTCGTCGGGCAGCGCGGATTGCCCGGTCCAGAAGGCCCCCTGGATCACCTTCTCGTTGGGCTCGAGGTGATCGCGGTAGGTGATGGTGTACTCCCGCGCCAGTGACCCGCGGCCGCGCACGGCCTGGTAGTTCTCGAGGTTGACCTCCGCCCCCTGCACGCCGGTCACGCGGGCGCGAAGCACCGGGATCATCCTCGGCGGCCCCGAGCCCTCCGCCGCGCGTGCCTCGACGAACGCGCGGACGTCGTCGACCTGGTCCTGCTGGATGTCGATCAGGAACATGTCGGGTCCGCCCTTCTGCATCGTCACCGAGAACTCCTCGAGCAGGTTCGCCTGGAGGGCACGCACGCCGAGCACGAAGAAGGTGCCGAGACCGACGGCGAGCAGGATGACGCGCGTCTGGTTGCCGGGACGTCGCAGCCCCAGCACCGCATGGCGCAGCGGGAACGAGCGCGCGCGCGCGAGCGGACTCGCCACGCGGACGAGCAGGGCGCCGGCGCCGTGCAGCAGGAGCGCAAGGCCGGCGAAACCGCCGCAGACGATGAGCGCCACCAGCACCGAGGAGGCCTGCCATGAGGCGACGCCGAGAAGTGCCAGGCCGACCAGTGCGCCCGTCGCGACCTGCAGGCGATCGACCGCCCGCAGCCGCGTCATGAAGGGTTGCCGCGGGCCGACACCGGACGCGCCGCCGGCGCCGCCGCCGCGCAGCAGGAGGATCGGCTTGACACGCCGGACCTCCAGCAGCGGCACCAGCGAGAACAACAGCGACACCAGGAGGCCCACGGCGCAGCCTTGCAGTACCGCCGACCACGTCAGCCCGTACGCGGCGCCGCCCAGCGCCTCGGTGACCGACGCCGGCACGGCGCGCAGGCCCGCGGCGGCCAGCGAGACACCCAGCACGCTGCCGGCCAGACCGAGCAGCACCACCTGGAGCACGTATGTCCCCAGCACCTGGCGGGTCGTCGCCCCCAGGCACTTGAGAATGGCGACGCTGCGGATCTTCTGCCTGACGAAAACGCGCGTGACGCTCCACACCCCGATGCCGCCCAGCACCACGATGACGAACCCGACGAGGCTCAGGTAGTTCTCCGCGCGCTGCAGTTCGTCGGAGATGTCGTCCTCGGCCATCCGGTACGACCAGGCGCCGGCGAACCGGTCCCGCAGGTCCTCGCGCAGCTGCTTCGTCAGCGCATCGACGCCGTGATCCTCGACGCGGAGCATGATCTGGTAACTGGCGCGGCTCCCGAACGTGAGCAGCCCCGTGCGGGGCAGCTCGGCGTGGTCGATGAACACGCGTGAACCGAGCGACAGCCCGCCCGCGCGGCGTCCCGGCTCCTTCAGCAGGACCCCGCGGATCGTGAACGGCTGGCCGCCGATCAGGATCGCCTCCCCGGGCGCGACGCCGAGCTGCGCGAGCAGTTCCGGACGCACGATGACGCCGCCGTCCCGCAGGAGCTCGTGCGAGAACGGCACGCCGTCGCGGAGCTCGATCTCGCCGTACAACGGGAAGTTCGGCTGGACGGCCAGCAGTTCCACCATGCGGGCCACCGCCGAACCGCTCGCCGCGCGGACCATCGTGGCCGTCTCGACCGACTCGGTCCGCTCGAGGACGGGGGCGGCCGACAGGCGGCGCTCCACGATCTCCAGGACCTCGGCGCTCCACGGACGGCTCGACCCGATGCGCACGTCGGCCGCCATCATCGCGCGCGCCTCCTGCACCATGCCGGCCCGCACGTTCTGGATGACCGACCGCAGCGCCACGATCGCGCCCACGCCGATCGCCACGCACACGAAGAAGAACAGCAGCCGGCGCCACGACGCCCGGAGTTCACGAACCGTCATCCGGAAGACGAAGGCCATGACCGGCTACCGGGCGGGAACCGCGGATGGCACGTGCTCGACGACGCGGCCGTCGCGGAGCGCGATCCGGACTCCTGCCTTCGCCGCGAGCTCCGGATCGTGCGTCACCAGCACGAGCGTCGTCCCGCGCGAGCGGTTCACGTCGAGCAGCAGTTCGATGATGGAGTGGCCGGTGGAGCTGTCGAGATTGCCCGTCGGTTCGTCGGCGAGCAGCAGCGGAGGCTCGTTGGCGAGGGCGCGGGCGATGGCGACCCGCTGCTGTTCCCCGCCCGAGAGCTGTGATGGATAGTGGTGCGCGCGGTCGTGCAGGCCGACCTCGTCGAGCAGCGCCGCCGCCCGGCGCCGCGGGTCGCGGACCCCGGCGATCTCCATGGGCACCAGGACGTTCTCGTAGGCGGTGAGCGACGGCAACAGGTGGAAGAACTGGAAGACGAAGCCGATCTTCGCGCCGCGGAGCGCCGCGAGGCCGTCCTCGCCGAGCGCGGTGATGTCGGTGCCGTCGATGAGGACCTGTCCGGCCGTCGGGGCGTCGAGCCCCGCGATGAGTCCCAGCAGCGTGGACTTGCCGCTGCCGGAGGGGCCCGTGATCGCGGCAACCGTGCCGGACTCGATCGTCAGATCGAGCGGATGCAGGATCGTGAGGGTGCCGGAGCCGCTTGGAACGGATTTCGTGACGCCGCGCAGCTCGATCATGAGCCCGCCGGCAGGGTGCGCAGCACCGGACGCAGTTCCTTCCAGACCATCTCCGCCATCACCTCGGCACCGCGCGCGTTCGGGTGAATCCCGTCCCCCTGGTTCAACTCCGGACGCCCCGCCACGGTGTCGAGCAGGAACGGAACGAATCGAACGCCGTGCTGCCGCGCGAGATCACGAAAGGCGGCCCGGTAGGCGGCGGTGTACTCCCCGCCGTAGTTCGGCGGGGCCTCCATGCCGGCGAGGATCACCTCGACGTGGCGCCGCTTCGCGCGCTCGATGATCGTGCCCAGGTTTTCCTTCATCCGCTCCACCGGAAGTCCTCTCAGACCGTCGTTCGCCCCGAGCGCCACCACGAGGACGCGGACATCACCCTGGAGGGCCCACTCGAGGCGCCGCAGCCCTCCCGCCGACGTGTCGCCCGACACGCCCGCATTCACGATCTCCACCCCGAGGCCTTCGGCGTCCACCTTGTTCTGCAGCAGCGCCGGGTACGCCTCGGACGGCGCGAGCCCGAGACCGGCCGTGAGACTGTCTCCGAGGATCACGACTCGCGGGCGCGACGGGGCGGGTTCCGGTGCCGCAGACGAGGCCGCGGGCCCCGGCCGCTGCTCCTTTGACGCATCGGGGGACGGTTCGTTCCCGCGGCACGCCACGGCGAGCAGAAGACAGACGGCGAACGGCAGGACGCGAGGGCGTGGAGACACGGCGCACCCAGTATACGAAGACGGTTGGAGCCGAGGCGCGTTAGCGCGGTGCGCCGGAGGCCGTTGGAGCCCCTACAGCAGAGCGAGCTGTTCGTCGAGGGCGCGGATGGCCTCCTCGAGCATGCGGCGGTGAGCGGGGACGGTGGCGCGCGCGAGGTCAGCGGCCATTCGCGCGCGTGACAGCTCGAGCGCCTGCCGGCGCGCCGCGCGCTCCCGCTGCTCAGGTGTCAGCGCCGGACGCACTGTCTTCGCGCGCGACGCCTCTTCCTGCTGAGCTTCTACGAACTTCGAGTCGAATCCCCGCGCCATCGTCCGATTCTAGTCCGGCCCCGCGGAATGCGGTTTGCTCACTCAGGGCATATGGCTCCGGCGAAAGAATTGATCCGCATCGCTGCCGTCGGTGACATCCATCACGGGAAGAACGCCGCGCAAGGCTCGCTGCAGCCGCTGTTTGCGCAGATCACCGACTCGGCCGACATCCTCGTCCTGGCGGGCGACCTCACCGATTACGGCCAGCCCGACGAAGCGCGCGCGCTGGCGCGCGAGATCACGAGCACCCTCAAGATCCCCTGCGTGGCGGTGCTCGGCAACCACGACTTCGAATCCGGCCAGGAGGCGGAAGTCAGCAGGATCCTGAGCGACGCCGGAGTCGTGATGCTCGACGGCGACAGCACCGAGATCCAGGGCATCGGGTTCGCCGGCGTCAAGGGCTTCGCCGGCGGCTTCGGCCGCCGCGCCCTCGGCCCCTGGGGAGAAACGACCATCAAGCATTTCGTCCGCGAGGCCGTCGACGAAGCGCTCAAGCTCGAGTCGGCGCTCGCACGCCTGCGCACGGAGCGGATCGTCACCGTGCTGCACTACTCGCCCATCCAGGCAACCGTCGAAGGAGAACCGCGCGAGATCTTTCCATTTCTCGGCTGCAGCCGACTGGAGGAGCCGATCGGTCGCTACCCCGTCTCGGTGGTCTTCCACGGCCACGCGCACCACGGGCAGCCGGAGGGTCGCACCGCCGGTAACGTGCCGGTCTACAACGTCTCGGCCTCGCTGATGCGCGAGCTGTCGCCCGAGCGCCCCTTCAGGCTCGTGGACGTCGACATGCGGCCGCGTGCGGGCGCCGAGGCGCCGGACCGCCGCACCGGCGCGGATCGCCGCTCGGCCGAACGAATCGAGGTGATGAAGTGATCGTCTCTGCCTTACTCCTGACGCTCGTGCTCGCGGCCCAGGCGCCGGGCGGTGCGCCGCCGGCTGGCGCACCCGCACCCGACGCCCTCGCCATCCAGGTGGCGCTCGACCGGGCGGGGTTCTCCCCCGGCGCGCTCGACGGCCGCATGGGCGCCCACACGAAGAAGGCGCTCGACGCCTATCGCAAGGCACACGGCGGCGATCCTCCGGCGGCGGAGCCGCTGACCCGCTATCGGATCACCGACGAAGACGCCGCCGGCCCCTTCGAACGCAACATTCCGAAGGATCTCGTCGAGCAATCGAAGCTGAAGACGCTCGGCTACCGCAACCTGCAGGAGGCGCTCGCCGAGAGATTCCACACGACACCCGCCCTGCTCCAGCAGTTGAATCCACAGGCGAAATTCGTCGCGGGCGAGGAAATCACCGTCCCGAACGTCGAGCCGATGCTCGTGCCCGCGGTGATGCCGAAGCAGGAGACGAAGCCGACCGCCGCCGACAGGAAGGCGCAGGCGGCCGCCGCGCAGGAGGCGGCCAACGCAAAGCCCGACGTCACGGTCACGGTGACGAAGTCCACCGGTGCGCTGACGGTGACCGACGCCGCCGGCAGGATCGTCATGTACGCGCCGGTGACGACCGGCAGCGAGAAGGATCCGCTGCCGGTCGGCAAGTGGAAGGTGAACGGCGTGAGCATGCTGCCGCCGTTCCGCTACAACCCGGACCTGTTCTGGGACGCGGATCCGTCGCACACCAAGGCGCTGATTCCGCCGGGTCCCAACAACCCGGTGGGCCTCGTCTGGGTCGATCTGTCGAAGGAGCACTACGGCATCCACGGAACGCCCGAGCCGACGACGATCGGGCGGTCCGAATCCCACGGCTGCGTGCGCCTCACCAACTGGGACGCGCTCCGGCTCGCCGGCCTCGTGAAGCCGGGCACGCCCGTGATCTTCCGCCCCTGAGCCGTGATCTCACCGGAGCTGCGGAAGGGGGCCCGGATCTTCACGATCGGTGCGGCATGCGGCTTCCTCGCCGGCGCCCTCGCCCTTGCGCTCGTCGTCTGGCGCTTCGGAAACGTGATCGGCACGCACGAGGCGCTCGCGCGAGGCGCGAAGCCCCCGTCGCCGATCGAACGGTGGGACGGGGGGCCGATCGACGATGACGCACCGGTGCTCGAAGCCGCGCCGGTCGCGACCTCGGGAACGGCTCACGACGCGCCCTCCGCGCCCCCCGTGCTCTCGGCCCCACCCGCCGCCGAACTCGCCGACCGCGACCTGGAGCTTCCGGTCGAAGGGATCACGCGCGATCAGCTGGTTCGGTCGTTCGAAGACGCCCGAGGGAGCCGCCGGCACGAGGCGATCGACATCCTCGCCCCCCTCGGTACGCCGGTGAAGGCCGTGGAAGGCGGCCGCATCGCCCGCCTGTTCGTCAGCAGGGCAGGCGGGATCACGATCTACCAGTTCGACCCGACCGAGCGCTTCTGCTACTACTACGCGCACCTGGACCGCTACGCCGACGGGCTCCGCGAGAACGACGTCGTCCGCAAGGGGCAGGTCATCGGCTACGTGGGGGTCACGGGCAACGCGCCGAAGAATACCCCCCACCTGCACTTCGCCATCTTCCGGCTGACCGCGGAAAAGCGGTGGTGGGAAGGCACCCCCCTGGACCCGTACGACGTCCTCCGTTGACGGGGAGGGCCGCGCCGGGCCACCTTCGCTGCCACGGCGCCGCGGCGCGCTCCAACCTTTCAGCCGCGCCGTACGTCCAAGCTGGTGCAGGACACGGGTTTGGGAGCGTCACTACTGCAGTCACAGAGTTTTCCGGCGGCCGCGCGCGGCGGAACTGAGACCCTCGACGACGTGGCGCTGGCCGCGGCCGGCGACGTTCGCGCCTTCGAGCGGGTCTACCGGCTGCACCTGCCGCGGGTCCACAGCCTCGTCCGGCGGATGACCGCGGGACGCGACGCCGACGAGCTCACGCAGGACGTCTTCGTCCGCCTCTGGCAGAAGATCGGCAGCTTCCGCGGCGACTCCGCCTTCGGCACCTGGCTTCACCGCCTCGCCGTCAACGTCGTCATCGAGCGGTTCCGCAGCGACACGACGCGCCGCCAGCGGCATCTCGACGGCGAAGACGTCTTCGAGACGCTGCCCGCGCTGACGCGCTCAGGGGACCTCTCGATGGACCTCGACACCGCGGTGACCCGGCTGCCCGAGGGGGCGCGCGAGATCTTCGTGCTGCACGACGTCGAGGGGTACAAGCACGGCGAGATCGCCGAGATGCTCGGCATTTCGATCGGCACGTCCAAGGCGCAGCTCCACCGCGCGCGGATGATGCTGCGCAAGCACTTGAGAGCACAGTCATGACACTGCACGACGACGCGATGACGGACCGGCTGTCGGAGTACATCGACGGAGAGCTCTCCGCTGGCGAGCAGGTCGAGATGGAGCGGCACCTGGCGGCGTGCGCCGCATGCCGCGAGGTGGCCGACGACCTGCGCGAGCTCGCCGCGCGCGCCCCGCAACTGCCCGCCTCCGCGCCGGCGGCGGACCTGTGGCCTGCGATCGCGGAACGGATCGCCGCGGAGCCGCGCGGCCGGGTGGTGCCGTTCGGCCGCGGGGCGGCCCGCCGGTTCATGTTCACGCTGCCGCAGCTCGCCGCCGCCGGCATAGCCCTGATGGTGCTCACCGGCTCCGCTGTGCTCTACCTGACGCGGTCGGCCGCGCCGGCGCGCGGCGAACGGATCAGCGTGGCAGACCAGGCAGCCGCGGGCGCCGACGTGACTCCGGTCAGTCTCGCGGACCAGTCCTACGACAGTGCGATCGCCGATCTCGAGGAGGCGCTCGAGCAGGGGCGTGCCCGCCTCGATCCAGAGACCGTGCGCGTCCTGGAGCAGAACCTCGCGGCGATCGACGAAGCCATCGCCCAGTGCCGCCAGGCCCTCGAAGCCGATCCGGCCAATGCGTTTCTCAACAGCCATCTCGTCTCGGCGCGGCAGCGCAAGCTCGCGCTGCTCCGCCGCGCGACGGCGCTGACCATGGGGTCGTGAACACATGATTCTGGCAACAGCAGCACTCACCGCCGCTCTCGTCGTCCAGGGGGCCGCCGGCGACAGCCGCGCGCCGCAGACCGACGAGACCGTCGCCGTCACCAGGGGCACCCGGCTCATCGTGGAAAACTTCGCCGGCGAAGTGATCGTCCGCACGTGGGACCGGGATGCCGTCCGGGTCCAGGCACGACACAGCACCCGCGGCAAGATCACCGTCAGGCCCACGGCCGGCGCGCTCACCGTGCGAGGTGATTCATCGGTGCGCGGCTCGATCGATTACGAGATCACCGCGCCCGGCTGGATGCCGGTGCGCGTCACCGGCACCTACAACTTCGTCACCGTCGAAGGGGCGCAGAGCGAGATCCACGCCGAGACGACGCGCGGCGACGTGATCGTCAAGGGAGGCAGCGGCGCCGTCACCGCGAAGTCGATCCAGGGACGCGTGGAGATCGCGGGGGCGCGCGGGCGGATCAACGCCAGCTCCGTCAATGAGGGGATCCGCATCACCGATGCCAGCGGTGAGATCACCGCCGAGACCACCAACGGCGATATCTCGTTCGTGCAGGTGAAGTCGAGCAGCGTCGAGGCCTCGACGATCAACGGCAACATCCTCTACGACGGCCCTCCGGCCGACCGTGGCCGCTACCGCTTCACGACGCACAACGGCAACATCACCCTCGTGGTGCCCGACACGGCGAACGTCACGTTCATCGTCCGGACCTACAACGGCGCGTTCTCCTCGGCCATCCCGCTGAACGGGCCGCCGCGGTCCGAAGTGCGGCAGGGACGTCGCATGACCTACACGCTCGGCAACGGCAGCGCCGAGATGGAGCTCGAGAGCTTCGGAGGCTCGATCCGGGTGCGGCGTCCCGGCACTGCGACACAGAAAACGAAGGACGACAAGTAGCCGCGTCCCGCCGCCGCAGCATGCGGATGCGGGACCGCGACTGTTCGGAACCGGACACCGCCCGCCCCTCCCCTCGCCGGTTCCGCGTGAAATCGCGTTCAAAACGGCGCAACCGTGCCCGGCACGCCGATTGGACCTTCAGCAGCGCTCATGAACGGTCCATGTACGGCTCCGGCGCGCGTCCTGATCGCCGACGATCAGCCGGATCTGCTCGACGCGCTGCGGCTCCTCCTCAAGGGCGAGGGCATCCAGATGGAGGCGGTCACGTCGCCCGACGCGGCGCTCGCAGCGCTCGCCGATGGTCAGTACGACCTCCTGCTGATGGATCTGAACTACACCGGCGACACGACTTCCGGAACCGAGGGGATGGACCTGCTCTCGCGCGTGCAGGCGATCGACGGCTCGCTGCCGGTCGTGGTCATGACCGGCTGGGGCTCGGTCGACCTCGCCGTCGAAACGATGCGCCGCGGCGTGCGTGACTTCGTGCAGAAGCCGTGGGACAACGCGCAGCTCCTGGCCACGCTGCGGGCCGAGATCGCCGCCGGACGCGACCGGCGCCGCCGCGCGAGCGACGACCGCCGCGAGATGGACGAGGCGCTGCGGATCCAGCGCAAGCTGCTGCCGTCGGCGGTGCCGCAGCTCGACGGGTGTGAGCTCGCGACGCAGTGGCAGCCGGCGTCCGGCGTTGGCGGCGACTGTTTCGACGTCATTCCGTTCGGTCCGTCGAAGGTGGCGCTGTCGATCGCCGATGTCGTCGGCAAGGGCATCCCGGCCGCGCTGCTGATGTCCAACCTCCAGGCGTCCGTGCGCGCGTTTGCGACCGAGGCGGCGCGCCCCGCCGAGCTGTGTCACCTCGTGAACCGCATCCTCTGCGGCCGCATCGCCGAAGGGCGCTTCATCAGCTTCTTCTACTGCCGCGTCGACACCACGCTGGGCCTGCTCACATATGCCAATGCCGGTCACTATCCGCCCATCGTCGTCCGCGCCGACGGCACGATCACGAAGCTGCACGAGGGGGGGCCGGTGCTGGGTGTCTTCGCCGATGCCACCTACGACGAGGGCAGCACCACGCTCTCGAGCGGCGATCGCCTGATCCTGTACACCGACGGCGTCACGGAGGCGCGCGATGCCGGCGACCAGGAGTTCGGCGAGGAGCGCCTCATCGCGGCGGCGGTCGCCAACCGCGCCTGCAGCGCGCCCGCGCTCGAGGCACGGCTGTCGGAGGCGGTTGCCGCCTTCACCGGCGGCACGCTGCAGGACGACGCGACGCTGATCGTCATGGCGGTCGACTAGCGGCGGGACCGGCGCCTGCGCGCGGGGACGGACGCCGCACACGCAGGGACGAGTGACGACCGTCCCGGCGTCTCTTGACGCAGGCGCTCGCGGCACGGATAGTGTCTCGAAATGCACAGTTCCTGGAAGCCGCCGCTGCGCTGGGTGTTCGGCGCCGCGACCTTTCTCGGATTCTTCTCGACGCTGCAGGCGTATCGCCTGATCGCGCTGTCGATGCGGGAGCCGGCGGGCCTCGCGGTCGGCCCGATCATGGCGCTGAACTTCGCCTACTGGTACATTCCCGCGGCCTTCTCGCCGCTGATCTTCCGCCTCGTGCATCGCTTCCGCGTCGACGAGCGGCCCGCCCGCGCCCTGGGCGTGCACGCCGGCACGGCGCTGCTCTTCGCGGCCGTCCACGCGCTGGGCATGATGGGCATCCGCGGCGCCTACTGGGGACCGCACCCGCACGGGTGGTGGTCGGCCTGGCAGCGCAACTTCCTGACGAACCTCGACTGGCTGCTGATGACGTACGCGGCACTCGCGGGGCTGACGTATGCGGTCGGCTACTATCGGGACGCGCAGGCGCGGTCGCTGCGTGAGGCGCAGTTGCAGACGCGCCTGGCAGAGGCGCGGCTGAAGACGCTCGAAGCGGAGCTGCACCCGCATTTCCTGTTCAACACGCTGCACGCGATCTCGACGCTGCTCCACAGCAAGCCGGAGACCGCCGACCGCATGATCAGCCGGCTCAGCGATCTGCTCCGTCTCACGTTCGATCGCAGCGGGGCCGCGAAGGTCCCCCTGCAGGAGGAGCTCGAATTCCTGCAGAAGTACCTCGACATCGAGCAGATCCGGTTCCAGGACCGGCTCTCGGTGCGCTACGACGTGGATCCCGCCAGCCTCGATGCGGAAGTGCCCCGGCTGATCCTGCAACCGCTCGTCGAGAACGCGATCAAGCATGGGATCGCGCCGAACACCGGACCCGGGGTCGTGGAGATCTGCTCGCGCGTCGACGCGGATCGCGTGTGGCTCGAGGTTCGCGACAACGGCGCCGGCCTGAGCGGGCCGGCGCGCCTGCAGTTCAAGCGCGGCGTCGGCCTTTCGAACACGCGCGCGCGGCTCGATTGTCTGTACGGTGAAGCGGCACGCCTGGAGCTCGGCGAGGGACAGGCAGGCCTCGCCGTGCGCATCGCGTTGCCGCTGCGCCCCTCGCACGGGCTCATCCCCGAATCTGCGGGCGGGATGGCATGAGCGACACCGCGCCTCCCCGCGTCCGCACGCTGATTGCCGACGACGAGCCGCTCGGGCGCGAGCGGCTGCGGTCGCTGCTCGCGCAGGAAGACTGGATCGAGGTGGTCGGCGAGGTCGGCGACGGGCCGGCCGCCATCGCCGCGATCCAGAAGCTGAAGCCGGAGCTCGTCTTTCTCGACGTGCAGATGCCCGGCGCGACGGGGTTCGAGGTCATCGACGCGATCGGCGCAGCCCGCATGCCGTTCGTCGTGTTCGTCACCGCCTACGACCAGTACGCGCTGAAGGCGTTCGACGTGCACGCCGTCGACTATCTGCTGAAACCGTTCGACCGTGAGCGCTTCCAGTCGGGGCTGGCGAAGGTCCGCCGGCACATCGAGCGGCGCTCCAGCGGGGAACTCGAGCGCCGGCTGCTCGAACTGGTGCAGGACCTCCGCCCCTCGTCGCGTGTGGATCGCTTCGTGATCAAGGCCGGCGGACGCGTGTTCTTCGTGCGCGCCGAGGATATCGACTGGATCGAAGCGGCAGGCAACTACGTGAAGCTGCACGTCGGGTCGGAGGCGCACCTGTTCCGCGAGACGATGAACGCGCTCGAGGCCCGGCTCAACCCGGACGTCTTCTACCGCATCCACCGCTCCCACATCGTCAACATCGAGCGGGTGCGCGAGCTGCAGCCCTGGTTCAACGGCGAGTACGTGGTGTTTCTGAAGGACGGCACGCGGCTCACGCTGAGCCGCGGTTATCGAGAGAAGCTTCAGGAACGGCTCGGCCGCACGCTGTAGCGCGTGCGGGGCAACATCATCTACCGCTGGCGCGCGCCGGCGTCCACCCGAGCGATATCGCCGTCGCGCCGTCGCGAAGCCCCTTGCCCACGTCCAGCCGGAGCACGCTGCCGCCGGCAGCCGTCAGGCGAAGGCCGACGCCGGCGTCGACGTGCCAGGCACCGCCCGGCGCCAGACGGCGCTCCGCCCGGGCCCCGTCCACGAACATCGCCGGCGCGACGCGCACAACCTTCAGCACCGGACGGCTCCACCGCTGCACTTCGAGGCTGCCGTGCACGAGCCGGCGGCCGAACACCTCCCCGGTGATCCGGCCGTCGTCGAGGAGCGGGTGGGCGCGGAGCAGCGGCGTGCGGGCGTGGCCGGTGCCTGCGCCCGGCCAGAGCGCTCGCGGCGACGAAGCGGACGCCAGCTCGATCCCGGTGAGCCCGAGCAGCACGACCCCTTCGTGCCGGCCGCGCGAGCGCCACGCGATCCCGGCACCGGAACGCCAGGCGCGAAACGCGCCGGCGAGCGCCTCCCCGTCGACGAACACCGACAGGTGCTCTCGCGACAACGCCTGCTCGAGCGCGCCGCCGACCGACGCTGTGCGCCCACGGCCGCCCCACGCGTCGATCCCGAGCCCTGCCTCCCACCGGAGCATCCGCGACGTCCAGTTCGCCAGCGTGACGGCCCCACCGCGACGGGATTCGACGAGGGCCGCGCCGGCGGGACCATACGTCTGCTTCTCCCCGTAGACGTCGGCGCGCCACACACCGGCGCGCGACGGCGCCGCGAACGAAACCGCGAGCCGCGGACGCTCGCGCCACCAGCGCCACGTCGCGGTCCACGCCTCCCCTCCGCCCGCCAGGCTCGCCGCGCTGGCGGTGAGCTCGCGATCCGTCAGCGCGCGGAGCCCCATGCTCACCAGGCTGGCACGCGTTGCCGGCATCGCCGGACGCTCCACTACCACCGCCTCCACGTGGGCACGCCCCCCGCCGGCCGGTGTGTAGTGGACCCGCGCGACGTCGGCCGACGGCAGCTCCCGCAGCCGGCGACCGGCGGCGTCGAGAGCGCGCAGCGTCAACTGCTGGCCGCTCCGCAGGCCGACGAGCGACGACGCCACGGCGTGGCGCGTGCGGGCGAGCCCCTGGACGGTGACGAGATCCACCTGCGGCTCGCCAACTGCGTTCCACGCCTCGAGGGCGGCCTCGCGGTTCCCCAGCACGTACTCGCTCGTCGCGAGAATGCGCCAGGCGTGGCTGTCGCCGCGGTTCCGCGCAAGCGCGCGCCGCGCGTCGGCCCCCGCCTGCCTCCAGTTGCCCGCCAGCGCGTGAAGGCCGGCGGCTTCCCGCAAGGGGGCCGAGGCGCCGGGGCACAGGTCGGCCGCCGAGGCGAACAGCGACAGGGCCGCATCACGCTCACCCGCGCCGGCGGTCCGCACCCCCTCGGCCACGAGCGCATCGCACGGCCCGTACGCCGTCGGCTCCGGCTCGCGTGGCTCGACTGCCGCGGGCGCCGCGCCGTCGCGGTCCGGCGGCAGCGCGAGCATGGCCCAGCGGTCCGCCTTCTGCCACGCCGCCTCGAACGCCGCCTCGCCGACGACCCGGAACGGCGCGCGTGCCGGGTCGTGGTAGACGACGCGGCCGTTCGTCCAGGCGACGACCACGACGAAGTGAAACGCGCCGGGACGATCCTCGATGAGCATCACGAGCGGCTGCCCTTTGGCGAGCCGGCCCTGCACGAGCGCGGCGTCGCCGCGGAACGACTGCGCCTGCCACCCGCGGCGTCGCAGGTCCTCGAGCAGGTCGGCGGCACGGATGCCGCCGGCGGCGGCATCCACCAGCGGCGCGAACGATTCCGCGTCGACGCCGGTGGCGCCCCAGTACCGCATCACCATCGCGGCGGCGGCACCGCCGCACAGCGCTTCACTCTGCTGGATGAACGGAACGTCGAGGAATCGGACGGGAGCGGACGGCTGCGCCGAGGCCAACGCCGCGACCGTCGTCAGCACGGCCGCGGCGAGGCAGGCGGTACGAGTCACGCCCGCAGCGCAGCCCCTGTGAGCTGCGGACATGCGGGCCTAGTCGGTGAGCGCAATGATGAGGATCACGAGCAGCAGCACGATGATGATCGTCGTCGTCGAGATGACGATCGTGGATGCGCCGCCCGCGAGCTGGTTGTCGAGCTGCCGCGACTGCCCGGCGAGTTCGCGGAGGTCGTCGCCGCTGAGCGTCGAGACGGCGGCGAGCGCCTTGTCGAGCGAGAGCCCCGCCTTGCCGGCGATCTCGCGCACTTCCTCGCGCTGGAGCAGCGACCGGATCGCCTCGCGGTCGGCCTGGTCCTGCGCCACGCGCTCCTGAACCGCCTGGTCGAGCGCCGACCTCGTGATGACGTTGCTCTGCGCATGGGCCGTCGGAGCCATGAACAGAACCGCCAGACAGACTGCGAGCGTACGCCGAAGAACCTTCATCTAAGCCTCCCTGCTAGTCGTGCACCAACGCACATTTCCGCAGGGGAGAGGCAAGCATCATCTGTGCCCGCATACAGCAGAGCTTCGCGGCGCTTACGGTCGCGGGCAGAGCGTCTCGAATTCCTCCGGATGCACCGCGCGGCCCTGCGCCTCGTGCCAGTCGACCGCCCCCTCGCGCACGAGGCGCGCCAGCGATTCCTCGAGCGTGAACGATCCGGCGCGCCGCGTGATCGTAATCTCCTGATGCAGGTGCTGCAGGGCGTTGCGCCGGATGTGCTGCCGCGCGCCGTATCCCACCATGAGCAGTTCCGCCGCCACCGTCAGACCGCCCCCCGTCTTCGGCAGGAGCGTCTGCGTGAGCACCGCCGCCAGCCCCATCGCGAGCTCCTGCCGGATGGTGTTCTGGCGTTCGGCGGGGAATGAATCGGCGATCCGCGACACGGTCGACGCCACGTCGGTCGTGTGCACGGTCGAGAGCACGAGATGACCGGTCTCTGCCGCCGCCACCGCGATCCGCATCGTCTCGGGATCCCGCATCTCGCCGATCACGATCACGTCGGGCGCCTGCCGCAGCGCCGCGCGCAGTGCCGTCGGAAAGTCCGGCGCGTCCATGCCGATCTCCACCTGCTCGACGAGGCTGCGGTGATGCGCATGCTCGTACTCGATCGGATCCTCGATCGTGACGATGTGGCGGGCGTCGCGGCGGTTGATCTCCTCGACGAGCGCGGCAAGCGTCGTGCTCTTGCCCGACCCGGTGGGGCCGCCCACGAGCACGAGGCCGCGCGGCAACTGCGCGAGCTGCTCGACCTGCGGCGGCAGACCGAGGGCGGCGAGGCGCGGCACGCGGACGGGCAGCATCCGGATGGCGGCGGCGGCGCGGCCCCGCTCGCGGTGCAGGTTGATGCGGAAGCGGCCGGCTCCCTGCACGCGGAGCGAGGCGTCGGCGGCGCGCCCCTCGCGGTACAGCCGCCGGGCGTGCGGCGGCAGCGCGGGCAGCACGGCCTCTTCGATCTCGACGCCATCGAGGGGCCCGTCGTCGAGCGGCCTGACCCGGCCCTCGATTCGCAGACACGGCGGGGATCCGGCGACGAGCAGCAGGTCGCTCGCGTGCTCCGCGGCGACGATCTTCAGCCACCGTTCCAGACGCGCGAGATCCCCGGTGCCGGTCGAAGGCGGCAGCGGCTCGGCGGTCTCGTTCAACTCCCGGATCAGCGCGTCGAGTTCACCGGCATCGTCCATGGCTCCGCATTGTATGCGGGGGTGGCCGCGACGCCGATGTCGCGTCTGTCGGCAGGCGTCAGCCGGGGGAGTGCAGCCAAACGACACTTCGGAACACGAGCGACGCTCCGACGCCGGCCGTATGGTACACTCCGCGGCATCCCGGTGCCCCTCGTCCTCAACGTCGACGACAACCCGGCCAGCCGACATGTGCGACGGGAGATCCTCCGCGCGGCGGGGATCGACGTGATCGACGCGGCGTCGGGAGAAGCGGCGCTCGCGACGCTCCAGGCTGCGCAGCCTGACGTCGTGCTGCTCGATGTCCGGCTGCCCGATGCCTCGGGCTTCGATCTCTGCCGGCGCATCAAGAACGATCCCGACACGGCCGACGCGTACGTGCTGCTCATCTCCGCCGAGTTCCGGAGCGACGAGGACTGGGCGTACGGCCTCGAGAGCGGAGCCGACGGATTCCTGCGGACGCCGGTCGATCCCGCCGTGCTGACACGCACCGTCGGCACGTTCTTCCACCGCCGGCAGGCAGAGCGGCGACTGCACGAGGAGCGGCAGGCGGTCGACGCGGCGATCCGCCGGTCGGAGCAGAACTGGCGCGGCATCTTCGAGCACGCGCCCTACGGCATCTTCCAGGTCTCGCACGACGGACGCATTCTCATCGCCAACGACGCGCTGGCCCGGCTGCTCGGCTACGCGTCGCGGGAGGCGCTCGCGGGCGTGATGATGCACGCCTTCACCGTCGACCCGGAGGTCACCTGGCCCGCGCTCGTGAATCGCTGGACCGCTGCCGAGCCGGCGCCGCCGGTCGAAGCGACGTGGCGATCGCGCAGCGGCGAGCTGGCGCTCGTGGAGCTCCGGGGCCGGCGCCTCGATGGCGCCGAGGCGGTGTACGAGGTGTTCGCGAGCGATCTCACGGTGCAGCGCCGGCTCGAACACGAGTTCCGGCAGGCCCAGAAAATGGAAGCGGTGGGCCGGCTCGCCGGCGGCATCGCGCACGACTTCAACAACCTGCTGACCGCCATCCTCGGGTACGCGGATCTGGCCATCGATCAGGCAGCCAGCACTCCGATGGTCCGCGACCTCCAGGAGATCCGGCAGGCGGCACAGCGCGCGGCTTCACTGACGCAGCAACTGCTCGCGTTCAGCCGCCGCCAGGTGCTCACGCTGCGCCCGGTCTGCCTGAACGGGGTGATCGACGGGATGCAGCAGATGCTCGGCCGCATCATCGGTGAAGACATTCACATCGAGTGGTCGCCCGGCGCGTCGCTTCCCCACATCACGGCGGATGCCGTGCAGCTCGAACAGGTGCTGCTGAACCTCGCCGTCAACGCGCGCGACGCGATGCCGTGCGGCGGCCGCCTGACGATTCGTACGTCGGTCGAGGTGTTGCGGACGGGCAGCTTCGCCGGCTTCGCCACGGTGCCCGGCACGTACGTGCGTCTCGACGTGCGCGACACCGGCGAGGGCATGGATGCCGCTACACAGGCGCGCATCTTCGAACCGTTCTTCACCACCAAGGTTCAGGGCAAGGGCACCGGCCTCGGCCTCTCCACCGTGTACGGCATCGTCAAGCAGCTCTCGGGGTACATCGACGTGTCGAGCAGCCCCGGCGAGGGCTCCACGTTCAGCCTCTTCTTTCCGGCCTCCGCGGGCGCCGCCGTCCCCGCCGGCGCGGTGGAGGTACCGGCCGCCGCCACGGCGGGAGGCGAATGCGTGCTGCTCGTGGAGGACGAGGACGTGCTGCGCAAGCTCACCCGGTCGGTGCTGGCGCGCCAGGGCTACCAGGTGATCGACGCGCCAGGGCCGGCCGAAGCGATCGCGGCGGCGGCCGAGCGCCCCGGCATGATCGATCTGATCCTCACCGACGTCATGATGCCGCACATGCGCGGATGGGAGATGGTGGACGTGCTGCAACGGACACAGCCGCAGGCGCGGGTGCTCTATATCTCCGGCTACGTGGACGAGATCGAGACCGCCGGCGACCGCGTGCGGCCGCTGCTCGCCAAACCGTTCAAGCCGCGCGACCTGCTCGCGGAGATCCGCCGCGTGCTCGACCGCGCCTGACGCGCCGACGCGCGAGCGCGACACACGCGCCCGCGAGGCTGCCGACGATCGCCGCCGACACGTCCGTCGCCGACGGATATCGCTCAGTACTGAACAACTGGGTCGCTTCGGCACTCACCGAGAGGACGGCCGCGAACCCGCACGCGGTCCCCAGCGCAGACGCTGCCGGCCGCCGGCGCGCCACGAGGTAGCCGAACGGCAGGAACAGCAGGATGTTCGCGGCAACGTCGCGAAACTTGTCGGCGGGATCGGTGAGCGGCACCAGGTGCACACGGCGCCACTGCGGCTCCGGCGTGAAGCCGATCCACGGCAGGCTCACGATCCAGACGAGTGGAATCCACGCCGACCACAGGGGCGGCAGAGACGGCTGATTGGAACGTCTGGTTGGCACGATCCTCGCTGCTGGGCTCGCCAGCATGAAACGCATCTGGACACTCGCCGCTGTCGCTTTCGTCATCGGCCTGCTGCCGCTCCTCGGACGCCGCACGACATCGGGCGCTCCGGAGCCGCAGCCCGCCAGCGCGAGCATGGTCGTTGCCGCGCAGCCCGCGCCCGACGTACGCGTCGAGCACCAGCTGATCACGGTGGACGTGATCGCCGAGTCGGCTTCGCGCCCGACTCCCCCGCCGCCGGCGCGAGCGGCCGCAACGGCGGCGGGCGCTCGTCAGCCGGAGCCCGCCGAACGCCGGCTGGTGGACCGGGCCCGGCGCGTGATTCTCGGGGACGGCCGGCACCGCCCCGAGCCGTTCCCGCGCGTCAAGGACAACGACTGACGAGCGGGCTCACCGCAGCGTCAACTGGTCCACGACCTGTCGCACGCCCTCGGTCTCCCGCGCGAGCTGCAGCGCGCGCTGGCGCTCCGCTTCCGTGCGGACGACCCCTTTCACCGTGACGGTGCCGTTGAACGTATCGACGTCGAGGTTCAGCGCCTTCACCGTGTCATCGAGCGCCATCTTCGCCTTGATCTTGGCGGTCAGGCTGCCGTCCTCGATGGCGCGCCGCGTGGCGTCGGCGGCCTGTCCCGCCCGTTCGCCCACCTCGGCGCCGACCTCGCGACCGCGTTCTGCGGCGGCCTGGCCGGTGGTGCCGACGGCCTCGCGCGCCTCGTCGACCTCCGCCGTCTGCACCGGCCGATCGTCCGCGGCGTTCCACCCCAGGAAGAACATGCCGACGGCGACCACCACGATCACGAGCAGGATGAGCTTCAACAGTCCTCGAATCATGGTTCCCCCCTAAGCTGTACGGCTCTGTCAGCACCAACCGTGCCACTGAGGTAGGCTGAGAAGCTCCCATGGTCGAGGCCATTCGCGTTCACAACCTGCGCAAGGTTTTTCACCGTCGTGGGGCGCCGCCCGTCACGGCCGTGGACGGGCTGTCGTTCGACGTGCCGCGGGGACACATCTTCGGGCTGCTGGGACCGAACGGCGCCGGCAAGACGACAACGCTGCGCGTGCTCACCACGCTGATCCGTCCGACGTCCGGGTCCGCGACGGTGGCGGGCGTCGACGTGCTCCGCGACCCGCTCGCCGTCCGCCGCCGCATCGTCGTCGTCACCCAGGAGAGCGCGGCGGAGATCTTTCTCAGCGTGCGTGACAACCTGCTGACGTTCGCGCGCTTCCACGGGCTGCGGGGGCCTGCGCTGCGCACGCGCGTCGACGAGGTGATGGACCAGTTCGGCCTCACCTCCGAAGCCTCGCGGAAGGCCATGGACCTGAGTGGCGGCTACCGCCGCCGGATCCAGGTCGCCAAGACCCTCCTCGTCGACACGCCGGTCGTCTTCCTCGACGAGTTCTCGACGGGCATGGACCCGATCCTCAAGCGCTCCGTCATGGACCTGCTGCGCGCCGAGACGCAGCGCGGCCGGACGATCGTGCTGACGACGCAGATCCTCAGCGAGGCGGAGGCGCTGTGCGACGACATCCTGATCATCAACCACGGACGCGAAATCGCGCGGGGCGACGTCGCCACCATCAAGGCGTTGTCGGCGACGCACAACGCCTCGCTCGAGGACGTGTTCGTGGAACTGATGCAGCAGCCGCCGGGGGAGGCGTCGTGAGCGGCCTCACGGCGATGCTGTACCGGGAGGCGCGGCTCCGCGCGACCAACGCGACGTTCATCTTCTGGGACGTCGTGTATCCGCTGGGGTACCTGCTCGTGTTCGGCGTCGGGATGTCGGCGGCGCTCGGCGGCAGCTTCGGCGACACGGCGGGCGGCTACCACGCGTTCTTCCTCGCCGGCGTGCTCGGCATGGCGAGCTTCGGCATCGCGTCGAACACGGCGTGGTCGCTCTTCATGGACCGCGACAACGGCATCTTCTACGAGATGCTCACCTATCCGCTGAGCCGCGCCGCGTACCTGATCGGCAAGGTGCTGTTCAACGTGCTGATCGCGCTCGTGCAGGCATTCGTCACGGTGCGCCTCGCGGCCACGGTGCTCGGCGTCGGCGTGACGTGGACAGGGCTGCCCCTGCTCGTCGCGGCAGTCGCCATCGGCACGGCGGGGTGGTTCTTCTTCTACGCGATCTTCGCGCTCATGATCCGGCGCAACGACGCGTTCAACACGGTCACCTCCATCTTCTACTTCGTCTTTCTGTTCGCCAGCTCGATGTTCTACCCGGTGGAACCGCTGCCGCCCGTGTTCCGCGCCGTCGCGCAGGCGAACCCGATCACGTGGCAGGTCGACATCCTCCGGTATGCGACGATCGGCACCGGCCGCCCGGCTCTCCTCGCGCTGGAAGGACTCCTGTTCGTGGGCTTCACCGTCGTCTGTTTCGGGGGCGCCCTGTGGGCCCTCCGTCGGCAGGAGTGAGCGGTCCGGTCGGGGCCGGCTTCAGCGCGGCCTGGCGCCATACACGACCCCGCCGCAGATCAACAGGACGACGACCCAGAACACCGGCTTCGGCCAGGTGAACACCGGGTACTTGTACGCGTCGCTGACGTAGGCCGCAGCCGCGACGCCGCCGGCGCGCGACCGCGCGTCGGCACGCTGCTCCGCCGCCCAGCGGTGTCCGGAGGGCCCCTCGTGCGTCGGCGTATCGAGCACCGGCTCGTAGTACTTTTCGAGAATGCGGTTCTCGAGCCACGCCGCCGCGATGTCCCCCTCGCTCCACTTGCGGTTCCGTTCGCGCACGTGCTGAATCCCCTCGGTGAGGTACTGGTCCTCCCGCGACAGGCGCACGAGCCGCGTCGGCGGCGGATGCACTCTCCAGCGCACGGCACGCTCGGCCTGCAGCTCGATCAGGCGATCCCGCGTGTAGCGTGACTCGAACGTCCCTGTCTCTCCGTCGTGGATGCGATGCCCCAGGTGCACGACGTGGAGAAATGCGGCGAACGACAGGATCGCTGCCGCCGCCATGCGGCCCAGACGCGGACGCGCGGCCGGCGCGATCGCCGATGAGAACCGCTCCGGCGGCTCGATGCCGGCACTGAACAGGAGCCCGGTCCCGATCGCCACCAGGTTCAGGAACACGTCCTTCATCTCGCCGACGCGGTTGGGAATGAACCACTGCAGCCACTCCTCCGCGGTGCTGACGATCAATCCGGCCAGCAGCGGCATCAGCACGATCGACAGGTCGCCGAGCGGCCGCCACGCTCGGTAGAAGAGGAAGGTGATGAGGCCGTACTGGAGGAAATGGAACCGCTCGACCGCACGGGACTCGGGGTTGGGATCCGCCGTGAGCGTGGAGTACGCCGCCGCGATCGTCAGGGCGGCCGCGATGGCTGCATACCGCGGCAGCCGGCGCTCGCGGATCCGAACCAGTGCGGCGACGAGCGCGCCGGCGACGCCGGCCGCGATGATGCCGCCGACGATCCAGACGAACTGACCGGGAAAGGCGCGCCGGATGTCGCTGCGGATCTGTCCCACGAACGGTGCCGACAGCACGAGGGCGGCCGCGACGGCACCGGCGAGCACGAAGGGAGCGGCACGCAGATGGATCCCCTGGCCGCGCGTCATCGCCCGTAATGCTACCCTGAGGCGCATCGTGCGCCTCGTCATCCTCTCCATCACGATCGCGCTCGCCGCCCCCGTTGCCGCCGTTCAGCGCGTGGACGCCGGCAGCGTGCTTCGCCGCGCCGGTGAATACGCGGAGCAGTACCAGCGAGCGTTCAGCACCGTCGTCGCCGAGGAGCACTACGTCCAGCGCATCGCGCAACGGATGCGGCCGGGCGCCGCCGAGTGGGCGCCGGAGGGCGCACGCACCGGCGCCGAGCGGACGATGAAGTCGGATTTCATGCTGATCCGTGGCGTTGCCGGCGAGGAGGCGTGGTTCGCGTTCCGCGATGTCTTCGAGGTCGACGGCACGCCGGTGAGCGGCGAGCGCGGACGCCTCGAGGCCTGGCTGAACGAGTCGCGGTACACCCTCGCGCAGCGGGCGCGCGCGCTCGCGCTCGAACAGGCGCGCTACAACCTCGGCGGGATCGTCCGCACGATCAATACGCCGCTGCTGCCGCTCGAGCTCCTCACGCCGCGGCACCAGAAGCGGTTCCGCTTTCGCCTGCAGGGGTCGATGCCCCTCCGCGGCCCGGCGGCGGCGGTGATCGCCTACGAGGAGCGCGAGCGGCCGACGATCATCCGAACGCCCGAGGGTAGGGACGTCCCCGCATCAGGGCGCCTGTGGATCGAGCCGGAGACCGGGCGCGTCCTGATGACGGAGCTGCGAACCGGCGGGCGCGACCCGAACGTCGTGCAGGCGACGATCACGGTGACGTACGACCATCACGAGCGGCTCCAGATGCTCGTACCGGTCCAGATGGACGAGGTGTATGCCGCCGGCGCGACGGAGGTCCAGGGGAGCGCGACCTACGTCAATTACCGGCGGTTCGAGACCGGGGCCAGGATCGTGAAGTGAGCGGGCCGACTGAAGTCGGCCCCTACCGGTCCCGGAGCGGCCGGCAGCGGCGGGCCGACTGAAGTCGGCCCCTACCGGTCTCGGAGCGGCCGGCGCGGCGGGCCGACTGAAGTCGGCCCCTACCGGTCCCGGAGCGGCCGGCAGCGGCGGGGACTGAAGTCGGCTCCTACCGGTCCCGGAGCGGCCGGCAGCGGCGGGCCGACTGAAGTCGGCCCCTACCGGTCTCGGAGCGGCCGGCAGCGGCGGGCCGACTGAAGTCGGCCCCTACCGGTCCCGGAGCGGCCGGCAGCGGCGGGCCGACTGAAGTCGGCCCCTACCGGTCTCGGAGCGGCCGGCAGCGGCGGGCCGACTGAAGTCGGCCCCTACCGGTCTCGGAACGGCCGGCAGCGGCGGGCCGACTGAAGTCGGCCCCTACCGGTCTCGGTAGAGGCCGGCTTCAGCCGGCCTGCGGCAGATACAACCCCGCGCCGGGGCCGACCGGCAGCCCCGCGAGAATCCAGACGACGAGCATCAACGCCCAGCCCACGAGGAACGTCACCGAGTACGGCAGCATGGTCGCCACGAGCGTGCCGAGCCCCGCCGTCGGCTGGTAGCGCTGCATGAACGCGATGATCAGGGCGAAGTAGGTCATCATCGGCGAGATCACGTTCGTCGTGCTGTCGCCGATGCGGTAGGCCGCCTGGGTGAACTCCGGCGTGTAGCCGAGCAGCATGAACATCGGCACGAAGACCGGCGCCATGATCGCCCACTTCGCCGACGCGCTCCCCATGAACAGATTGATCGTCGCCGAGACGAGAATGAACGAGACGATCAGCGGGATCGTGCCGAGGCCCGACGCCTGCAGCGCCGCGGCCCCCTTGATGGCGAAGATGAGTCCCAGGTTCGTCCAGTTGAAAAAGGCCACGAACTGCGCGGCGAAGAAGACGAGCACCAGGTAGACCCCTAACGTCTCCATGGCCTTGCCCATCGACTTCACCACGTCGCTGTCGCTCCGGATCGTGCCGGCGGCAAGGCCGTAGGCGAGCCCGAGCACGACACCGGCGAAGAAGATGAGCGCGACGATCCCCGACATGAACGGGGACCGCAGCAGGTCGCCGGTGGCCGGGTCGCGAAGGAAGCCGCCGCCCGGGATGGGCCCGCCGGGCGGCAGTGTGCCCCACAGCAGGAGCGCCGTCACCCCCAGCGCCGCGAGAAACGCCGCCAGCAGGCCGCGCTTCTCGGTGGCGCTCAGCGTCGTGGCGCTCGCATCCGTGTGCGTCGCCCCGGTGTAGGCGCCGAGCCTCGGCTCGACGAGGCGCTCGGTCACGACGGTGCCGAGCGTGGTGATCAGGAACACCGAGGTGAACATGAAGTAATAGTTCGCCGAGGGGTTCACCTCGTAGCCGGGCGTGATGATCCGCGCCGCTTCCTCCGACAGGCCGGCGAGCAGCGGATCCACCGTGCCGAGAAACAGGTTGGCGCTGTAGCCGCCGGACACGCCCGCGAACGCCGCGGCAAGCCCCGCGATCGGATGCCGCCCCACGGCGTGGAACATCATGGCTGCCAGGGGGATCAGCAGCACGTACCCCACTTCTCCACCGGTATTGGACATGACGCCGGCGAACACCACCGCCATCGTCAGCAGCCGCGGCGGTGCCGACAGCACGACCAGCTTGAGACCGGCCCCGATCAGCCCGCTGCCCTCCGCGACGGCGATGCCGAGCATCGCGACGAGCACGGTGCCGAGCGGGGCGAACCCGGTGAAGTTCGACACCATCTCGGTCATGATCCGGTGGAGCCCGGCGAGCGAGAGCAGGCTCACGGGCTGGATCGGCTTGCCCGTGCCGGGGTGCGTGACCGTGAGATCGAACTGGGCCGCGATCGCCGAGAGGAGGATGACGCCGAGCGCCATCAGCGCGAAGAGCGTGGCGGGATGCGGCAGCGCGTTGCCGCCGCGTTCGACGATCCCGAGAAACCGTGAGAGCAGCGTGCGCTTAGCGGGCTCAGCCATGGCCGAGATTCTATGCCGGCGCGCGCCTCAGCGCGCGCCCCATGGCGCCGGAGGCGGCGGGATCGCGCGGGTCAGATCGAACTCGATGCGGAAGCGCCGCTCCGTCCCCTCGCGCCGCAGCGCGTACACGAAGCGCGCGCCGGGCTCGACTTCGAGGGTCCACACGTTCGTCTTCGCCTCGGGGATGAGCGAGATGGTGTGCGCGTCGGCGGGGAATTCGATCTTCGCGGCGGTCGCGCCGGCGCGGCTGTCGCCGCCATACTGCGTCAGCGTGTCCTCGCTGCCGTCCTCGTGCCGGTGATCGTGCTTCAGGCGCAGCCCGCCGGCGGTGCGCGTGATCACCCAGGTGCGCGAGCGGTTCTCGCCGACGTGAAACGGAATCCGGATCGTGTCGCCGGTGCACTCGCGGACGTGCATGACCAGGCGCTGCCCGGCGAACGTCGTGTCGCCAGGCGGCGCATCGACGAGGCGTCCTTCGAACGCCCGGCCGCAGAGGGCCTCCAGGTGCTTCCAGAACTGTTCGGGTGCGGTGTCGGCGGCTGCCGCGAGCAGCGCCACGACCATCAGCATCGGCATCGTCGAACCTCGGCTCAACGATACACCGTGTGGCGGTCAGCGGTCGTGGTCGTCGCGTGGCTCGTCGGGCGTGTGCCGGCGTTTGGGCGTGAGGTGCCGCAGACGCCGTTCGTCGTCGATCGGCAGGTGGGGGCCCCGGG